>OHSA01000509.1_pt1 | contig 15198 bp, 11 predicted proteins | sample 1578571 | NCBI WGS metagenome assembly OHSA01 (sample SAMEA3879586, study PRJEB24766) | human gut metagenome | biome: human-associated habitat; feature: feces | place: USA | collected 1985/1987
GTTGACGATCGCCGCATCCGTCGAGCCGGCGCCGAGATCGAGGATCGCCAGCGGCGCCGCACAGCCGGGAGTGGTTAACGCCCCGGCGATGGCCATGTTGGCCTCCACGCCGCCCACCACCACCTCGGTCTGCAGTCGGGCGCTCAGTTCGCGGGCGATAACCTGCATTTGCAGACGGTCCGCTTTCACCATCGCCGCCATCCCGACGGCATTTTCCATGGCGCACTCGCCGGCCATCCCGCCCTGTACCTTGCGCGGAATAAACGTATCCACCGCCAGCAGATCCTGGATGTATATCGCGCTCATCTCATGGCCGGTCAGGGACGCCATTACCTTGCGCACCCGCTCAAGCATGCCGCCGGCGTGGGTGCCCGGTTCGCCGCGGATGTCGCGTACCGGAGCGCAGGCGCTCATCGCCTGCATGATGGCTTCCGCGCCCTCAGCGACATCGGCCTCTCCGCGGCGCTTTTCGCCGCTAATGTAGAGGTTGCCCGCAGGGATCACCCGCGACTGCACGTCCCCCTGCGGGGTCTTGAGCACCACCGCTGAACGGTTGCCAATCAGGGCGCGGGCGATGGGGACGATGGCCTGGGTCTCTTCCGGGCTTAGCCCGAAGAAGGTGGCGATCCCGTAGGGATTCGACAGGATCCGCACCACCTGGCCCGGCGCGGCCACTTCCACCGCCGCCATCACCCCCTCGGGGACCTGCTCCAGCAGCGTCACTTCATCCACCACCGGCAGGGTTTTACGCAGGCGGTTGTTCACCAGCACGCCGTCGTCCTTTTTGAGGATCGCCGCCACCACGTTGATCCCCCGGTCGAGCGCCTCATTGAGCCACCACACGGCGTCAAGGAAATCGACGGCGTCGTCAATCAGTACGATCCACCCCTCGGCATACTGCGCCGCCGGCAGCGTCGCCAGCCGCCCGAGGGCGATAGTCGTCCCCACGCCAACGCCCACCCCGCCCGGCGTCTGCGGGTTATGACCGATCATGGTCGATTCGGTGATAATGGTCTCGGTGATGGTCTCCATCGCCACATCGCCAATCACCGGCGCGGCTTCGTTAAGATAGATGCGAGAGACATCGCTCATCGACCACGGTGTTTTCGCCAGGGCCTGCTCCAGCGCGGCGAGGGTCCCGGCGATATTGTCCCGCGTCCCTTTCATGCCCGTCGTCGCAACGATCCCGCTGGCAACAAACGCCCTCGCCTGCGGGTCGTCGGACGCCAGCGCCACCTCGGTGGTGGCGTTGCCGATATCAATCCCGGCTATTAACGGCATGCTGACCTCCGCTTAGCTTCCTTTACGCAGCTTATGCCGCTGCTGATACACTTCCGCCGACTCCCGGACAAAGGCGGCATTCACTGTCGCATGCCAGGTGTGCTCCAGCTCGTCGGCGATCGCCAGCAGCTCCGCCTGCGAGGAGCGGAACGGGCGCAGCGCGTTATAGATAGCCAGAATGCGCTCGTCAGGAATGGCGATAAGCTCCGCCGCGCGGCGGAAATTGCGCGCCACCGCATGGCGCTGCATCTGCTCGGCAATCTGCGCCTGGTACTCAAGGGTCTGGCGGGAGATCCGCACATCCTGCGGGCCCACCTCGCCAGAGAGCACCTTCTCGAGGGTAATATCGGTCAATGGTTTGCCGGTAGGCGTCAGGATATGCTCCGGGCAGCGGGTGGCTAACGGATAATCCTGCACGCGCATGGTTTTCTCGCTCATGGTCACTCCCTTACTAAGTCGACGTGCAGGGTGACGGGCTCGGCGTCCTGCACCACATGTTTGGTCTCTTTGATATGAAATAGCGCGGCTTTGGCCATAAATTTCGGCCGCACCATCTGATCGTTCACCACCGGCACCGGCGAAGGTGACTCTTTGCGCGCATAGCGCGCGGCGTTTTTGCCAATCTGCCGGTAGGTCTCCAGCGTCAGCAGCGGCGCCTGGGAGAACAGCTCCAGGTTGCTGAGCGGCAGCAGATCGCGCTGATGGATGACCGTGGTCCCCTTCGACTGGATACCGATGCCGATCCCCGAGCCGCTCAGGTTGGCAGCATCCCAGGCCATAAAGGAGACGTCGGACGTGCGCAGAATGCGCACCACCCGGGCGTGAAGCCCCTCTTCTTCCACCCCGGCAATCAGCTCTTTGAGGATCGCGCCATGGGGCATATCGATCAGAGTGTGATGCTGGTGTTTATCGAAGGCAGGGCCGACGCCGATCACCACTTCATCGGCGCGTTCATCGGCAGAAGCTACCCCGCCCTCGCGGGTTTTCAGGGTAAAAGAGGGCTGAATTTGGGTTGTCTGTTGCACAGGAATACCGCCTTATTCAATGGTGTCGGGCTGAACCACGCCCGGAATATTTTTGATCTCCGCCCAGCGTTCGGCAGAGATGCGATAGCCGGTGCCCGGCCCCTGATAGTCATTGATGTCGTTGACCGCGCTCACCACCTCGAACTGCCGATCGAGAATGGCCGAGGTCTGTAGGTAATCGCCGGTGACCCGCTGGCGCAGCATATTGAGAATATTGCTGGCGATATCCTCAAAGCCGCTGCGGCTCAGCGCGCCGACAATATCGAGGCCGGTGATGTTGCGCTTCATCATCTCTTCCACCGCACTCAGATCCTCCACCACGTTACGCGGCGGCATCTCGTTGCTGCCGTGCGCGTAGGTGGCGGCCTCCACCTCCTCGTCGGCGATTGGCGGCAGCCCCAGCTCGCGGAAAACCGCCTGGATCGCCCGCGCCGCTTTCTGGCGAATGGCAATGGTTTCCGCCTCGGTCACCGGACGCAGGCCGCCGTCAACCATCAGGTCACGCTGCAGGATGTTGTAATCATCAAAATCTTCCGCATCGAAGTTCGAGCCGGCGAACATGTTGTCGTAGTTCGGCACCGCGCTGTAGCCGGAGAAAATAAAGTCGGTGCCCGGCAGCATCTGCATCAGGGTGCGCGCGGTGCGGCGAATATCCGAGTGGGAGAAAGTCTGGTCGTTGGCGGACGCCACTTCGAGGTCGAGCATAGAGGCGATCAGGTTTTCCGCCAGCACCGCCCGAATGCCCGACGGCACAGCGCCGGTCATGCCGATACAGCTCACCGCGCCGTTTTGCAGCCCCTGAACCCCGGCGCCTTTGGTAATGAAGATGCAGCGCGATTCGAGGTAGAGCATCGACTTGCTCTCCGAATAGCCCATCAGCGCTTCGGATCCGGTGCCGGAGGTGTAGCGCATTTTCAACCCGCGGGAGGCGTAGGCCGTGGCGAGGAACGCCTTTGACCACGGCGTATCATCGCCGTCGGTAAATACCGCTTCCGTGCCGTAGACCGACACCGTCTCGGCGTAGCTGGTTAAGCCACGCATGCCCAGCTCCAGCTCGGTGGCCTCTTCCACCGAGCACTGCGTCAACACGCCGGGGCGGCCGCACTGCGAACCGACCAACAGCGCCAGGGCGTTAAACGGCGCGTAGCGCGCGATACCGACCGTGGTCTCCTGTTCTGAGAAGCCGCGGATCCCGGCCTCGGCGGCGTCAGCGGCAATCTGCACCGGATTATCTTTGAGATTGGTGACATGGCACTGGTTGGAGGGGGTCCGGCGGGCACGCATCTTCTGCAGCGCCATCATCATCTCCACCACGTTCATCTGCGCCATCACCTCGACCGCTTTGGCCGGCGTGATGGCGGTAGTGATGGCAATGATCTCCTCCCGGCTGACGTGAATATCCACCAGCATGCGGGCTATTTCCACCGCCTCCAGGCGCATTGCCTGCTCTGTGCGCTCAACGTTGATCGCGTAATCGGCGATAAACCGGTCGATCATGTCAAACTGGTCCCGGCGTTTGCCGTCCAGTTCGACGATCAGACCGTTGTCCACTTTTACTGAAGAGACCGGGTCAAAGGGGCTGTCCATGGCGATCAGCCCCTCTTCAGGCCACTCGCCAATCAGCCCGTCCTGATTGACGGGGCGCTGGGCCAGTACTGCAAATCGTTTTGATCTTTTCATTGTTCATCGGCTCAAAAGGTGAAATCCGCAGACGGTAGCGAATACGCCGGGCCAGCGTCGTTGCCGCCCGGCCATTACCGGCAATAGCGGAACTTTAAATGAGCCAGTGGTGAAAAAAATAAATTTAATTTCGTTTCAATTTGGCACACGAAATCTACCGACAGTTTCACTATGAAACTTTACTCCGGCGGTAAAAATAAAAAATGTGATCGCCCGCAATGATATAAATCAATTAATAAAAAACGCCCTTAATTACGTTTTGCCGACGCTATTTTAACCCTATTGACTAAATCATGGCGGGCGACAAAATAACGCTGACAAAAATAAAGCAAGCCAACCGAATGGTAATAGTTTTTTACTATCGCCCCCTACTGACTATTCGCGCCAGCGTTATCCTGGTGCGGGAGAGAATGATGAACAAGAGCCAACAAGTTCAGACAATCACCCTGGCCGCCGCCCAGCAAATGGCGGCGGCGGTGGAAAAAAAAGCCACTCAGATCAACGTGGCGGTGGTGTTTTCCGTGGTTGACCGCGGAGGCAACACGCTGCTTATTCAGCGGATGGACGAGGCCTTCGTCTCCAGCTGCGATATTTCTCTGAATAAAGCCTGGAGCGCCTGCAGCCTGAAGCAAGGTACCCATGAAATTACGTCAGCGGTCCAGCCAGGACAATCTCTGTACGGTCTGCAGCTAACCAACCAACAGCGAATTATTATTTTTGGCGGCGGCCTGCCAGTTATTTTTAATGAGCAGGTAATTGGCGCCGTCGGCGTTAGCGGCGGTACGGTCGAGCAGGATCAATTATTAGCCCAGTGCGCCCTGGATTGTTTTTCCGCATTATAACCTGAAGCGAGAAGGTATATTATGAGCTATCGTATGTTTGATTATCTGGTGCCAAACGTTAACTTTTTTGGCCCCAACGCCATTTCCGTAGTCGGCGAACGCTGCCAGCTGCTGGGGGGGAAAAAAGCCCTGCTGGTCACCGACAAAGGCCTGCGGGCAATTAAAGATGGCGCGGTGGACAAAACCCTGCATTATCTGCGGGAGGCCGGGATCGAGGTGGCGATCTTTGACGGCGTCGAGCCGAACCCGAAAGACACCAACGTGCGCGACGGCCTCTCCGTGTTTCGCCGCGAACAGTGCGACATCATCGTCACCGTGGGCGGCGGCAGCCCGCACGATTGCGGCAAAGGCATCGGCATCGCCGCCACCCATGAGGGCGATCTGTACCAGTATGCCGGAATCGAGACCCTGACCAACCCACTGCCGCCTATCGTCGCGGTCAATACCACCGCCGGCACCGCCAGCGAGGTCACCGAAACCAAAGTGAAGTTTGTGATCGTCAGCTGGCGCAACCTGCCGTCGGTCTCTATCAACGATCCGCTGCTGATGATCGGTAAACCGGCCGCCCTGACCGCGGCGACCGGGATGGATGCCCTGACCCACGCCGTAGAGGCCTATATCTCCAAAGACGCTAACCCGGTGACGGACGCCGCCGCCATGCAGGCGATCCGCCTCATCGCCCGCAACCTGCGCCAGGCCGTGGCCCTCGGCAGCAATCTGCAGGCGCGGGAAAACATGGCCTATGCCTCTCTGCTGGCCGGGATGGCTTTCAATAACGCCAACCTCGGCTACGTGCACGCCATGGCGCACCAGCTGGGCGGCCTGTACGACATGCCGCACGGCGTGGCCAACGCTGTCCTGCTGCCGCATGTGGCCCGCTACAACCTGATCGCCAACCCGGAGAAATTCGCCGATATCGCTGAACTGATGGGCGAAAATATCACCGGACTGTCCACTCTCGACGCGGCGGAAAAAGCCATCGCCGCTATCACGCGTCTGTCGATGGATATCGGTATTCCGCAGCATCTGCGCGATCTGGGGGTAAAAGAGGCCGACTTCCCCTACATGGCGGAGATGGCTCTGAAAGACGGCAATGCGTTCTCGAACCCGCGTAAAGGCAACGAGCAGGAGATTGCCGCGATTTTCCGCCAGGCATTCTGAGTGTTAACGAGGGGGCCGTCATGTCGCTTTCACCGCCAGGCGTACGCCTGTTTTACGATCCGCGCGGGCACCATGCCGGCGCCATCAATGAGCTGTGCTGGGGGCTGGAGGAGCAGGGGGTCCCCTGCCAGACCATAACCTATGACGGAGGCGGTGACGCCGCTGCGCTGGGCGCCCTGGCGGCCAGAAGCTCGCCCCTGCGGGTGGGTATCGGGCTCAGCGCGTCCGGCGAGATAGCCCTCACTCATGCCCAGCTGCCGGCGGACGCGCCGCTGGCTACCGGACACGTCACCGATAGCGACGATCATCTGCGTACGCTCGGCGCCAACGCCGGGCAGCTGGTTAAAGTCCTGCCGTTAAGTGAGAGAAACTGAATGTATCGTATCTATACCCGCACCGGGGATAAAGGCACCACCGCCCTGTACGGCGGCAGCCGCATCGAGAAAGACCATATTCGCGTCGAGGCCTACGGCACCGTCGATGAACTGATATCCCAACTGGGCGTCTGCTACGCCACGACCCGCGACGCCGGGCTCCGGGAAAGCCTGCACCATATTCAGCAGACGCTGTTCGTGCTGGGGGCTGAACTGGCCAGCGATGCGCGGGGCCTGACCCGCCTGAGCCAGACGATCGGCGAAGAGGAGATCACCGCCCTGGAGCGGCTTATCGACCGCAATATGGCCGAGAGCGGCCCGTTAAAACAGTTCGTGATCCCGGGGAGGAATCTCGCCTCTGCCCAGCTGCACGTGGCGCGCACCCAGTCCCGTCGGCTCGAACGCCTGCTGACGACCGCGCGCATCCGCTGCGCGACGCGCTCAAACGCTACAGCAATCGCCTGTCGGATGCCCTGTTCTCCATGGCGCGAATCGAAGAGACTAGGCCTGATGCTTGCGCTTGAACTGGCTGGCGTCAATATCGTACTGCTTCATTTTGCGCCACAGGGTGGTGCGGCCGATATTGAGCAGCTGCGACATCTCCTGCACCCGCCCGCTGGTCACCCGGGCGGCGTGAATAATAGCTTCCTTTTCGATGGCGCTAAAAGTCAGGCTGGCCGGCAGCAGCGATGACGCGCTATCCCCGCCCGGCCGCTCGGAAAAGAGATATTCCGGCAGATTACTCAGGCGAATGTGGCCGTTGTCGCTGCTGATGGCGATATTCTCAATGACGCTGTTGAGCTCAAAATCATTCCCCGGCCACGAGTAGGCCACCAGCTGCGCCAGCGCGTCATCGTCCACTTTCAGTCGCGAAGAGAAACGCTTCTCCAGGCTCTTCAACCGGTTATGCACCAGCGACGGAATACTGTTGCGTCGGGCGCGCAGCGGCGGGATGACGATCTCAAAGGAGTGCAGCGCATAGTACAGCTGGCGGCTAAAGCGGTTCTGTTCCACCAGATTGGCCAGATCGACGGTGGTGGTGGCAATCACCTTCACATCCACCGGGATCAGGCGCCGGGCGTCGAGGCGGGTGAGCACGCCCTGCTTAATCACCTGCAGCAGAGCCGACTGCAGCTCCGGCGCCAGATACTCGATCTTTTCCAGAAACAGGGTGCCGCCGTTGGCCAGCTCAAGGCGGCTCAGGCGACCATTTTCATCGTCGGTAGGGGCGCTGCCCATAAAGTCCTGGCCCAGCACGCTGTCGGCATATAGCTGGCAGTTGACGGCGATGTAGGGGCCGCCCGCCCGTTCGCTTTCATTGTGAATAGCCTGGCTCAGCAGCTCTTTCCCGACCCCCTCTTCGCCGCACAGTAGCACCGGGAAGCCGCCGCGCGCCGCCTGGCGGCCAAAGTGGATCAGGCGTCGGGTTTCCGGATCGTCGGCAGACATCTGCTCAAAGGTGTGGCTGACTTTACCGAGCTGGCTGGTCATCAGCTGCCGCATCTGCTCCACCGGATGCAGCAGCAGAATAAAACTGTTGCCTTGCGCCTCGACAATCGGTTTTAAGGTGATCACCGCGTCGACAAACTGATGCTGACTTTCAAAGGTGACTTCGACGTGATTCAGGCCGCGGGCGTGTTTGATGGCGCGGCGCAGCAGCGCCGGGAGGGTCACCAGATCGGCGATATTTTTCCCCTGGCTGGCCTGAGCATCAAGATGCAACAGTCTCGCCGCCTGAACATTGAGAAACTGCAGCACGCCCTGTTCGTTCCACGCCATCACCCCATCGTCCATGCTCTCCAACAGGCCGTACATCTGATTGAGGTGGCGGTTGGATTCCGCCAGCAGGCTGTCGGTGAGCAGGGAGTTACCCACCTCGCGGGCGATGGCCAGCGTCAGGGAGAGGTCGGCGCTGGACTGGTGCTCGACCAGACAGCAAAGCGAGATAGAGCCGAACAGCCTCCCGTGGTTATCAAACACCGGCGTCGAGCAAAAACTCCATGGCTGTAGCGCCTGCTTAAAATGCCGATCGCCGGCGGTGTTGATCGGCTGGCCCTGCATCGCGGCCAGCGACAGCGCGCAGGTGCCGATAATGCTCTCCGCACAATAGCTGCCGTCGCGAAATCCCAGGGCAGCCAGCTGGGCCAGGGTTTGCGGCTCGCCGCAACGGCTGAGGATGCAGGCGGACTCATCAAGAATAAACAGCGCGCAGGGGCGGCCGTCCATAAACTCCCAGGCGTCTTCCAGCGCCGCCTGGCCGATGGTCAGCAGCGCGGTTTTACGCCGACAGATGGAGTCGAAGGTCAGGCCCTGGGCCTGGTGCGGCGTTTGCCAGGTTTCGCGCTGCATAAACTTGCTGCAGCGGTGCCATGACTGGGCAATGACGGAAGAGACCGCCTTCCCGGTATCCTGAGTCTGAACAGTCATGTCCTTTTCCGCGTTGTACCATAGAGAACCCCTCCGGCAGCGACTGCCGGAGGGGAGAAAGAAAAACCGCTGACCTGGGCCAGCGGTTTAGCCACCGCGAATTAACGCGCCAGCCACTGCTGGCCTAACAGATCGGCGGTGAGGATAGCGGCATGGACGCTCTCCGGGGTCACCGCAAACGGCATATTATGGATGGTTTCCCCTTCCGCGCAGGTAGCTTTCGCCACCGCGGCGATTTTCTCGTCGATCCCCTCTTTGACGCCCATCTGCGCGAGCGTCACCGGCAGGCCGACGCGCTGGCAGAAGCCCAGCACCGTTTCAATCTCGTCCATCGGGCTGTTCTGCAGCACCAGCTGCGCCAGGGTACCGAAGGCCACTTTCTCACCGTGATACAGGTGATGGCACTCTTCAAGAATGGTGAAACCGTTGTGGATTGCATGGGCAGCGGCCAGGCCACTGCTTTCAAAGCCAATGCCGCTGAGGTAAGTGTTCGCCTCGATGATGCGCTCCAGCGCTTCGGTCACTACCCCGGCCTGCGCCGCCAGACGGGCCTTTTCGCCCTCCGCCAGCAGCGTATCATAGCACAGGCGGGCGAGGCTCAGCGCCGCCTCGGTGGACTGTCCTCCGGCCATGCTGGTGGCGCGCGCATCGTAGCAAGCTTTGGCCTCGAACCAGGTGGAGAGCGCATCGCCCATGCCGGAGACCAGCAGGCGTACCGGCGCTTTGGCGATAATCGCCGTGTCCATCACCACCATATCCGGGTTTTTCGGATAGATCAGATACTCTTCAAACTCGCCCGCTTCGGTGTAGATCACCGACAGCGCGCTGGTCGGCGCATCGGTCGAGGCGATGGTCGGGATCACCACCACCGGCAGCTTCTGGTAGTAACCGATCGCCTTCGCGGTATCGAGGGTTTTACCACCGCCGATCCCGACCACGCCGCAGCAGCCCTGTTTTTGCAAAATCGCCATCAGACGGTTGATTTCCGCATGGCTGCATTCGCCATTAAACCGTTCCGCATGGCAGCGAATATCGTGGCTCTGCAGGCCATTCACCACTTTCTCTCCCGCCAGCTTCATTACGAAATCGTCGGCGATGACGAAGAAGCTTTCCGCCAGGTTTTTGGCATATTGACCGAACAGAACAGCAGCATCAGGACCCTGAAGATATTTGGCTGGAGATTGAATAACTTTTAGCATTCCTTTCACCCTCAAATAAGTGCGCATGTAGACATGATGAGCCCTGGCGTTATCCGCGCCGGCCAGTGAAGCGCGGCCTGAACGGAGCGTACCGGAGCAGTGCGATCACTGTAGGGCCGGCAGGGAACAAAAAAATCTTTCGCCTTTTTGTTCTGATATGAAACACAGGTTAATTTTTTACGTTCCATATTGGAACAAAAAACCCTAATCTCTGTCAGGATTGCGATCCCGATCCGCTCCTTTGCCGCATAATGCCCTTGCAATCCTCCGTGTTTGACCGCCTTTTCTCCCGCAGTCGGCAGAAAATCAGCAAAAAATTTTTTCCCACCCGCTTCGCCGGCTATCCTGACCGCCGCTTATGGCAGAAGAAAAAAAGCGCGCCAGCTCGCATTTTCACCATATCCTCAGCAAAAACGTTCCATAAAGAAACAAAATCAGGAAGCAATGTTTCGTAATGAAACCCGATCGTCGGGGCATTCTTTTTTTCGCCCGCTCAGCCAGAATCATCATATCGCCAGGCACGCTCCACCGTCAGACGATACCCCTACGCGATGACCGCCTCCGCCAGCAGAGAGGCGGCATCGAACCTTCTCCAACGGAGCACTGAATAATGAAAAAGCTGATTAACCGTGTTGAAGATGTACTGAATGAACAATTACAGGGGCTGGCTAAAGCCCATCCGCAGCTGACCCTGCATCAGGACCCGCTGTATGTGACCCGCACCGACGCGCCGGTGGCTGGCAAGGTGGCCCTGCTCTCCGGCGGCGGCAGCGGACATGAACCGATGCACTGCGGCTATATCGGCCAGGGCATGCTCTCCGGCGCCTGTCCGGGGGAAATCTTCACCTCGCCGACGCCGGACAAAATGTTTGAATGCGCGATGCAAATTGACGGCGGCGAAGGCGTCCTGCTGATTATCAAAAACTACACCGGCGACATCCTGAACTTCGAAACCGCCACCGAGCTGCTGCATGAGAGCGGCATTAAAGTCACCACCGTGGTGGTCGACGACGACGTGGCGGTGAAAGACAGCCTCTATACCGCCGGTCGTCGCGGCGTCGCCAACACCGTACTGATCGAAAAACTGGTCGGCGCCGCCGCCGAGCGCGGCGACTCGCTGGAAGCCTGCGCTGAACTGGGCCGCCGCCTGAACAATCTCGGCCACTCGATTGGTATCGCCCTCGGCGCCTGCACCGTACCGGCTGCCGGGCAGCCCTCCTTTACGCTGAAAGATGACGAGATGGAGTTCGGCGTCGGCATTCACGGCGAGCCGGGCATCGACCGCCGCCGCTTCAGCTCGCTGGACCAAACCGTCGATGAGATGTTCGATACCCTGCTGGAAAACGGCGCTTACAGCCGCACGCTGCGCCAGTGGGATACCGTCAAGGGCGCGTGGCAGGAAGTGCAGCAGAGCAAAACCGCGCTGCAAAACGGCGACCGGGTTATCGCGCTGGTTAATAACCTCGGCGCCACTCCGCTTTCCGAACTGTATGGCGTGTATAACCGCCTTGCCCAGCGCTGCGAAGCGTCCGGCATCATCATCGAACGCAACCTCATCGGCAGCTACTGTACTTCGCTGGATATGGCGGGCTTCTCCATCACTCTGCTGAAAGTGGATGACGAGACGCTGACGCTATGGGACGCCCCGGTTCACACCCCGGCGCTGAACTGGGGAAACTAAGGAGCACGACATGTCACTGAACAGAACGCAAATCGTCGACTGGCTGTACCGCTGCGGCGATATTTTCACCAAAGAGAGCGATTTTCTCACCGGCCTCGATAAAGAGATTGGCGACGCCGACCACGGTCTCAATATGCACCGCGGTTTCAGTAAAGTGGTCGAAAAGCTGCCGTCGATTGCCGATAAAGATATTGGCTTTATCCTCAAAAACACCGGCATGACGCTGCTCTCCAACGTCGGCGGCGCCAGCGGCCCGCTGTTCGGCACCTTCTTCATTCGCGCCGCGCAGGTGACCCAGGCCCACCAGAGCCTGACGCTCGACGAGCTGTACCTGATGATCCGCGAAGGTGCGGACGGTGTCGTCAACCGCGGCAAAGCGGAGCCAGGGGATAAAACCATGTGCGACGTCTGGCTGCCGGTGGTGGACTCCCTGCGCCAGTCCAGCGAGCAGCACCTGTCGATCGCCGCCGCGCTGGATGCCGCCTGCGAAGTGGCCGAGCGTGCGGCCCACGCCACCATCACTATGCAGGCGCGTAAAGGCCGCGCCAGCTATCTCGGCGAGCGCAGCATCGGACATCAGGATCCCGGCGCGACCTCGGTGCTGTTTATGGTTCAGATGCTGGCCGCCGCCGCCAAAGAGTAAGGAAATCGCGATGGTAAACCTGGTTATTGTTTCTCATAGCGCCCGGCTGGGCGAAGGTGTCGGAGAACTGGCCCGGCAGATGTTAATCAACGATGGCTGCAAACTGGCGATCGCCGCCGGGATCGACGATCCCGACAGCCCGATCGGCACCGATCCGCTTAAAGTCATGGAGGCGATCGAATCCGTGGCCGATACCGATCACGTGCTGGTGATGATGGATATCGGCAGCGCATTGCTCAGCGCCGAAACCGCCCTCGATCTGCTCGATCCGGCGATTGCCGCGAAGGTGCGACTGTGCGCCGCGCCGCTGGTGGAAGGGACGCTGGCGGCCACCGTCAGCGCTGCCTCCGGCGCCGGGATCGACAAGGTGATCGCCGACGCCATGAGCGCCCTGGAGGCCAAGCGGGTTCAGCTGGGTTTACCTTCGCCAACTTCTGACGCCGCGCCGGCGCCGATGCTTGCCGACGACGGCGACACAAAATCGGTGTCAGTCATTATTAACAATCATAACGGCCTGCACGTGCGTCCGGCGTCGAAGCTGGTCGCCGCGCTGGCGGGCTTTAACGCCGATCTGCTGCTGGAGAAAAACGGGAAGTGCGTCAAACCGGACAGCCTCAACCAAATCGCGCTATTGCAGGTCCGCCGCAACGATAAGCTGCGCCTGCTGGCCCGCGGTCCGGATGCCGACGCGGCGCTGGCGGCGTTTCAGGCGCTGGCCGCCGATAACTTCGGTGAATCGCCTGCGGCGCAACCGGCAGCGGCTCCGGCAACGCCCGAGCGCGTCGAAGGCGCTGCCCTGCGCTATCCGCTGGCCCTGATCCAGCCGCTCCGCCCGGCTGCCGCCGATGCCGCCCGCGAGCAGCAGCGCCTGCGCCAGGCCATTGACCAGACGCTGGCGGATCTTATCGCCCTGACCGAGCTGGCGGAAAATAAATTTCACGCCGATATCGCGGCGATCTTCGCCGGGCACCACACCCTGCTCGACGATGACGATCTGTTTGATGCCGCCAACGATCGTCTGCTCACCGAACAATGCACGGCGGAATGGGCATGGCATCAGGTGTTGATGGAGCTCAGCCAGCAGTATCGCCAGCTGGATGACCCCTACCTGCAGGCGCGCTATATCGATATCGAAGATATTTTGCAGCGCACCCTGCGCCATCTGCAGGGCGTTCAGGAGAGAGTGCCGACGCCCGGCGAGCCAACAATTATTATTGCCGACAACATTTATCCCTCAACCGTCTTACAGCTGGATGCCAGCTTCGTTAAAGGCCTGTGCCTGCGCGATGGCAGCGAACAGGCTCACGGCGCGATTATCGCCCGCGCGGCGGGGATCGCCTGGCTGAGCCAGCAGGGCGAGGCGCTGAACAGCGTGCAGCCCGGCGAGACTATCGTGCTCGATATGCGCCACCAGCGCCTTATCCGTGACTAAAATTCACGTTGACCGTTACCGCTCCGGGGGCCTGCCTCCGGAGGGTGAGTTTTCGCTTACTCTTCAGGAACCACTATGTCTCAATTCTTTTTTAACCAGCGCGCCAGCCTCGTCAACGATGTGATTGAGGGTACCATTATCGCCAGCCCGTGGAATAACCTCGCCCGTCTGGAGAGCGACCCGGCGATCCGGGTGGTGGTCCGTCGCGATCTGAATAAAAACAACGTGGCGGTGATCTCCGGCGGCGGCGCCGGCCATGAACCGGCGCACGTCGGCTTTATTGGTAAAGGCATGCTGACCGCCGCGGTCTGCGGCGATCTGTTCGCCTCGCCGAGCGTCGACGCGGTGCTCACCGCCATTCAGGCAGTGACCGGCGAGGCGGGCTGCCTGCTGATCGTCAAAAACTACACCGGCGATCGGCTTAACTTCGGTCTGGCGGCGGAGAAAGCGCGCCGACTCGGTTACAACGTGGAGATGCTGATCGTCGGCGACGATATTTCGCTGCCGGATAACAAACAGCCGCGCGGCATCGCCGGGACCATTCTGGTGCATAAAGTGGCTGGCTATTTCGCCGAGCGCGGCTTCAACCTCGCCACCGTCCTGCGCGAAGCGCAATACGCCGCCAGCCATACCGCCAGCATCGGGGTGGCGCTGGCCAGCTGCCACCTGCCGCAGGAAGCCGACAGCGCGCCGCGCCATCAGGCCGGTCACGCCGAGCTGGGAATGGGCATCCACGGTGAGCCGGGCGCCTCGACGATCGCCACGCAAAACAGTGCGGAGATCGTTAACCTGATGGTGGAAAAACTGACCGCCGCCCTACCGGAAACCGGCCGCCTGGCGGTGATGCTCAATAACCTCGGCGGCGTGTCGGTGGCTGAGATGGCGATTCTGACCCGCGAGCTGGCCAACACCCCGCTGCAGGCGCGCATTGACTGGTTAATAGGCCCGGCCTCGCTGGTGACGGCGCTGGATATGAAAGGCTTCTCGCTGACAGCCATCGTGCTGGAGGAGAGTATTGAGAAAGCGCTGCTGTCGGATGTGGAAACCGCCAGCTGGCAGAAGCCGGTGCAGCCGCGGACTATCAACGTCGTGCCGTCCACCCTCGACAGCGCCCGGGTGGATTTTACGCCCTCGGCCAACCCACAGGTGGGCGATTACGTGGCGCAGGTGACCGGCGCCCTCATCGATCTTGAAGAACATCTCAACGCGCTGGATGCCAAAGTAGGCGACGGCGATACCGGCTCCACCTTCGCCGCCGGGGCGCGCGAGATTGCCGAGCGGCTCGAGCGTCAGCAGCTGCCGCTGAACGATCTGCCAACGCTCTTCGCGCTGATCGGCGAACGCCTGACGGTGGTGATGGGCGGCTCCAGCGGGGTATTGATGTCTATCTTCTTCACCGCTGCCGGGCAGAAGCTGGGGCAAGGCGCCAGCGTGGCCGAGGCGCTGAACGCCG
>OHSA01000521.1_pt1 | contig 15085 bp, 16 predicted proteins | sample 1578571 | NCBI WGS metagenome assembly OHSA01 (sample SAMEA3879586, study PRJEB24766) | human gut metagenome | biome: human-associated habitat; feature: feces | place: USA | collected 1985/1987
GCATGTTCAGTTGCCGCAAAAATTTCCGGTCGCTTGGGGTCATACATTAACCCAACGTTTATATTGCAATGTTTTTTCAGTTCGCGCAGCAGTTCTATCTGTAATCCGTCAAAACGGTAAAACTCGCTGAAATATAAATTTTCCCACGGAACAACCGGGTTATCTTTTTGCAGCACATAAACAGCAAGGCGGTACAAGCCTTCAACGTCAAACCAGTCTTCTTTTTTTAATTTCTGGCGGTAAGCCGTATAAACGGCGGCAATTTCGCGGTCTTTAAGCCCAAGTTTTCCCGGCCTGTCCCAGCCGTTAAGCGCTTCGTAAATTTCTTCCATTTTGGCACCGCTGCGCGATAACTGCCCAATAAGTGATGTTACCGCTTTAACAAAGCCTTTCTTTTCAACCAGAACGTTAAAATAATCGAGTTTATTATCGTGGGCATATTTTTGCAGAATTTCTTCGACAATAAGCTCCTGCGTGCGGCGTGAAATGCGCTGTAAACCTGCATAGCCGTTAGCCTTAAGCAAACCGGTTGCAACATCATCAAAATTTTTTACGCGTACTGCACCCTCTTTAAAAGCACGGCTTTGCAACACGCCGCTGGGCAGAACCAAAAGTGAATTTTCCCAGCCCTTCTCTGTTATTTCATTAATAAAATATCCTCTGGCACTGCACCCCAGGGGGACATAGTAAAGTTTATTCATAAATATTTCTCCGATAGTTTTTCTTATATTTTACCACAAAAACTGCCTTATCCAAAAAGTAAAATCAATTTATAATAGTATACGCTATTTAAAGTTTTAACGTTAACTTTATGTTAAATTTTATTAAGAATAATTTACATTTTCTTAAAAATGTAGTATTCTATATAAGAATTTTAAAATACCTATTAAATTAAGGGGGAATTTTTATTATGTCAGGTTTAGGTTTAATGATAGCGTTTGTTATCGCTATCATCGTCATGATTGTCGCTATCTCCAAGTACAAGATTCATCCGTTTTTGTCTATTATGACCGTATCTCTTGTTCTTGGCCTCGTTGCCGGTATTCCTTTGGTGGACACCAAAGTTGACGGCAAAACGGTTCAGGGAATTGCCACTGTTATCGGTTCCGGTTTTTCCGGCACATTTACCAGTATCGGTATCGTTATTATTTTAGGCGCCCTTATCGGCGGCATTTTGGAAATTACCGGTGCAGCCTTTAAGCTGGCAGACCTTATTATTAAACTGGTTGGCAAAAAGAACCCGGAACTCGCCATTGAACTTATGGGCTGGGTTGTTTCCATTCCTGTATTCTGCGATTCCGGCTTTGTAATTTTGAACCCTATCCGCAAAGCACTGGTTAAACGTACTCTTGCGCCAAGCGTTGGCATGTCGGTAGCTTTAAGTGCCGGCCTTTACATCTCACATGTATTTATTCCCCCTACACCGGGCCCTATTGCTGCGGCAAATACTTTAGGCATTGGCAATAACCTGCTCCTGGTTATCGGCATGGGCATGGTAGTTTCCATTTTTCCGCTTATCGCAGGTTACGCTTTCGTTAAATATATCGGCCCGAAAGTTAAAACTCCTGAAGACATTAACGACGGCGAAGTTGTAAAAACTTATGAAGAAATTATGGCTTCCCACAAAAATATTCCGGGCGCGTTCATGTCCCTCGCTCCTATTATCATTCCTATTTTGTTAATGGCTTTGGGTTCCATTTCCAACATGGCTAAATGGACCGGCTTCTTCGCCGATGTATGCGTTTTCCTCGGCACACCTGTAATTGCACTGGCGGTAGGCGTTATCTTTGCTGTTGCCCAGCTTATCAGCTCCGGCAAAACCGGTGAATTTTACGAACTTACCAATGAAACCTTAAAAGTTTCCGGCCCTATTTTGTTTGTAACCGCTGCCGGCGGCGTACTCGGCAAAGTTATTGCTGTTTCCGGTATGGTACAGTACATTACCGCCAACGCAGGCATTTTGGAAACTATCGGTATTTTCTTCCCGTTCCTTCTTTCTGCAATTCTTAAAACGGCTCAGGGTTCTTCCACCGTTGCCCTTACAACAACCGCAGGTATTGTTGCACCGCTCCTGGGCGTACTCGGTCTTGATACCCCGATGCTTACCACCCTTACCGTTATGGCAATCGGCGCAGGCGCTATGGTAGTATCGCACGCTAATGACTCTTATTTCTGGGTTGTTACCAACTTCGGCGAAATGACTCCTGACCAGGGCTACAAAACCCAGACCGTCTGCACTTTGGTGCTTGGCGTATCTTCCATGCTGGGCATCTGGCTCTTGTCCCTGTTCTGCTGATTTAAGGAGTAATTTATGAAAAAAATCCTTTTAATACCCGATTCTTTTAAAGGCACAATGTCTTCCATGGAAATCTGCTCCATTATGGAAGAAAGCATACACCATCACTATCCGGAAGCTGAAGTTGTAAGCATTCCGGTTGCCGACGGCGGCGAAGGAAGCGTTGACGCCTTTTTGGAAGCACTGGGCGGCGAAAAAGTAAGCGTTAAAGCACAGGACCCTTACGGCCGCGAAATAAATTCTTTTTACGGAATTTTACCGGACGGCACTGCTGTAATTGAAATGGCAGCTGCGGCAGGGCTTCCGCTGGTCGGTGAAAACCGCCGTGCAGAAAAAACCACTACTTACGGCGTAGGCCAGCTTATCGAAGACGCTTTGCGCAACAAATGCAAAAAACTTATTGTAGGCCTTGGCGGCAGCGCAACCAACGAAGGCGGCTGCGGTGCGGCAGCAGCTCTTGGCGTACGCTTTATCAACAGTAAAAATGAAAGCTTTGTCCCTGTCGGTGAAACCTTAAAGGATATTGCCGCTATCGACGCAAGCGGCATTAATCCCCTTTTGCGTGAAGTTCCTATTGTTACCATGTGCGATATTGATAACCCACTCTGCGGGCCGCATGGGGCTTCCGCTGTTTTCGGGCCGCAAAAGGGCGCCGACAAAGATTGTATAAAAATGCTTGATGCCGGTCTTTATCACATGTCCGAAATCATTAAACGCGATTTGGATAAAGATGTGCTGAACCTGCCGGGCTCCGGCGCAGCAGGCGGCATGGGCGGCGGTATGGCGGCATTTTTTAACAGCACTTTACAGCCGGGCATAGAAACGGTGCTTGATACCGTTCATTTTAATAACCTGCTTGAAGGTGCAGACCTTATTATTTCAGGCGAAGGCAAAATTGATACCCAGTCCCTGCGCGGCAAAGTAGTTATTGGCGTCGCACGCCGTGCTAAAAAATCATCCGTACCGCTTATTGCCGTTGTCGGCGATATCGGCAGCGATATTCAAAAAGCCTATGAGGAAGGCGTTACCGGAATTTTCAGCATTAACCGCGTTGCCCTCCCCTATGAGCAGATTAAATTAAGAGCGAAAGATGATCTGCGGCTGACAATCGACAATATTATGTATTTTATGAAGCATATGCGCTAAAACAAAATAAAACTCCTGTTTGGCAAACTTAACTGCCGGGCAGGAGTTTTTCTTTTCATATTTTAATTAATCTTCGTAGCGGTCATCATCCCATCTGTCATCATCGTCGTCTTCATAACGGTCGTCGTCCCATCTGTCATCATCATCGTGTTCCCAGCGGTCATCGTCCCACCTGTCATCATCGTCATCATCCCAACGGTCATCGTCATGCCTGTCACGGCGTTCTTCACGTTCCCATCTGTCACGGTCTTTTTTGTAATTGCCGCGGCGTCCATTATCGTGACGCCATTTATCGTCATTGCCTCTCCCGTTATCATGGTCAAAAGGGCTGTCCTTGCCGCTTGCCGCGCGCAGAATATCGTTTACAACGCCAAGCTCATTGCCGCCCGTATCTGCGGCAATAGCAGGCATTAATTTTTGTTCAGGTGCAGCTTCCGTTTCCGCTGCCCATAACGGGCTGATAAATGCTGCCATCAATAATGTACACAATACCTTTTTCATCATCCCTCACTCCTTAAAATTAAACAATATACCCTCTATAATAATTATACAAAAACAAAACAATAACAGGCAACAATGCTTACAAACAATTTACAATTAAATTTTCGTTCTGCGCTTGTTTTTGGCATTATTTGTAATATCTGAAACATAAAGCGCCGCGTCCAGGATTTGAATCTGGCAAAATAATAATTAACTTTCACTTTTTAAAAATTTATAGTATTATGTAAATGCAGCTGACGCTGTAATACGTAAAAAGAAGGTATAGTATATGAAAACAAGAAAGGTTGTCATTATCGGTGCCGGGCATGTAGGCTCTCATGTAGCACTGGGCATTATTCAATCCGGCGAAGCCGATGACATTGTTTTAATTGATATTTTAAAAGAAAAAGCAGCCGCACAGGCATTGGACCTTGACGACTGCATAAGCGGAGCTTTATGCGGACATGACGCTGTTATACGCGCCGGTGAATACGAAGAACTTAACGATGCCGATATTATGGTTGTTGCGTTCGGGCGCAGCCGCAAACCCGGCGAAACACGCCTTGATATGTTCGACGATACCATCCGCATGGCAAACGAAGTAATCGGCCATTTAAAACAGGTTGATTTTAAAGGCATTATGATTAGTATTTCCAACCCTGCCGATATTATCTGTGAATACATCCGCCGCCAGATGAACTGGCAGACAAACCGCTGCTTCTGCACCGGCACCAGCCTGGAAACCTACCGCCTGCTGCGCGTGCTTTCTGCCGTTACCGGTTATAGCCGCCGCTCCATTCAGGCAATGTGCATGGGCGAACATGGCAACAGCAGCTTTATCGTATGGTCGCGCATATTTATTAACGGCACTCCGTTTTTGCAGATGCGCGAAAATAGCCCAAGGCTTGCCGCACTTAACCTTGATGATTTGCAGGAACAGGTTAAACGCGCCGGTGATATTGAAGTTGACGGCAAGGGCTGCACCGAATTTGGCATTGCCAATGTTGCCGTAATGCTTATAAAAGCAATTTTCCACGACCAGAAACTCATCTGGCCCTGCTCCACAGCACTTAACGGTGAATACGGGCAAAAAGATGTTGCCGCCGGCGTGCCATGCGTTATCGGCAAAAACGGCCTTGAACAAATTTTAGAAGTAGAACTTGACGAAAGCGAAAAAGAAAAATTCGCCAAATCCTGCGATATTATCCGCGGCTTTTTGGAAAGAGCCGAAAGCGTAAAATAAAACTAAACAACGTAAAAGCAAACAGCACTTCAAAAGTAATTTTACTTTCGAAGTGCTGTTTTACTATTTACGCTGTTAAATTACAGTTCAGCTTTTTTTGCGATAATGGCAGCACAGGCAGTGCAGGCCGGGCAATCGCAGAATTTTGCGCCGTTCTTTTTAATTTCTTCGGCATGTGCAAGTACGTTTTTAGCCATTTCCTCGCCAAAAACTTTAACGCCTGCTTCGCTGCCTGCAAAAGCAATTAAACCGTCAACAGGCATAATGTCTGCTTCAACTTCAGCAATAAGCTTTTTGGTCATTTCTGCTTCTTTATCAGTACCGGCTGCTTCCAGCCATTCCTGCCCCACTGCCTTTGCTTCGGCGCAGCAACTGGGCGCTGCTACCAATGCGTTTACCTGTTCAGTAATGTAAGCCTGTAATTCTTTAGTCATTCTTAATCATCCTTTCGCCTAAATATGGAGGTTAACTGTATTTTTTCATGTTTTCCAAAATTCTTGCCAGCATTGCTTCGCACTGGCGGATTTCGTCCTTACTAAATCCTTCGTAAAAAATCTCGCTCATCCGGTCGGATACCAGCATGTAATCGCGCTCAAGGCTTTTGGCCTTGTCCGTCAGCGCCAGCAGCGCGCAGGATGTGCGCCCCAGCGCTCTGCCGAGGTCCTCCTTCGTCGGCGGGATCTCAAGGCAGATGCACTCGCCCGCCTCGCCGAAGTGGAGCGCGCGGCGGCGCGTGTTGTCCGCCGCATCCGAGGCGATGAGGATGAGCCGCGCGTGCTTGCTTCGTGCCGCCGCGCCGACGGGCTCTTCACCGACCTCCAGCTTTCCGGCCTTTTTGGCAAGGCCGATCAGATTGAGCAGTTTATCCACCGTTTGCCATCTCCTTTTCCATTTCTTCGTAGACGCTCTCGGGGATGGCCGTGTCCAGCGCGCGCTCGAGCGCGCGGGATTTGCGCGCCCGCTTGAGGCATTCGCTGTTCGGGCAGACGTAAGCGCCGCGCCCGGGCTTTTTGCCCGTAAAGTCGAGCGACACCTCGCCTTGCGGCGATTTGACGGCGCGGATGAGCGCGCGTTTGTCCTTCATCTCGCGGCAGCCCACACACTGGCGCTGCGGGATCTTCTTTACTTTCTGCATGAGCCGCCCTCCTCTTTGGCGCTTTCAGCGCCTCGGACTTTTTTGCGCCGCGCACGGCGCAAATGAACTGAAACCGTTTTTACCGGCGACCGGTGCGTCAGTAAAAACACTTCTCGCCCCGCAAGTGTGCGAGCGCAAGCGAGTGCGCGCAGCGGGGTGCAAATTGAAGCTCAAAAATGTGCCTAATGCACATTTTTGAAGATCACTCTTCTTCGCGATAGCTTTCCGGCTTAATGTCGATCTTGTAGCCGACGAGGCGCGCGGCTAAGCGTGCGTTCTGCCCCTCCTTGCCGATGGCAAGGGAAAGCTGATCGTCGGGCACAATGACGCGGCAGGCCTTGCCCTCTTCGGCAAGGCGCACGTCGACAACGTCCGCCGGCGCCAGCGCTGCGGCGATGAACTCGGCGGGATCCTCGGAGTACTTGATGATGTCGATCTTTTCGCCGCGCAGCTCTTCGACGATGCTGTTCACGCGCTGGCCGTGGGGGCCGACGCACGCGCCGATGGGATCAACGTTCTCGTCGTTGCTCCACACCGCCATCTTCGTGCGGGAGCCCGCCTCGCGGGCGATGGAACGGATCTCGACCGTGCCGTCGTAGATCTCGGGCACTTCAAGCTCGAAAAGGCGCTTGACGAGACCCGGATGCGTGCGGGAGATCACGACCTGCGGGCCTCTCGACTGGCGGCGCACGTCGACAAGGTAGACCTTGATGCGCTGGCCCTCGATGAGCGTCTCGCCCTTGACCTGCTCGCCGGCGAGAAGAATGGCGTCTGTCGCTTCCGTGCCGGTGCCGATGCGAAGGGACGCATTGCCCGTGCGGGGATCGATGCGCGTGACGACACCGGTGAGAATTTCATGCTGCTTGGAGTTGTATTCGTCGTAGACCATGCCGCTCTCGGCTTCGCGCAGGCCTTGGATGATGACCTGCTTGCCGTTGCCCGCGGCGATGCGGCCGAATTCGATGTTGTCGACGGGAATGTTGACGATATCGCCGACATTGTACTTGGCGGAGATGGCCTTCGCGTCATCGAGGCTCATCTGCGTGCCGGGGTTCTCGACCTCATCCACGACTTCCTTCTGCACGAACATCTTGAGCTCGCGCTTGCCCTCGTCCACATCGACCACGACGTTTTCCACGCCCTCGTGGTCGCGCTTGTAGGCGGTGGTGAGCGCCTGAACGATCTTATCCATCATAAAGGTCTGAGAAATGCCGCGTTCCTTTTCCAGCATCGCAAGCGCTGCGAAGATTTCATCACATTTCATGGGTATGCTCCTATTCTGTATAATCAAAGTAATTGGTATTCTTTTTGGTTAAAAGTCGCAGCGCAGGCGCACGAGCGCGACCGCGTCCTTTTCAAAGCGCTTTTCCTCTTCGCCGATGCGAAGCGTGACCGCGCCGTTGTCGTAGCCCGCGAGGTCACCGGAAAATTCCTTGCGCCCGTCCACGGGCTTGTAGGTCTTCAAGAGCACGGGCGAGCCCATGAACTGCTCAAAGTCACCGGGCCGCTTGAGCGGGCGCTCCGCGCCGGCGGACGCGACCTCGAAAATGTAGCTCGACTCGATGGGGTCGGCCTCGTCCAGAATATCACTCAGCGCGCGGGAGATGGCCTCGCAGTCGAGGATGTTCACGCCGCCGTCCTTATCAATGTAGATCCGCAGATACCACTGTCCGGCCTCGCGGACATATTCCACGTCCCAGAGCTTGCAGCCGTTCTCTTCGACCACGGGGAGCGCCAGTTCGCGCACGGTCTCTGTCACTTTCTTCATTGTATCCCTCGCAATCCGTGTTTTTTCCGAAATTTGCAAAAGAAAGAGCGGGCCAAACGGTCCACTCTGCGTTTCCTGCATCCATAACACAAGCATACTATCACACAAAGCTGCGGAATGCAAGCGTTTTTGCGCGCAGTTTGCGGCTTTTTTGAAAAAATTTCCGCTGTTTTTCGTTATTTTTTGCGCGCCGCACCCTTCCCGCTTGCAAAGCGGGGAAAAGTATGCTATAAGGATAGGACTCTGAATAGAGAATGAGAGAGAGGGATATTTTATGGCGCGTTCCGCCACGCTCGATATGACGCAGGGCAGCCTTGGCCGCCAGATCATCGGCTTTTCGCTGCCTCTGATGTTCACTAACCTTTTGCAGATGCTCTTCAGCATGGTCGACCTTGCGGTCGTCGGCCGCTTTTCAAGCTCCGCCGCCATGGGCTCGGTCGGCTCGACCACGACGCTCATCTTCCTGTTCACGGGCTTTCTGATGGGCCTTGGCAGCGGCGTCAACGTGCTTGTCGCCACGCACTTCGGCGCACGCAGCGAGAAAAACGTGCGCGAGTCCGTTCACACGTCGTTTCTTGTCTGCCTGATCGCGGGCTTTTTGATGCTGGCGCTGGGCCTTATCTTTGCCCGCCCGCTGCTCGAGCTTCTGAACACGCGCGACGATCTGATCGACGGCGCGGAGCTGTACCTTCGCATTTACTTCCTTGGCATGCCCGCCGCCGCGCTCTATAACTACGGCAACGGCGTTCTGAATGCCATCGGCGACACGAAAACGCCGCTCATCTTCCTTTCCGCCGCGGGCGTGCTCAATGTCATCCTCGACCTTGTGTTCGTCATCGGGCTCGGGATGTCGACCGACGGCGTCGCGCTCGCGAGCGTGCTCTCGCAGTGCGTGTCCGCGGGGCTCATCATCCGCTCGCTCATGCGCAGCAAGGAGATCTACAGCCTCAGCTTAAAAGAGGTCCGCTTCCACAAGGACAAGGCCATCCACGCGCTGTCTGTCGGCGTGCCGGCAGGTTTGCAGAACGCGATCTTCTCGGTCGCAAACCTCTTCATTCAGGCGGGCGTCAATTCGTTCAGCACCGTCGTCGTCGAGGGCAACTCCGCGGCGGGCAATGTGGATAACCTCGTCTACTCCGTGATGAACGCGTTTTACATCGCCTGTTCGAGCTTTGTCGGGCAGAACTACGGCGCGGGCAAATCGCGCCGCGTGCTCAAGAGCTACCTGCTGACGCTCTGCTATTCCGCAGTAGCCGCAGCGGTGTTCGGCGGGCTGTTCCTGCTGTTCGGGCACCAGTTTCTCTCGCTCTTCACGTCGGAATCCGACGTCATCGAGGCGGGCCTCGCGCGCATCTGGGTCATGTGCTTCTCGTTCCCGATCTCGGCCACGATGGACTGCACCACCGCCGCCTCGCGCGGCCTTGGAAAGGGCCTCGTGCCGATGATCTTCGTGTTCCTCGGCTCGTGCGTGTTCCGCGTGGCGTGGATCTACACCGTGTTCGCCCACTTCCATACGATCCGCTCGCTCTATATGCTCTATCCGTTCTCGTGGGTACTCACGGGCGCGGCGGAGATCGCATACTTTTTGTATTGCTATAAGAAATATGTCAAGCCGCTGGATGCGTCCCACGCAGCGGAATGAAAAAGAGCTGTCCGAAAGGACAGCCCTTTTTTTGCGACCACACTGGGCGCGTGTGCTTTTTCGCGCTTGTGCGAAAAACCCAAAAATTTTCACAGCTTTTGCAAAGCTGCCAAGTTGCGGTTTTTGTAATCCGCGTCCCCCGTCACCTCGCGGAGCACGGTGATCTCCTCGGGCAGCGCGGCGCTGCTTTGCCCGTACTGGAACAGCACGGCCTTTTCTGCGCTGAAGGGGTACACGTCGATCTCGCAGCGGCGGTCGGCGAAGACGAAGCGGTACTTTGTCTTGCGCACGGGCGAGAGCGCCGTGTCGCGCTCTAAGAGGTATTTTTCATACTGCTTTTGCGAGATGGGGCGCTCGGTGTCCCATTTTTCGCCGTTTTCCATGCGATGCTTTTCGGTGTAGAAGTACAGCGTCTCCGCGCCGCTTTTCTGCATGCGCACGCGGCGCTCGATGTTCGGGTTCGTCAGCGCGAGATACGTCTGCGTCATGTCGATGGCCGCGGCGCGGTATTTGTGGGAAAACGCCGCCATGTCGGGCATGGCGATAAGGTACTTGCGTTTTTGCGCCATCGGCTCGACCTCGCCCACGGCGCGGTAGATCTCGCGCAGGGCGCGCTCGATTTTATTGTTGAAATTTGCGTCGTTGTCGATGATGCGCAGATTCGGGTGCGCGCTCCACGCGCGCAGCGTGCGGTCGTCCATCTCGCGCGCGAATTCGATGGATTCCGTGCGCGCATTGTTGCCGAGGTCATAGGCGAACTCCGCGCCCTTGGCGCAGGTGATGAGATGGAGCACCATGTCGTAATTGGCGAGCACACGCTCTTCGGTGCGGCCGTCAAAGCGCGCGATGACCTGCGCGAACTCCTCATCCGACACGTAGGCCTTGTCGTCCATCAGCGCGCGGTCGTAGAGAATGAGAATATTGTCCTCCGGCACGAGCTGCGCAGCGTCCAGCGCGAGCTTTTCCTTGTGGATCTGATCGCCGACGACAAAGTCCTGAAATTGCAGCATCGACATACAGTTGTCAAAGGGCTTGATGCCAAAGCCCGAAATGAGCTCAGTTGCCGTCTCGGGGATCGTGATGACGCGCCAGCCGTCCTCCTGCTTGAATTCCTTGAGCACACGGCTCACGCCGCGGGGCCGCCCGTGAGGACGATCTTTGTGATGCGCTTTGCCATAGTTACGCTTCCTTTCCGTGCAGAAGATAGTCGCCGAACGCTTCGACGGTCTTAAAGTACAGGTCGCAGTTTTGACGCATGAACGCCTCGATCTCTGGGATGTCGTTCGACCAGCCCGCGGCGGCGAAGCGCACATTTGCGGCCTTTGCCATGTCATATCCGGGCTTTAAGTCGTCGAGCACGAGCATCTGCTCGGCGGTGAAGCCGAGCTTTTCCATGATATCATAGAGCGCGTGCGGCTGGGGCTTGCGCCGGTCCTTTGGCACCTCCCAGCCGTAGACGAGCTTCGGCTCGGGGAGCTTATTTTCGCGGTAGTCGCGCAGAATGTTCGGCGAGAGCGAGTGCGACACGACGCAGATCGTGCCGCCGACGTGCACATAGTTCCACAGAATGTCCCGCATCCCGTCGTAGACCTGCGGCACATGGTGCTGGACATATTCGTGCCAGTACGCCTGCTCGTGCTTCATATCCTCCTCGGTCATGCCGACCTCGCCGTGGAAAAAGTCATAGACGCCGGGGTCAAAGTTTTTGAGGACGTATTCCTCCAGCGTGTAGCGCTTCGCCTTGGGGAAAAACTTCGCCGTGTACTCGGCAAAGCAGGGATAGTGCACCGTCGCGGTGGAGTTGACCACAGTGTCGTCATGGTCGAGCACAAGGCAGGGGTAGGTCATAAAAGGGACTCCTTTTTGATACTTTTTATAAAAGTATAGCATATTAAGTGTCCGCCCTGCAAGGGCGGGAAAAAGCAGCGCCGAAGGCGCTTCGTCTTTATTCCCTGCACCGTGCAGGGGAACGGGCAAAGGGGACCATTCTCTCACGTGAGAGAATGGCCCCCTTTAGATCCCCCAAGAGAACGCGAGGGGAGTCCCCCTCGACCCCCGACATTGGCAGTCTCGATCTTGAAGAGCTGCGCAGCCTGCGGAATCAGGTGCGGTGTACATGGCTTCGCCATGAACCCCTACCGCCTCGTTACTACTCTCAACCGCGCCTTACTACCGTGAGGCGCGAGTGACGTTTGTCTGGCGGCGGACTGCGTGCGAAATAGCGGCATTGCTGCGCTCGCCGCATTGTAGGGACTGGCGGTAGACGGGAATTAGGCTGTACTTCTATAAGATGGACAGAGCGGCACCCGCAAGGGGTGTGCCGCATCCGTAAGGCAGCAGAGCCGCCAACGGCTGCGCAACAGCGGATGATAGGAGCACATCAAGTCGTATAGCAACACCCAACGCGGCAATGCCGCGCGCAGGCATTCCCACTCCGGAGGCCTAAAAGTCATTCGAGCCAGAGACTGCCAATCAAAAGCCTTTCTCTTGGGGTTCCTTTGTCCCTGCCGCCCGCAGGCGGCATATCCCTCCGCGCCGTGCGCGGAAAGTAGTGCACCCCTTTGCGGCGCGCAAAAAAGAGCTGTCCTTGCGGACAGCTCTTTTCAAATCTTTGTTCCTTATTCGGTGACGAAGGGGAGCAGAGCGATCTGACGGGCGCGCTTGATGGCCTCGGTCAGCTGACGCTGATGCATCGCGCAGGTACCGGTGGTTCTGCGGGGCAGGATCTTCGAACGCTCGGAGATGAAGCGGCGCAGCTTGGCGGCGTCCTTATAGTCGATATACTCGCACTTGTCAACGCAGAACTGGCACACCTTTTTGCGCTTGCGGTTCGGGCCGCCGGCGCGAGGGGCTCTGTTTTCGCGTTCCATAGCCATGGATGATTCCTCCTTATCAGAATTGGGGCTTTCGTACCCACATTAGAACGGCAGCTCGCCGTCCTCTTCAATTTCGGCAAAGCCGCCGCTCGCAGGAGCGGTATAACTCTCGGCGGGAGAGCCGTAAGCGGGGGGCGCGTAATCGCCGCCCGACTGGCTGTCGCGCTTGCTGTCGCCGAAATAAATGTTGTCGGCAACCACTTCCGCGCTGCGGCGGTTGTTGCCATCCTTGTCTTTCCAGTCGCGGATCTGTAATCTGCCCTCGACCACGGCCATGCGGCCCTTGGTGAAATACTGGCAGACAAATTCAGCGGTCTGGCGCCAAGCGACTACGTCGATGAAATCGGTGGCCTTCTCGCCGCTCTCGCGGCTCTTGAAGTCGCGGTCGACCGCGACGGAGAAGGACGTCACCGCCGTGCCGTTCTGCGTGCGGCGCAGCTCGGGATCACGGGTGAGTCGACCCATGATGACGATACGGTTCAACATAGCGCTGCCCTCCTTATTCGCCCTTGCAGACGATCATGGAGCGGATGATACCATCGGTAATGCCGAGGATACGGTCCAATTCCTTGGGGAAATCGGGCGCGCTCGTGAAGGAGATCAGAACATAGTAGCCTTCGGTGATGTAGTTGATGGCGTAGGCCAGCTTGCGCTTGCCCCACTCCTCAACCTCCATAGCCGTGCTGTTCTGCTCCACGAGGGTCTTGAACTTTTCGGTCAGAGCGGCGACCTGCTCTTCGGGCAGTCTGCCGTCCATGATGAAAACGACCTCATAGTTTGCGGAAATCTTAGCCATTCTTGGTTGCACCTCCTTTTGGACTGATGGCCCACACGGATTCATGTGAGCAAGGATTTGCCTGCAATGCATATTACAAGCTCTACTATTATATAAAACTTTTCCGTAAAGTCAAGCAATTTTTCAAAAATACCGCCCCCTTTGCGCGGAAAAATCAGATTTTCCATGTTTTTCCAGTGTAAAGACGGCCGCATTGCTTGCAATCGGGCGGAAATTCGTGTAAAATTGTCGGTAGAGTTTACCAAAGGAGCGATACACCATGAAAAAGTTTTTCGCCGCGGCGCTGGTAGTGAGCATGCTGACCGTCCTTTTGAGCGGCTGCATGTGCCAGGTCGCCGATACGACGTTTCAATTTGACGGCAGCGGCACGGTCGAGGCCAAATTCGGCTTCTCCGAGGAAATGGTCAACGCGATGAATATGCGCGCCGAGATGACCCGGAACGGCTTTTCCTACTTTCACTACGATGGCCACGGCTACTACGGCGACCAGGCGAGCGAGTCGTTTGCCAATGCTGATGAGTTCAATGCGATCTTTGCCGAGGTCTCCGCGGAGATCGCCGAGGTGAGCAAGGCTGCCACGCCCGGCACGGTCACGCTTTCCGTTGCATCTGACGGCGGGCTTACGCTGACGGTGCAGAACACCCAGACCGACCGCCGCAGCGCGATCAAGACAGAGCTTGCCAAGCAGCTGCCCGACTACTCTGACGCACAGATCAACGCGCTGCTTGAGGACATGGTGATGACCTACCGCTTCGCTTTCCCCGCAGCGCTTGTGGACTACAACGCCGCTGCCGGCATCACGGTGAAGGAAAACGTCGTCACGGTCGACTACCTCACGCTGGAGGCGGGCACGTACCGCTTTACGACCTCTGAAACCGAGAGCCTGCACCAGCGCCAGCTCGGCACTGTGACACAGGAGAGCATTCCCGCGAGCGGCACGGCCTATATGCGCCGCCAGACCATCGAGTTCGACGGCCGCGACGTCACGCTCCAGACCTACGCGCTGCCCGGCAGCAACGGCGGCGAGACGAATTATGTCCGCCTGCGCGATATTGCGTCTCTCTTAAACGGTACGAACGCGCAGTTCGGCGTGGACTGGGACGGCAATGTCATTATCGTACCGGATGAAGCCTATAAGCCAAACGGAACGGAGATGCAGGCGCCGTTTTCCGGCGACCGCCATTATCAGAAAGCCGATGCCAAGACTGTGATTTACGGCGAGAGCATCCCGTTCACGGCGATCCTGCTGACCGACGATCAGGGCGGCGGCTACACGTACTACAAGCTGCGCGACCTCGGCAAGGTGCTGAATTTCAACGTCGGCTGGTCGAACAGCCGCGGGATCTATATTGAGAGCAACCACGCATACGAAAGCTAAAGCCTTCAAAAAAGCGGCCTAAAGGGCCGCTTTTTTGAGTAGGAGCTTTGCAGTCCGCGGCAGCGCACGCGCCGTAGGCGCGCACGTTTGCGGCCTGAGAAGTGTAAATTCCAACGCACATGTCGTTGGAATTTACGATTGAAATTATTTGCGCCGTGCGCGGCGCAAAGTCTGCGAGGCTTTTCAGTGCTTTCTTAAATAAAAAAGAGGACTTCCGTTCGGAAGTCCTCTTTTTTGACTCAGCTGAGCTTGAGGTGCTTCTGCATCACGCCGAGGAGGGGGATGCCGAGGACATAGCAGGCGACAGCTTCGCCGAGGCCGACGG
>OHSA01000590.1_pt1 | contig 13994 bp, 8 predicted proteins | sample 1578571 | NCBI WGS metagenome assembly OHSA01 (sample SAMEA3879586, study PRJEB24766) | human gut metagenome | biome: human-associated habitat; feature: feces | place: USA | collected 1985/1987
GCATGGGCGCCGACCTCTATGAGAGCTATTGCGGTTCGGTGCTCGCCACGGCGGCGCTGGGCGCGGCGGCGTTCGCCACGGCCGACGGCATGGCGATGCAGCTCAAGGCCGTGCTGGCGCCGATGCTGATCGCGGCCGTGGGGATCGTGCTCTCGATCATCGGCATCTTCCTCGTGCGAACCCGTGAGGGCGCCTCGATGCGCGAGCTGCTCCGCTCGCTGGGCGTGGGTGTCAATTTCAGTTCGCTGCTGATTGCCGGCGCGACGTTCGGTATCCTCTACCTGCTGGGAATCCAGAACTGGCTCGGGCTGTCGTGCTCGGTCATCACGGGGCTCGTCGCCGGTATCATCATCGGACAGGCTACCGAATATTACACTTCGCACTCCTATAAACCGACGCAGAAGATCGCCGGAAGCGCCCAGACCGGGCCGGCCACGGTCATCATCGCCGGGGTCGGGTCGGGCATGATCTCGACGGCCATCCCCGTCCTGACGATCGGTGCCGCGATTATCCTCGCCTATCTGTGCGCCATCGGCTTCGACATGGAGAATATGATGGCTCCGATGAACATGTCGCTGGGGCTCTACGGCATCGGCATCGCCGCCGTCGGTATGCTCTCGACGCTGGGCATCACGCTCGCCACGGACGCCTACGGCCCGATCGCTGACAATGCGGGCGGCAATGCCGAAATGAGCGGCCTCGGCCCCGAGGTGCGCAAGCGCACCGACGCGCTGGACGCGCTGGGCAATACGACCGCCGCCACGGGCAAAGGGTTCGCCATCGGATCCGCGGCGCTGACCGCACTGGCACTGCTGGCATCCTACATCGAGGAGATCCGTATCGGATTGCTGCACAACGGCATCACGATGCTTGACCTGCCCAACGGCACCTCGCAGCTGGTCGAGAAGGCTTCGATCCTCGATTTCATGGAGTATTACCAGGTCACGCTGATGAACCCGACGGTGCTGATCGGCATCTTCATCGGCGCCATGATGTCGTTCCTGTTCTGCGGCCTGACGATGAACGCCGTGGGACGTGCCGCCGAGAGCATGGTGAACGAGGTGCGCCGCCAGTTCCGCGAGATCAAGGGCATCCTCACGGGCGAAGGCACGCCGGACTATGCCCGCTGCGTGGAGATTTCGACCCGCGGTGCACAGCGCGAGATGATGTTCCCCAGCCTGCTGGCCATCGTCGTGCCGGTAGCCGTCGGTCTCGTGTTTGGCGTGGCCGGCGTGATGGGCCTGCTGGTCGGTGGCCTCAGCTCGGGTTTCGTGCTGGCCGTGTTCATGGCCAATGCGGGCGGCGCGTGGGACAATGCCAAGAAGATGGTCGAGGAGGGGCATTTCGGCGGCAAAGGCTCCGAATGCCACAAGGCCACCGTGGTGGGCGATACCGTCGGCGACCCGTTCAAGGACACTTCGGGCCCGTCGCTTAACATCCTTATCAAGCTGATGTCGATGGTTTCCATCGTCATGGCCGGGCTGACGGTGGCTTGCCACCTGTTCTGACCCATGTGACGATAAAGGCAATAAGAAAAGCCACCCGGGGAAGGTGGCTTTTTTTATGGCCTTGCAGCGGGGCTATTTCTTGCTCGCGCCGCTTTCGAGGATCGAGACGATGGAGTAGAGCGTGAAGCAGATGGCTCCGAAACCCGTCAGGACGCGTGCGGGGACGAAATATTTGGGTTCGGAGAGCGCCGCCTCGTAGAGGAATGCCGCGAGGAACAGGCAGGCCAGCGCCGTAAGCACCGGGATGATCGGGATGCGGTTGGCCAGCGGGAAATCGGCGTGCCAGATCTTTGCCAGCAGGATGACCTTGCTCGATATGCTCCAGCAGATCAGTGCCAGCCCTATGAGCACGAAGCCCACGAAGCTGATCGCCTCGCCCCGGAGCGTGAAGAGGAGGATCAGCCCCAGCACGAAGGCCAGGCCGCCCATCGCGAGCACCAGCCCCATCCACCGGCGGCGTTCCTCCATCGTGTAGCTGCCCCGTGCCTGGCGTGCGATACTGGCCACCAGCGCGATGAGCGACGTGCAGACACAGGCGATGCCGAACATGACGCTTCCCGCCACGATATGCGCCGGGAGCGTTCCCAGCGCGAAGAGCAGGATGCACCACACCCATGCCCCGGTGGCTATGGCCGACACGATGAAGATCAGCAGCGAACTTTGCCCGCGGGTGAAGCCTGCGGGGTTGACCGAGAAGGTGCTGTCGCCCGAGTTCTTGGGGATCAGGCTGAACCGCGTCGAGGAGGTGGCCGCCGTCGAGACGCACGCCGTGATGAACCCCAGCCCGCAGATTACATGCCCCGTGACGAGCGCCCCGGTCATGTGCGACTGGATGATGAAAAGCCCGCAGATGACCGTCATGGCGGCGACCGCATAGCCGATGGCCGGGAAAAGGTATTTCGCGGCGGCGGTATAGGTGCCGATGATCTGGCGGATGATGGTGGCGGCGGTGCAATAGAGCGCGATGCAGATCGAGCCCAGGAAAAAGAGCACGGGGCCTGCCGTGAGCCGCGAGGGGTCGTCGCCGGCGGCGAAAACGTAGGCGCCGTAGGCGAAACAGAAGGCTGCCATCGCAAGGGGAATGGCGCGGAAGAGGATGCTTATGCCATAGTTCATAATCGGAGTTTTTGTTATGCGCCAGCCTGCAAATCATGAACCAAACGAAAAAATGGCTATCTTTGCCCCATGGAAAATATCGTTTTCGACCTGGGCGGAGTACTTTTTGCCCGCGACAGAAGTAAGTGTACGCAAGAATTCCACGACTTTTTCAGTTTCATCCGTTCGGAGCCCATGCCGGCTTTCTGGGAGGATTACGACCGGGGCGTGCTGACGCTCGACGAGGTGACCGGCATCCTTTCCGGGGTCAACGCCTGCCCGCGTGCGAAATGCGAGGAGTACCTGCGCCTGTCGATCGACATGCAGGAACCCGTGAAGCCTACCGAACAGCTTGTCCGCGACCTGAAGGCCGCCGGCTACAAGTTGTATGTGCTTTCGAACATGTCGCGCGAGTTCATCGACTTCCTGCGCCGTTTCCCCGTCTACGGGCTTTTCGACGGTGAGGTGGTCTCCTGCGAGGAGGGCGTGGTGAAACCCGAGCCGGAAATCTACCGGCGACTGCTCGGCCGCTACGGACTCGATCCTGCGCAGACGCTCTTTATCGATGACCGCCCGGCCAATATCGCCGCCGCAGCGGCGCTGGGTATCCGCGGGCAGTTGTTCGACCATTCGGCGCCGGCCGCAACCTGCGACCTGCTGCGCCGCAGGCTGTTGCCCGAAATAGTAGGGTAGCAGCCCGAGACCATATCCGGGTACTCCGTCCGTATAGCCGTACCCGCAGGCCGTTCGCTCCGCCCGCACGAATCGTCGGCTTCCCCTTTTGCAGCGGTTTTCCCTGTCCCTTGATCCGATCCGTCCGATGATTGAAAAATAAAAAGGGCCACTCGTTAGAGCGGCCCTTTGCTTTGGATCGGATTCCGTTATTCGAAGTTGGCATCCTTCATCAGTTCATACTCCGGCGAGAGTGCGTACATGCGTACGTATTCGAACTTGCCGGTGTCGACGAGCTTGAACTCGAATGCGTGCGTCACCTTGCCCGTGCCCGAGCCGATGTGCTGCGTGTAGAGCATCATCTGTACGGTGTAGATCACGTCGATGCCGGAGATCATCTTGACATCGGGGTAGAGCGTACCCAGGGCGGCCGACATTACCTCGCCGAAACGCTTTTCGACTTCGTCGTAGAACGCCTGGTACGATGCGCGCATGGCGTCCTTGTCTTCCGACCCCCAGTTGTCGTAGGCTGATATGTCTTCACCGGCTTCGCTCCAGTAGTATTTCGGAAGCGTGTTGATACGCCAGTTCAGGTTGGTGTAGCTTGCCGCGCAACCGCTGTAATACTCCGCATCCGTGAGGCGGCTGCCGCTGCGGTTGTCCGTCGTATAGGCGGCGTCCTTGTTCTGGAGTACCCAGTCCACGCAAGCCTGGTAGAAGCTCTTGCTGTAAGCGCTGCGGTCGGGGGCCACGACGAGCGTCATGCTGGGGTCGAAGTTCCATTTGCCGCTGACCTTCTTGAACGGGCCGTCGAGCGTCTCGGTGTCCTCGGTCTTGATCCAGTCCGCACCGTCGTAAGTGTACTCGTCGGCGAAGAGCAGGGTTACCTTGTCCGTCGAGTCGTAGAAGTGGTATGCCACGTTCATCTTCTCCTCGGCCAGGGCGTAGGGATATTTGTACTTCAGGTAGAGGGGCAGGTAGGTGTCCTGCGAGAACGACGAACTGAAGTTGGGATTGGTGGCGCCCATCTGCGTGTAGTCCTCGGGGTTGACCATCGTGGTGTTTTCTGCGGCTGCCCACGACGTGCCGTCGAAGGTGTAAATCGCATAGCGGTTCTTGGTCACCGCGGCGCGGGTCATGCCGAAGGAAGCTGCCGAAGCATTGGCTGCCGGCTTGACAGAAGTGACCATCGTATTGAGGAACTTGCTGCCCGATACGCCGATCGCATAGCCTTCCACGACGACTTCCTGTCCGTCGAGTGCTGGGTCTACGGCGCCGTCCAGGACATACGAGAGGCTGCCTTGTGCCGTCAGCGCTTCGTCGTTGATGACGTTGTAGTAGTTGCCGTCAATTTTCAGCGTACCCGTGTAACGCACGTACTGCGCCGTGGTCAGCGTCAGGTAACCGTCCATGTCGGTACCGTCCATTTCGCGGATCGCGGGGTAGGTGAACTTATTGGCCTCGGTATTGAGTTTGGTGACGGTCGATGCCGAGGGGTACTGGTTCAGCCCGGCATAAGCCGAAGTGGTACCTTCCACGCTGACCAGATCGCCGATGGCATAGGTTCCGGTCGGGTCGGCATTGGTATAGATGAGGATCGACCCTGTGCCGTCGTTGATGAGGAAGCCGCGCTTGTAGGTCGCTGCGATCTGTCCCGTCACGCTGAACGTGCCGGGATCGGCCGATGCGACGACGCCCACGGGCGTGAATGCGGGCTGCGAACCCTCCTCGGCGATCGTGGCGACCATCATGTTGGCGAATTTGGGTGCGTCGCCGCTCTTGCTGACGGAGAAGAGGTAACCGGTCGCGGTGACCTTCTTACCGTCCAGGCTCTCGTCGATCTGCCCCTTGTTGGGGAAGGAGAGGCTGCCGGTGGCCGTCGCGGCACCGTCCACCTTGAGGTTGTAATAGTTGCCGCTGATCGAGAGCGTACCCGTCAGGCTGACGAATTTGATCGACGTTGCGGTCAGGTAGGCGTCGAGCTCGCTGCCCGACATGGCCTGTGCCGTGGGGAAGGCGAAATTCTTGGTTTTCTCCACGAGCGTGATCTCGGCCGTGTTGCCGAATTGCATGCCGCTGTTGTATTCCGTAACGGCACCCTTGACCTTCACTACATCGCCTAGCGAGTAGTTCGACGGGGCGTTCAGATATACCAGAATAGCCCCCGTGGTGTCGTCGACGATAAAGCCGCGGGCATAGGCAGCCGAAACGGTGCCCTGCACGGTATAGTCGCCGGGGGCAATGATTTCGCTGATCTTGTTGATGGTCTCGGGGATTTCGCCGCCTCCGGTCGAAGGCTCCTGCTCGGAGTAGGCGTATTCGGCGATGACGTAGTCGCCGGCCTCGGCGTTCTTGACGGCCTCCTTGAGGATGCGCGGCAGGTAGTTGGCTGCCGGCTTACCGGGTGTAAAGTAGTCGGCCGTGATATCCTCGCCCCAGGCTACCTCGTAGTCGGCGGCCTTGAGCTCGTAGGTCGAGGCGGAAGCGATGCCGGTGATGGCCTCGGATATCTCGCCGCGCTGGTTCTTATAGGTAACGGTGACAGTCGAGCCGTTCGAGAGGTAGCTGTCGTAACCTGCAGCCAGGAAGGCGGGCAGGTACGTCGTGGCGGAAGCGGCTTCGGAGAAACATTTTGCAGTGCCTACGGCGGCCAGCCCTGCGGCTTCGGCGATCGCCTTGTTGGCGGCGTTCGACGCGACGCTGGCGTAGTCGGCGTCGGTCATCGTGTATTTCAGTACCTGGACGTCGGTGATCTCCTTGTCGGGGTTGAACCCGTCCAGATACTCCTCGTTGTAATCGTCGACATTACAACCCCCCCCCACGAATGCTATCGTCGCAAGGGCCAGAAGGTATTTTACAATATGCTTGTTCATATGGTTCGCTGTAATTAGAAGTTAATTTTCAGTCTTACTGTATAGGTGCGACCGAACGAGTACATGACGGCATATACGTTCTGCCAGATACCTTCGTCGGCTGCGGCGCACTGCGCGTCCATGATGTAGTTGTAGTCGTAGACGTTGTTCACGTTGCCGTAGATCGTGGCGCGTACGTTGCCGATCTTGAAGGCGTAGCTGGCCGAGAGGTCGAGCTGGTGTCCCCACGGAATCTTCCACGGGTCTTTCACGTCGACGGTCGAGTTGCCGTTAAGGCTGGTGTTCGAACCGATGTAGAAGTCGGCGTAGTTGTTGCCGTAGGCGTTCCAGTCGGCGCTGACGCGCAGGCCCTTCATCGGGCGTACCGTGACGCCGAGGGCTCCGGTGGTCTGTGCCGAACCGCCGACCTTGATGCCTTTCTGCTTCAGGTTCAGCCATGCGTGGTCTTCAGCCATGATGCCCGAGGCGACCGTGCCGTCCAAAGCCTTGGTCAGGGGCTGCCCCTGCGTGTCGTAGATGTAGCCCTTCGAGTCGCTGTCCCACTGCCAGTCGCCCAGCGAAAGCATACCGGTCACGTCCAGCCAGCGGTTGGGGCGCAGGACGAAGTCCAGTTCGAGGCCCATGTGGCGTGCGTCGACACCCGAGAGGTTCACGCGGGCGTAGTCGCCGTTGGCCATCGAGCTGGAACGTACGACCGACTTGTCCATCCAGAGCGTGTAGTAACCGTTCAGGTTGACCGAAAGGATGCCCGAGCGGAATCCGTAGCCGATCTCGGCAGAGAATACCTTTTCGTTCAGCGGGTCGGGGTTCTTGACGTTGCTCGTGGTGCTCTGCAGGAATGCGCCGCCCGAGAAGAACGGGGCGCGGCTGATGTAGCCCAGGTTGGCGAATACGTTGTGTTTCTCGTTGATGTTGTAGTTGGCACCGCCCTTGACCGTGTAACCGATGAAGTTCACGTGCTCGGACTCGGCGTGTGCGGCGTCGTAGTAGAAGCGGTCGTAGCGCCAGTAGCCGGTGTTGGAAACCGAACCCGATACGAAGGCGTTGAGGTTTTTCTTCGTCCACTCCAGCTGGGCGAATACGCCTTCCTGGTGTACGTGGCCGTCGTAGTCGCGGTAAACCTTGTCGCCGACCTGCAGTTTTTCATACACCCAGTTGGGGTCGGCCGCGGCGGCGTTCTGCTCGGGCTTGACGTTGGCGCGGCTGCTGTCGTCGATGAAATACTTGCCGTCGTAGAGGTCGATGATCTCGTTGTTGTGCTCGCCGATGTAGTAGCGCACGTCGATACCGGCCGACAGTTCGAGCGACTTGGAGATTTGGTTGGTGTAGGTCGAGAGCAGTCCGTACCACATGTGGTTGTTGTTGCTCTTCGACATGATCATGCGCGAACCGTCGGGGCTGGCGGCGTTCATCTCCTGGATCTTGTCGTAGGCGAACGTGCCGTCGGGGTTGCGGAAGGTGGTGTTCAGCACGCCGTAGTTGGTACCTTTCCACATGTTGCGGTCTGCCGAGGTGCGGCCCTGGCCCGAGTAGCCGCTGCCGCGTCCGATCGACATGTAGAGCGCCGTCGAGAGCGACGACTTGTAGTCGATCTGCCACTGGTGGTTCAGCGAGATCTGGGGCTTGTGGTATTCGTTGAAGTGCGAGTAGCGCTGCCTGCCGTTCTTGTCGAAACCGTACTCGGCGTTGTAGCGGTACATGTCCTTTTCGCCCATGAAGTTCTTGGCCTTCTGCCACTCCTCGATCTTCAGTCCGTCGTCGAGGGCATGGCGCTGCGCGTGCTTCTGCGGGGCGCCGAAGGCGGTCAGCGACAACTGGTGGCGGTCATTGATGCGCTTCGAGATGTTGACGAACCAGTTGTAGCCTTCGAAGTTGGTTCCCTGGATGTAACCGTCGCCCCAGCGCTTCGCGCCGAGTACCGACAGTGCCCAGCCGCTCTTCGTGAGGCCCGTCGAGAGGCTGAACGAAAGGCTGTAAAGGCCATCGTTACCTACGCCGAACGAGAACGTGCCGCCCTGCTTGGCCTCGATGCCGTTGGTCACGATGTTGACCGAACCGCCGACCGAGGGAGACGAGATTTTCGAGGCGCCCAGGCCGCGCTGGGTCTGCATGCTGCGCGTCACGTCCGAGAGGCCGGCCCAGTTCGACCAGTATACGCCGCCCCACTCCATATCGTTCACGGGGACGCCGTTGACCATCACGGCCACGTTGGCCGCCTGGAAACCGCGCATGTTGATCTTCGAGTCGCCGAAGCCGCCGCCGTCCTTGGTCACGTAGACGCCCGGCGTCGATTTCAGGATTTCGGGGAACTCCTGTCCGCCGAGTTTGTAGCTGATCTCCTCGGCGTTGACCGTCGATACGGCTACCGGGGTTTTGCGCTGCACGGCCACCGACTGCATGACGATGACATCCTGCAATGCCACGGCGTCGGGCTCCATCTGGATGATGCCCAGGCGTGCGTTCGGGCCCGTGACGGGTTTTTTGGTCGGGACGTAGCCCACGTAGCTGATCTCGATCTCCTTGGCATCGGTCTTCAGCGTGAAGTTGCCGTCGACGTCGGTGCTGACACCCTGCGATGTGCCGGGTACGGTCACAGAGGCACCGATCAGCGGTGCGCCGGTCTCATCTACGATTTTACCCGTAACTGCCGATTGCGCGACAGCGGCGGACACTCCGAACAGAATCAGGGCGGCCGTCATGAGGAAATGTTGTAAATGTTTTCTCATACTTTTTAATGGATTAGTAAATAAAAGAGTGTAATGGATATTTCGGTTTCTTCATTTCTGGGTGTCGCGATCCGCGGCACTAATATCGGGGATTTCTCCGCTTCCGCCGGCGGGATGGTTGGAATTTCACAGGATTTTAACCCCCGGCAACCTTTCGGGAAGGCTTTGTGATACATAAAATACTGGGGTTTGTATAAAGTTGCGAGGGATACTCCGCGTGTGAGATACCCCTCGTCGTTGCGTATCGCCGGCCGTGCCCGGCGATAGCCGATATCCGGTTTGCATACCTTCTCCCGCACCGTATCGGTGATGCAGGGTGCCGGTGGAAACCGTTATTTCCATAAAGCCGTCCATAATTTGCTTATACAAATTTAAACCAAATATTTCACAGCCGCAACAGAACACCGCAAATTTTGTTCAAATATTTTTCAACCTGTTGACGGGCACTGCCTTGCACGTGCGGCACGTTCCTTGTGCAGCTGACTCGCATGCAGGCTTTCAAGGAACTATACTGGCGTTATTCGCTTTTCGTGTTGATCCTCGGACTGGGGGTCACGATCTTCATCGAGCTGACCCCGTTTTTGGGCGGGGTGCTGGGTGCCATGACGATCTACGTGCTGCTCCGGCGGCAGATGCATTACCTCACGGCCTGCCGCAAATGGCGGCGCAGCCTGGCCGCGTCGCTGCTGCTGGGTGAGGCGGTGCTCTGTTTCCTGGTGCCGATCAGTCTGATCGTCTGGATGGTCGTCAACCAGGTGCAGGACATCGCCCTCAAGCCCGAGTCGATCGTCGAGCCGCTCAAACACATCGCAGCGCTGATCCACGAAAAGACGGGATACAACCTTTGGCAGGAGAGGAATATCGCGTCGCTCGTGGGGGTGATCCCTCATTTGGGGCAGTGGGTGCTGGGCAGCATCATGGATTTCGGCATCAACATCGTCGTGCTGCTGTTCGTGCTCTATTTCATGCTCATCGGCGGCCTGCGCATGGAGGAGTACTGCCGCGAGATACTGCCTTTCAACCGCGACGTGGGCAGCAGCGTCATGCGCGAGGTGCACATGATCGTCCGCTCGAACGCCATCGGCATCCCCCTGCTGGCCGTCGTACAGGGCATCGTGGCGTTCGTGGGCTACCTGGTCTTCAACGCCCCGAGCCCGCTGTTCTGGGGCGTGCTGACCTGTTTCGCAACGATCATCCCCATCTTCGGAACGGCGCTCGTGTGGCTCCCGCTCGCGGGTTACATGGCACTCACGGGCGACTGGGGGCCGGCCATCGGGCTGCTCCTTTACGGCGGGCTGGTCGTGACGCACGTGGACAACGTCGTGCGGTTCATCATGCAGAAGAAGATGGCCGATACGCATCCGCTGGTGACGATCTTCGGTGTTTTCATCGGGCTGTCGCTCTTCGGGTTCATGGGGGTGATTTTCGGGCCACTGATGCTCGAGATGTTCGTCTTCTGCGTCAATATCTTCAAGAAGAAATACCTCGACGGGACGTCGTACAAGCAGTTGTTCGTGCCCGAGCACGATATCCAGGCGTAGCCCGCCGGGGCGCTTCCGGGCGGGGTGCTTTTACGAAAAGTAACCGTTTCGGGTGATTTTTGTGAAAAATTCCTGTAAAATGGTTGGAATTTCAAATTGTTTATTATCTTTGTTATTGAAATAACAGTGGAAGCGGTAACAAGAACCCTTAATAAAAATATCACAATGGCGAGAAATCTCAAAATCAGAGACCTTACGTTGCGCGACGGACAGCAGTCCTCGTTCGCGACGCGCATGTCGCAGGCACAGGTAGACCGTTGCCTGCCCTTCTACAAGGATGCAAATTTCTATGCGATGGAGGTCTGGGGCGGTGCCGTGCCCGACTCGGTGATGCGTTATCTCAACGAGAACCCGTGGACGCGCCTGGAGACGATTTACAAGGCTGTGGGCAAGGTGTCGAAGCTCACGGCGCTTTCGCGCGGCCGTAACCTGTTCGGCTACGCGCCTTACCCCGACGACGTGATCGACGGCTTCTGCCGCAACGCGATCGAAAGCGGGCTGGGCATCATGCGTATCTTCGATGCCCTGAACGACGTGGACAACGTGAAATCGACGATCAAATACGTCAAGCAGTACGGCGGCATCGCCGACTGCGCCGTATGTTATACGGTCGACCCGAAATATCCCGAACCCTCCTTCATGCAGCGCCTGATGGGCAAGAAGCGGCCGCAGCCCGTCTTCACGGATGCCTATTTCCTCGACAAGGCCAAACAGATGGCCGCACTGGGCGCCGACATGATCACCATCAAGGACATGTCGGGCCTGATCCCGCCGCGCCGTGTCGCCACGCTGGTCAAGCTGTTCAAGAAGAACATCTCGATTCCGGTCGATTTCCATACCCACTGTACCCCCGGCTACGGCCTGGCTTCGGTGCTCGCGGCCATCGTGGCCGGCGTCGACATCGTCGATACCAACTGCTGGTATTTCGCCGAAGGCACGGGTGCCCCGGCCATCGAGCTGGTACACGTCTTCTGCAAGAAGCTCGGCGTTGATACCGGTGTGAACATGGAGGCCGTGGCCAAGATCAATACCCAGCTGCGCGAGATCCGCAAGGAGCTCAACCAGTCGGTATTCGGCGCGGACAAACCCGAGCCCAAGGCGTTCAACCCGCTGACCGACAAGCTGCCCGCCGAGATCGACGCCCTGTTCGACAAGGCTATTGCGGCCGCCAAAGCCGACGATGAGGACGCTACGATCGACGCCTGCCGCAAGATCGAGGCCTATTTCGGGTTCCCGGCTCCCAACGAACTGGTGCAAAAGGCCGAGATCCCCGGCGGCATGTACTCGAACATGGTCGCCCAGCTCAAGCAGCTCAAGGCCGAGGACATCCTGCCGCGCGCCATGGAGCTGATCCCCTCGGTGCGCCTGGCCGCAGGCCTGCCGCCGCTGGTGACCCCGACCTCGCAGATCGTCGGTGCGCAGGCCGTCAACTGCGCCCTCGACGAGAAGGCCGGGCGTCCGATGTACACCAACAAGAGCTCGCAGTTCGTCGGCCTGGTCAAGGGCGAGTACGGACACACGCCCGTGAAGATCGACCCCGAATTCCGCTTCAAGATTTGCGGCGTGCGTGAGGAGACGCCCTACGATACGTCGAAATACCAGATGCAGCCCAACCCCGAACTTCCCGAGGCCGGAGGCGTGAAGCTCGCCGCCAACGAGAAGGAAGTGCTGCTGCTCGAGCTGTTCCCGATGGTCGCCAAGACATTCCTCACGGACATGAAGGTCAAGGCTTACGCCGCGGCCAAACCCGCCGAGCCCAAGGCCGAGGAGAAGAAGGCCGAAGAGGTGAAGAAGGTCGTCATCACGGGCAATGCCGTGACGGCGCCGCTGCCCGGGCGTATCATCGAGCTGAAGGTCAAGGTGGGCGATACGGTCAAGGCCGGCGACGAGATCGCAATCCTGGAGGCCATGAAGATGGAGAATGCCGTGACGACCGATTATGCCGGCACGGTGAAGCAGGTGCTGGTGCAGCCCGGCGAGAACGTGGCGACCGACGCCGTACTGGTCGAGATCGGATGATCCCCATCGGCACATTCGTCCGAAGAATGGGCAGCTGGCTGTATGTCGGTTGCCCTTTTTCGTGCGGTTTTATTATAAAACAGTATATTTGTACCATCAAATAATTAAACCTTAGACTTATGGCATTTCTAAAAGAATTCAAGGAGTTCGCCCTCAAGGGGAATGTGATGGACATGGCCGTCGGTGTGATCATCGGCGGTGCATTCGGCAAAATCGTCTCGTCGTTGGTGAACGACATCCTGATGCCGCCGATCGGGGCGCTGATCGGCAATACCGATTTTTCGCAGCTGCGGCTCGATATTTCGAAGTTCCGGGACATGACTTCGAGTGCCGTGCATGCCGTCGGCGACGTCGTGACGGGCGGCGGCGAAGCCGCTGCAAAGGCGGCTGCCGAGCCCGTTTACTGGAATTACGGCGCCTTCATCCAGCAGTGCATCGACTTCACGATTCTGGCATTCTGCGTCTTCCTGATGGTCAAGCTGATGAACCGTCTGATGAAGAAAAAGGAGGAGGCGCCCCAGCCTGCACCGGAACCCGCTCCGACGAAAGAGGAGCTGTTGCTCGCCGAGATCCGCGACCTTTTGAAGGAGCAGAGCAAATGAACGAGCTTCTCTTGCAGGGCCTTTCCGAGTTGGGGCTGGACGTGAGCCGCGCCGAGACGCTTGAGCGCTTCTCTTCCCTGCTGCTGGAAAAGAATCAGGTGATGAACCTCACGGCCATCACAGAGCCCGACGCCGTCGCGCAGCTCCACCTGCTCGACAGCGCGGCGCTGCTGCCTTTTGTCGATCTGACGGGTAAAACCGTCGTCGACGTCGGCACTGGCGCGGGCTTTCCCGGGATGCCGCTGCGCATTTTAAAAGACGACTTCGACCTCACGCTACTCGACTCGCTCGGCAAGCGCGTCAACTGGCTGCAAGAGGTCTGTGACGAGCTGCAATTAAAGCGCGTCCAATGCGTCCATGCGCGGGCGGAGGAATTCGCCATGCAGCACCGCGAGCAGTTCGACATCGCCACCTCGCGCGCCGTCGCGCAGCTTTCGATCTTATCCGAGCTGTGCCTGCCGCTCATCAAGGTCGGCGGACAGTTCATCGCCATGAAGAGCGTCGACACCGAGGACGAGATCGCCGCGGCGAAGAGCGCCATCAAGACGCTCGGCGGCCACATCGTCAAGGTCGATGACTACACCATCCCGACGAGCGACGTCGTCCACCGCCTTGTCATCGTCGAAAAGGTCTCCCCTACCCCGCGCGCCTATCCGCGCGCCTTCGCCAAGATCAAAAAAGCCCCGCTGTAACGCATCAAATTCACAAAAAGGAGGTACGAGCCTTGTCTCAGGTCATCGCCGTCGTGTCCGGCAAGGGCGGCACGGGAAAAACTTCGTTCACGACGCTCACCGGCATGGCGCTCGCGCAGCTCGGCAAAAAAACGCTGCTGCTCGACTGCGACATCGGCCTGCGCAATCTCGACCTCTACCTCGGCGTATCGGATCGCGCGCTCATGGACTTCACCGACGTGATCGCCGGACGCACGACACTCGCTCAGGCCGTCGTGCGCCATCCG
>OHSA01000596.1_pt1 | contig 13862 bp, 16 predicted proteins | sample 1578571 | NCBI WGS metagenome assembly OHSA01 (sample SAMEA3879586, study PRJEB24766) | human gut metagenome | biome: human-associated habitat; feature: feces | place: USA | collected 1985/1987
TTTGCAGGTCTGTCTATTCTGCAATTCTTGCAAAACGCTTAATTATGAACGTTTTACGTTTAATTATCGTCATTCTGTTTTTTATTGCATTTCTAAATATTACTTACGTAAGACGTCATACGTTTGCAACCCTCGCGTTGAACCAGGGAATGCCATTGGAGACCTTACAGAAGGTTCTAGGTCACAAGACCATAACCTCCACGCAGGTGTATGCTGAACTGGTAAACCCGAAAATCAAGGAAGACACCGACAAGATATGCAACAGAATCGGCAACACGTTTCGCCTGGCCAACTAAGAGGCAAGGGCTGCATTTCACCATCTACGAGGTGAGTGCAGCCCTTGTCTTGTTTATGCATATGCTATTTCACATATTTTCTGTAGTCACGGTAATTTTTTCTCAGTGTTTCATACAATGCACTTTCCGGATAAAGTATCTTGCCCCCGATGGACGTATAGGGGATTGCTTCCTCATCCCTTAATGTCTGCAGTGTCCGTTTTGAGATATGCAGGATTTTACATACATCTTCCCCCTGAAGATAATGTTCATCAGCAATGGTCGGACGTAACCTGGCTGTAGCCTCTGTTACAGACCTGCTGATTTTTCTGATCCATCCTGTCAGTTCCTTGAATTCTTCAGAATCCCTTGTTATGATCTCAGCCATATTACCCCTTTCCCTTGATCAGACCTTCCTCCAGTATGTTCTTGATATCGGTTTCCCTGTAGAAGAATTTCCCGCCTATATTGGAATAGGGTATCAGTCCCCTGTCCCGGTGGTTTTGCAGGCTTCTTTTGGATATGCCGAGTGCAAGGCATACATCCTGCGCATCCAGTCATTTCTCGTGTGACGGAGGGGCTGTCTTTTTTTGAAAGTCCGCCATCAGTACGGACAGTTCACTGAGTTTCCTTTTCAGTTCCAGATAGGCTCCTGTTTCGATGATTGTCAGTTCCATATGATTATATATTTATGATTTTGGGTGCAATATAGTGCAAATTTGCATGACGGATCCTGTCATGTCACATATAGTCGTTAAAAGTCCGCAAATGTCTGCTCCTGTCGGGGTGTCGGGAATCACGACCCGCTTTTATGGTTTTTCTCGGTACAATATGCTTTTTTCAAAATTATTTTTTACCTTTACATCGGAAAATATGAGTTAACACATAAGGGGACAGCCCTACGGCTTACCCTTTATGATATATAGACATAACGTTCCGCAGAACGCCCTCAAGACGAAATCTGGTAAATTTCAAAAGAATAAGGGACATCTGCGTAAGGCTGTGCATGCCTTGTCATAGCGTGGCTTGCGCTGCTCTTATTCTTGGTTTTACCAGAGCCACGTCTTGAAGCCGCGTAAGGCCACGCCTTTTTTATGGCCTTTCCGGAACCTTTAAATTGTACAACTATGGCAACGGTTCTGATACAGGCTTTCATCACTCTTGACGGTTTCCTTGCACAGGAGGGAACTCTTTCCGGAATACTTCATACCCCAGACAGATATGGCATTCTGCAGACATGCATGAAAGGTATATGCAGACTGCCTTGTAACATCCCGTTTCTTGACTTGAACGACTGGAAAGCAAACAGGGACGGAATACTCCTTATGGATGCCGTGCCGGAGAATCTCGGCGTGGTAGGCAGTATGCTCCGTTTCAGAATGGCGGACGAGCTGGTACTGTATGTATTACCTTCCTTTCAGGGGAACGGCATCCGTCTGTTTACGGCAAATCCCGGTCAATCCTCCTGGAGACTGGCCGGGATACGCACATACTCTGACGGTATTTGCCGTATGCACTACAGGCGTACCGTTGACGGATACTCACCTGGATAATGACTATTTCTTAGGACGGTTGTCTTTAAACTTCACACAGATACGGAAACAGTCGTCCATCTTGAGTGAGGCTTCATAAATTTTTCCAATCCTGTTTGTGAATTTAAGATAAGATGTCCTCTTGCCCTGTAACAGGCGGAGCATCTGGTCATCCGTGAGGATTCTCCCTTTGAAACTTCTGTAAAGCAGAAATCCGCATTCCGTATCGCAACATCTTGCCACCTTACCGTACAGCGTTACCGTTTCCTTTCCACATTTCGGACATTTGCAGTGCGGCAATTCCGGATGTTCCAGTCTGAGACATACAAGTTCCGATACGATTTGTCTTGTATAGTCATCAATCATGCCGTCAAAGACAGCGGCTTTCATGTTTCCCTTTTCAATCTCCTGCAGGTTGTATTCCCATCGGGCGGTCATCTGTACATCGGCTATCAGCCTGTCCTTGACAATCCCATAAACCTCAAGTCCCTTTGGAGTCGGAAACAGGTTTTTCCCTCTTCTCTCAACGTATTGCCTGCCGACAAGAAGCTCTATGATGCCTGCCCTTGTTGCCGGTGTACCCAGACCACACTTCCTGACTGCCTCTTTTTCCATACCTTCTTTGGTTTCCCAATCTGCGTTTTCCATGGCCGAAAGCAGTGATGCGTCCGTGAATATCGGCTTTGGTACGGTCTTTCCTTCTCTAATCAGGCAGTCCGATACGGGCAGAAGTTCATTTTCCTTAAATTCCGGTATGGATGGTGTTTCTTTTTCCGGTATTGTATAGATACTTCTCCAGCCATACTCTTTGATACTGTATCCTTCCGTTTTAAAGTATATTCCGTTACATTTCAGATGTATGCAGGTTTTCTCCCTGATGTACCTTTCAGAGAACGCCTCCAGCATTCTGCCGGCAATCATGGAATACAGGGCCTGTTCATCCGGTGTGAGTCCTGACGGTGTGTTGCCCGTTATGACCAGCGCATGGTGATCCGTAAGTTTGGCATCGTCTACGGTATGTCTGTTCAGTGTCTTTCCTTCCAGGGATTCCGTATGCCTTGCAAAGCGCGGATCGGACTTGAGCGATGAGAGAAGGGACGGGACCTCCAAAAACAGGTCATCGCCAATATACCGGCTTCCTGTTCGAGGATAGGATATATAGCCCTTTTCATAAAGCATCTGTGCTATACTCAATGTATGTTGGGCTGTAAAGCCTATTCTGCTGTTTGCATCGCATTGCAGTGCCATCAGGTCATACAGAAGTGGCGGTTGTTCCGTCTCCAATGTTTTCTTTACGGACTCCACTACTGCTGTTGCGGATTCCCTGATTCCGTTTCCGGCAGCCATGGCTTCTTCCTTGCTTCGGTATTTGTCAACGGATAAAAAAAGATGTTCCTTTCCGCTCTTGATTACAGACAGGCATAGATTATAATGCGTCACCGGAATAAAATCCCTGTTTTCCAGATAACGTCTGCAAATCATGGCAAGTGTCGGTGTCTGTACCCTTCCGAGCGAATATCCGCCTCTGCCTGCTGCAATGCCGAGCGCAAGGCTTGCATTATATCCGACTTTCCAGTCGGCTTCTCTTCTTGCCTTTCCCGCAAGATAGAGGTTCTCATAGTCACTGCCCGGACGCAGACGGTCGAGTCCTTCCGTTATCGCCTTGTGTGTCAGTGTTGAGATCCAGAGTCTGCGTGTCGCCCCTTTGTATCCGAGATATTCATAAAGGTATCCGGCTATAAGTTCCCCTTCACGGGCTGCATCGGTTGCGGTAATCACTTCGTCTGCCCCGACCAGCAGTTCTCCAATTACAACGAGCTGCTTTAATGCCATTGGATCCGTTTCATATCCGTTTGCCGTCCTGATCCGGCGTACCGTAAGTGTGAACGGGTCGGGAATGACGGGAAGTTTTTCCCTGCCGATGTTCTCACCTCCGTATTCCGCCGGAGAGCCCAATGCCAGAAGATGGCCGAAAGTTCATGTCACGGCATATCCTCCGCCTGTAAAATATCCGTCCTTTTTGCTTTTCGCTCCGATGCATTCAGCTATACATCTTGCCACTGAAAGTTTGTCTGTTACTATAAGTTTCATCATATTGATATTTTATGGTTTTACTGTCTGATTTTTACCGATCCGGTCTTTCTTTGTCCGGTTTTTTTCTTCTTTGATGGCTTGGACACCCTTTCCACCTTTTTCGAAGGCTCCATATCTGCAAGGCTTACAGCCGGTTTCTTCTCTTTTTGTATTGTATTCTGTGGAACGTGCATACTCCATCCCGTAGGACTTCGCTCCAGACGGATATGGCCTGACGGACGAAGATATCTGTTACCGTTACCGTCCTTTTCAGTTTCATACAGGGCGGTAGTACCGTCACGGAACAGTCCGCCATAATTCTGGCGGCACAGTTCCCGGCGGTCTACCCCGTGCTGTTCAAGCATACCGCACAGTTCATCCGGGCATAATGTGCCATATCTGCTGTCGGATGGTGCTGCAAACATATACCGGTATGTGGCGAGCAGCAGACGTTCATTTTCCATATCGGGGCATCCTTTATATCCCTGCAGCTTTTTAATGCCCTTGTACACATCGTCCAGCATCCTGTCAATATTCCTTTTATGCGGATAAAACGGGGTACGTCCGAGTTCTATCAGTGTGAGATTTACCTTGCGCACTGCTTCCATCTCCCATCGTCCGAGCAGATGTGCGTACTTCCTTTGGAAGTCCTCATATACCGTTTTAAGCGGATTGTCAGTCCTTAGAAGCAGGATGGCACGCTCCATAAGTGAAGGTGTGCGGAAATGGGATGCGCTCCACCTTATTATATTGAAGCGGTATCTGTCCTGAAAACTGCGGAGTGAATTCTTCCCGGTCAGGAAATCCCATAAGGTATGGCGCACAGCCTTGAGGAAGGCATCTGTCCTTCCGGAGGGAGCAGGCGGTGTCATATCCAGATTTCGTACTGTTTCCATTTGCCCTCTATTTTTATTTTATTCTTATTCCTCTGTTGATCTTGTTTCCGGTTCTTGCACCTTTCTTTTTTCCGTCTCCGGCTTTGATTGCGGTTTCTGCCGTTTTCTTTGGAGTTTCTTCCCATATTCTGATTCCGTGTGCAGCCAGCAGTTTTCTCGCCAGTTGTCCTGCGCTTTCCCCTGCCTGTTCCCTCATGCCACTTGCATCGTTCATGCTCCGGTTACTATTATTGTACATCGAAGCCTTATTGAGTGTCTTCTCGATGCCGGCGAACTCTTTCCGGAAACTGAACGGAATGTCCAGATGGGCATATCCCTTTTCTGCAATGTCCAGAAGTGTGAGAATGTCACAGTTATGCCTGTTCAGCTTGAGGGAGCAGGCCTTTGCCAGCCTTAGCAGGTTCCCGCCCTTCGGACGGAGATCGAACACCTCTGCCGGACTGTATTTCCTCAGTATCTCCATTCCCGGAGCAGTCAGAGGTATATCCCTGTTTACCGGGAAACCCTGTAATCTGGATGAAGCCGTTTCCAGCAGATAAATGGACAGTTCGGACGTGTTTTTCATGGGATTCAGAAAAAAATTGTCTGCAATGTCCTGCAGATAGTTGCGCAACAGCTCCGGGCCATCGAGACTGTTGTTGAATACACGGGCATATTCCCCTCTTCGGGTTATGGTCAGACGCATCTTGACAACTCTGCCGGCAGCCCTTTTCTCCATCGCTTCTTCATAAGCCCGGTATTGACGGTAACCGGGATGGTCATCCAGTCCTTTCAGATTGTATAGGTTTATTTCCTTATTGTTCCGATAAAGATAGGCGGCTTTTCTCAGCGGAACGGAATATATACTGTCCGTTCCGTCATAATCGGCCAGCAGTTCAGATACCCTTGTCTTGTCCCTATGGATTCCTTCAGCATCACTGTCAGTTATAAAACGGCAGCATACAAGCGTATTGTCAGGAACGCGTCCGTCATGCAAGGCCCGTCTGACAGAGTCCCGGACAAACGCATGAAAGGCATCCCGATGATGTCCGGCTTCATCGGAAATACGTATTCCGGCTATTTCCCTGTCCGGCTTCAATTCCACAAACAGGTCTTTTGTACTCTCCTTGCCGAAGTTGAATGCCTGTCTTATTCTGTCTGTCCATCCCATTTCTTTAAATTTTAAGTCCGTGATTACAGTTCTTCCTTTTATCGGGATTATCAGGTTTTTCCTTTATATTCCCCTCATTCGTACTGATGGTGCGTCCTTTGGGGAGGACATCATATTCCGAGCGGAGGATTTGTGCCGCCTTGTCCATGGCCGCCTGTTGCAAGGCCTTGTACATAATGGAGTCCCCCATGGACACGTAGCGTTGCAGACGGTCATACATCCTGCCGAAGCTGTTCCGGTAGACGGAGAGCTTTTCCATCTGTTCCGCCGTGATTCCACGATGTCGGATTTCCGTCAGTACGGCAATTTCCCTTGCCTGTTCCGTTTCCTTTAAGCCAAAGCGTGAGAGGAACGTATGGAAGCTGCCCATGTCTTTGGATGTGGAACAGGATTGTGCAGGCTTGATTCCGGAAACAAGTTCTCTGGGAAGATAACGTGCCCGCGAATGGACGAATCGGTATTCCCCGTCCGGTGTGAACATGCAGGCGCATTCATTGGCCTTCCGGAGCACTTCGGCATTTGTCGTGCTGAAATGGTACAGGTTCAGTTCGTTCATATTACGGAAATCCGGAGAGAAGTAATTGTCCGCATGGAATTGGAGGCAACGGTCCAGGCAGTTCAGGCCTCGTCCCGAATCGTTGAAAAGGAGTATCCCTCTGTCCGTTTCGACAGCGGAGACGGTACGTGCGGAGATATGGTTCGCCTTCTTCTCATGGAACGTGTCATATTCCTGCATAAGCCTGTATGCCTTGAAGTCATCCGTCAGTTTCTCCAGGCACTGCAGGATGGAATACATGCTGTCGGGCAGTCCTCCTTCCACGGTCTCATGGATGAAGGTAAGGCTTCTCAAGTCCAAAGAGGCCATGTCCTCAATATCATTTTGGCTGATATACTCGTTTAACAGTCCGGGCAATCTTTCGTCCGTCCATTCAGGATCGGGCTGGCAGTAGACGGTTTCTTTGGGTATATATGCCCCGTCAAGGGCCAGTTCCACCTGGCGGACCAGATAAGCGCCACATTCATAATCATTCCGGCATAGCCCGAAGTCTACCGGTTTGCCGTTCTCATCCACGTTGAACAGGACCATAGGCTCGGATTGGAGGGATTCTGTATCGTTGTTCATAAAGCTTATATTTTTAGGTGTCCGTTGTTTCCTGTCTGACGTTTCTTTGTCTTTTCCTTGTCCGTTTTTCCGTTTTCGACAAGCTGGAGCAGACCATCGTTTGTCATCCGATATGTCAGTATGTCAGGAAAAGGTTTCGATGATGTTTTCAGGGTGTTTGACATCGTGTCGGCCATACAATACGCAAGGGACTTTTTCCCGTTCCTGTCATTCTCCTGCAGATATACGGAGTGCCCGTCTGCAAGTGCCGCGCGCTGTACGGAATTGAGTTTTACGCTTCCTATCCTGAATTCAAGATTCCCGTCACACAGTTCATTGATGATGGAACGGTGTCCCCTGACATCAAACTCCCGGTATAATATCGCTTCGGCCTGTCTTCCGATGGCAAGGGAATGGATCCTGAAATCATCGGCATTGAACAGTTCCGCACTTTTGACCTGTGTGATCCTCTCAAGTTTCCGGGCAAGGGGAAGCAGTGTTTCAAAATAGGTGAAAGGTTTTTCGTGTACATTCATATATCCGCAGCGTGCAATGTTCAGCAGCCTGTAGATATCGTGGTTCTCTTTGCTGACCACCGTCCTTGTGGCTTCATTCCCGTTAAAGTGGGAAATGAAACTCCGGAATCCGTCCGCATCGGGCTTCAGTGTATGCTCACAGACTTTTCTCAGTCTTTCCCTCACGTCATCGGGCAGCCTCTCCGGGCTGACATATCTGTTATGGGAGAAATCATGTCTCATGACAGGAAGGTATCTGTGGTCTGAATACGACGTGTCGATAATCTCCTGCATATTCCCTTTTATTTCATCGCATTCATATATTTTCAGATATCCGAAATCACAATGCGGATCAAAGTAATGATCCGCAATATGCTGGATACAGGCTCTGAGACCTTCGCGCCCTACATCATTGCCGGAGAACAGCAGATACCCGCCGGCATTCTCCACTATTGTCAGCGGAAGCACATATTCCGGCTGCATGCGGTAGATTTCCTTTCTCATTCGCTGTTCCCTTATGAACTCTGTATATGCCGTTTCATGCATGAAGCATCCATTGAGCATTGAACAGTCAGCCTCTTTACGGGTCATGGCCGAATATACGGCATCGGCAAGGCTGATTTTCTTTTCGGGCAGCATGTTTTCTGATGCGATATATCTTAAAAGGCTGTTGCGGATATAGTGTTCCGTACTTTCCCCGTCTTTGGGAAGCGGGAGGTCTTTCAGGGAATTGAGTCTGAAGACAAGCATGGTCACATCCGGTATATATGTATGGCAGGCTGCTGTCATGACATTGTCCTCTATGAAACGGTGTGTTTTCTCCCTGACATCACCTTCCTGGATAAATCTCAATGCATTTTCCACGGGTGGTGTATAATGTCCTGTCCGGTCTGTGGCAATGCATACCGTACCCGGCTTTTCGGGAACGAAGTCCGGAATTGATGATATTTTCTCAGTCATATTACAGTTTCAGTTTATTGTTCCTGTTTCTTGTCGTTTTCCTGTTTTCCTTCTCTGCCTGTGGCCTGTGCATACCGCGTACCCTGAATTCGGTTTTCAGTATGTTTTCCGCCTTTGACCGGATTTCATCCATTATCTTTCCCATACTGTCCGTGGAATCCGGATTGTTGATGCAATTGTCCATACGGCTGACGAACGGCTTGAACTGGAAATGATAACCGAAGGACGGGGTTAGGATAATATCCCTGTCAAAGGAGCGGCAGAGAAAGAGAAGACGGCAGATGTCCTTGTTGTTGCCTTCCGGTCTGCATCCGGAGAAGTCCTCGATACGGGTATATTCGGACGCGGAAGGTTTCATATCCGTGACAAACTCCGTTTCCCAGTTCTTGTTTACGGGTATGCGGGCATGGGAATCCAAAAGGTCAAAGGCATATTTACCGCTATGGGGATTCTTCCTGAAGGAACGGTCTACGAGCCGGTAGAGGTCATCTTCCGGTTCCCGGACACAGTATTGTCTGACCGGTCCGGTTTCTCCCGTTACTGAAAAATAATTATTCAGCAGATGCCTGTAGAACTGGTCCAGACCTTTCCATCCTGTATCATTGCCGCTGAATACGAGCATACCCTTTGATGTCTCGACAATACGGAACGGACGTTTGTATTCGGATATGTATCTGTACAGTCCGGCCCGCTCGTCCTGCTCTTTGCGGAATTCCACCAGACGGTCTATCTGTCCGGCATCCAGTCTTAACGTTCCGCCGGGTTCCATAAGCAGGTTTTCATTTCTGGCGAACACCATGTCACGCAGGTTGACGCTCACTTCCGGTCTTATCCCTTCCTCCCGAATGTAAGGCAGCAGGGTTCCCCTGATATAGTTCTTGGCCTCGGAGGATTCCAGCAGACGCGGTGTGCCGGTCATTTCGGGGATTCCGTACAGCTCCATGCGCAGATCGGGAATGAAGGGCGCATGTACCGCTTTCCCGTAGGCATGCGATGTCGCGGCTATCAACGCTCCGAGGGCCTGTTTTTCGGGAACGGTCTGTAAACGGTAGTGGATTTCATGGCGGGGATTCTCCCTGCCTGCCTCATAGCAGACAAGGAGTTTCTCTTTTGCCGCAGGGGAATGTTCCGGGATGGTATTTTTCCTGTTCTGGCTCATGAATGTTACATTTTAGGGGTTACGGATGTTTTTGTACGTTTGGAAGGTTTCTTTGCGGGATTTTCAGCCTTTTCTGTTTCAACCCCCTGTTTCTTCTCCGGTTTTCTGGTGCTTCTCTCCCAGAGAAATTCCGTACCCCGCTCTGCGGCACTCATCTGTATGGAGGTGTTGCATGTCTTGCCGTTGACGGATTTGAATACGATGGGGACTTCCTTTCCGGCCACATAGTCCGCATATTCACTGTCGCTTAAAGTATAATCCTTGATTTTACGGGGACAGCGCGCCTGGTCTGCGGGAAGAAAGAACATCTCATTCGTTACCATGTCCTTTGAGAGATAGCACGGTTTCGTCTCTCCGGTACGGTAGTCTACCACAAGGTCAATTGTACGGCCTGCATTGCCTGTACGGTTCAATGCCTCCAGCACGTCTTCCTCTATCTTGTAGCCACGGTATTCCTGTCCGACTTTGGGAGCCTGTCTGATAAAGTGCAGATCAAACTTCGCCACACCGTTCTCGTCACGGAATAGTGAAAGTTTGGCATCGCCGTTCTGTCTGCCCAGTTCCGTATTCATGGAAATCTCGAATGCCCTTCCGGACTGCCTGCCCTGGAGCATACGCTCCATATCTCCGGTTTGTCTTAGAAGTTCGGGCGTTATGCCGTACCGTGCGGCCTGTTCCCAGTTTATTTCACGCTCGTTGAACAGATGGTTGTTGTATATCCTGTTCTCCCTTGACAGTTCCCTGCGGATGGATTCGTTCTGCGGAAGCTGTGCTTCCTCTATCTTCTTTGCAGCCTGTTCCACAGGGGTATCCTCCGGCATACGGTAAAGGGAGAAACGTGTGGGATGGTTGTACTGGTACATGAAGTTCTTTCCGAAATTGGTAAAGAAATTACCGAACCTGTCCACCCTGACAAAGTCGCCCTTGTTCTGTTCATTGGCCTCAATGGTTTCCAGATCACCGTTGGCTGCAATCCCCTTCACACCCTTTACCTTCTGTTCTTTCTTGTCATAGGCCAGCAGGTATCCTTTCTCCGCAGCCGTTCCTTCACCGCCTTTTGCGGTCTGTTTTACATCTTCCATAACTGTTAATTTTTTAGTGAATAAATCATTTCGGGAGGTAAAATTACTATCTTCGCCATTAAAAACATTGATTATGAGAAAGTTGTCATTAATAGTCATGATTAGTCATCTTTTGTCACTCTGTTGCTGTACGCATGAGGGAAAAGAAGAAATGCCGGGTGATAATACGCCGATAAAAGGATGAACCCCGACATGAAAGCACAACGATGCCTTCATGCGCCTTACGGACTATCCGGTTCTTTTTCCACTTGACAGAAGGAAGACACGTTTCCGACTGTCTTCGGCCTACGGCATGAGATATCATCCGATAAGAAAAAGAAGGATATTCCACAAGGGGATCGATTTGGCGGCACCGGAAGGTGAGCCGGTCTATTCGGCAGGGAACGGTATGGTAGTCCGTGCGGGATACAGCCGGAGCTACGGCCGGTTTGTATGTATCAGGCATACGGGCGGATATGCCACGCTGTATGCACATATGAGCCGGATATATGTAAAAACCGGGACGGCTGTATGCATCGGAAGACGGATCGGTGACGTGGGGCACAGCGGTATGGCCACAGGAAACCATCTGCATTTCGAACTGGAGCGTAACGGTAGGACTGTAGATCCGATACGGTGGTTTGGAATGTTAAAATATAAACATCATTAAACATTTAAGAAGATGAACATTGAAGATGCAAAGAAAATCCCGCTCGGACATTTTCTCCGACAGCTGGGATTTGTTCCGGTAAAGGAACAGGGAGACAGTTTGTGGTATCGCTCACCGTTCAGGCAGGAAAGGACCCCGTCATTCAAGGTCAGTATCTCAAAAAATCTGTGAGTTGATTTTGGCGAAGGAAAAGGAGGCAGCATCATCGACCTTGCACAAAGGCTGTACAGGACATCCGACTATTCTTCGCTCCTGAAGCGGATAGGAGAATGCTGTCCGGTTTTCGTGCCGGTAACCCCGCAACGGAAAGCGGCGGCGGAAGCTCCGGCATTTGAGAACCTGCGTATATCAACGCTTCGCAACACCGTACTGCTGCAATACCTCGCAAAAAGAGGGATTCCGGCGGATATCGCATCGGAAGAATGTGTGGAGGTACACTACAGCATACGGGGCAGAGAGAATTTCTCTGTCGGATTCAGAAGCAGAAGCGGTGGCATCGAACTCCGTAACCCATATTTTAAGGGGGCCGTATCCCCGAAGGACATCACCTGTATCAGACGCGATAACAGAAACAGGGGGAATGACACGGTACTTGTATTTGAAGGGTTCATGGATTATCTTTCCTATCTTACGCTTAAGCGGGGATTTCCCATCCCGGACTGCGTGGTGCTCAATTCGGCAAGTAACCTGCCGAAAGCGATGGACGTTCTGAAGGGGTATTCCCATGTCCGCTGTTTCCTTGACAATGACAGGACAGGACGCAATGCCACGCAGGAAATAATAAGGCAGTGCGGAAAGGTAAGCGACATGGCTGTCCACTATATGCCCCATAAGGACCTGAACGAGTTCCTGATGGCAAGGCTCGGCATTGCGGCCCGGCTTCAGAAAAAGGAGGAACGGAATAACGGCTGAAGGCAGAAACCGTAAAACAACAGGTACAAGGAAAATTTCCCGTGATCCTTTTGTGGATTGTGCGGAAATTCGTAACTTTGCATTGTGGAAGTGCCGGTATGCACGGGCTGCATATCCTGCACTATAATAAGGAATATGGGGATATCCGTCCGCGATATCCCCTTTTTTATTTATGTATTATTCTTTCTACGATGAAAACGGCAACGACAATAGAAGAGCAGATATCGCTGCTCCGGGAAAGGGGAATGCATATCCCCGATACGGACAAGGCCGGAGAGATATTGCTGGACATAGGATATTACAGGCTCGGATTCTACTGGTTCCCCTATGAGAGGAACTTCCCTTCAAAGAATGACAGGGATCATATGTTCAGGGAAGGGACCACCTTTGACAAGGTTATTGCGCTTTATTATTTCGATCATGACCTGCGCAGCATCTTGTCACCGTACCTTTACAGAATAGAGGTAAACCTGCGCACGTTCCTGATTTATACGGCATCCAACCTTTACAGGAACAACCCCACCTGGTTTGCGGACAACCGTGTCGTTTCAAACAGGTTCATAGAGTATCTGCCCTCATGCTATGCCACGATACTGAAAAACGAGGCCATCAAGCACCACCACCGTAAATACAGGAACGATATATATGCGCCGGCATGGAAAACTCTGGAGTATATGACATTCGGGGATATCCTGTATTTGATATCCAACCTGAAAAGCGAAAGCCTGCGGAAGGAGATGGCCGGACACTATGACATCCGGAATGTAAAGGTATTTGAAAGCTATATGAATACGATACGCCTGATGCGTAACCTGTGTGCGCACGGGCATAATATTTACGATCTGAAACTTCAGAAATCCATAAAGGCAGGACCCATTTCAGACATGGAAGGGGTAAGACATCATAATCTGACCGGAGCCCTGATGGTGATCTCATATGTATTGGAAAACATATCAAAAAACAGGGCGGAAGAAATGAAGGAAAGGTTGGGCGGACTGGTTTCGGGTTCCAATGCGGACAAGATAAGGGATGTGATAGAAGATTTCGGAATTGAAATATTATAATGAAAAGAGTTACAGACAGGGAATATTTTCTCTGCCTGTAACTCTTTTTCAGTGTATCAGCCTGTCTCGGGATTGGATTAATAGTTCCGTATCAACAGCTCATTGACCACCTTTCGTTTCTCGGCTATGGAGCATACGGAGCGGAAAATGCTCAGACGCTGGATGTGGAAACCCTCATACAGGTCATCAAAGAATGTGTTGGTCGGATTCTTCTGACGGGGATCGGAGTTGGAAAGCATTCATTTGCTCCCGCTGCCTCCCAGCTCCCTGCAAAATTCCGCAAGGCGGATCTGGTCGTTGTCATCGAAATCATCCGGCATATACGAGGTGCAGTCGTTGGACTCATTGACGGGCTTGTACGGCGGATCGAAATAAAAGAACGTCTTTTCTCCGGAATACCTGCCTGTCTGCCTGTAGTCTCCGTCAAGGATTGTGACACCCTGCATCAGGTTATGGTTGAAGCGTATCAGTTCCTCTTCCAGAATTTTGGCAC
>OHSA01000626.1_pt1 | contig 13402 bp, 7 predicted proteins | sample 1578571 | NCBI WGS metagenome assembly OHSA01 (sample SAMEA3879586, study PRJEB24766) | human gut metagenome | biome: human-associated habitat; feature: feces | place: USA | collected 1985/1987
CGACCAGTTTACCAATGGCACGGAACAGGAAAGTCACGCTCTGGGCACGGGTGCAGGTGGCGTCAGGACTGAATTTGCCATCGCCCGTTCCTGTGGTGATACCGTTCTCCACCGCCCACGCAACTGCCTTAGCATAATAGCTGTCCGCAGAAACATCAGAGAAGCTGCTCATGCTCTTGGGTTCGGGAGAACCGGCAGCACGCCACAGGAAGGTGACGATCTGTGCGCGGGTGCAAGGCTGGTTCGGCCCAAAGAGGCCGTTGCCAATACCGCCGGTGATGCCGTTCTTCGCCGCCCACAAAACCGCGTCAGCATAATAGCTGTTGGCGGGAACATCGGCAAAATAGTCAGCCGCGGTTTTCTCCGGCGCAAAGGTCGCACTTACCGTGACCTTGCCGGCAGGCATTTTGAAAGTGTACTTGCCGTTGCCCTTGTCGGTCAACTTCAATTCATTGCCGTTCTTGTCGGTAACGGTGAGGTCATCCAGTTTGAAACCATCGTCCGGCTTGACGGTGATTGTCACGGTATCACCACGCTCGGCGTAGCGGCGGTTTGCTGTCACTGTGCCGTTTTCCGTCTTGTCGGGGGTGGTCACGGGGTAGGTGGGTTCGTAGTAATCAACCGGCAAATAAGTCATTGCAATGGCCTGCGTATGAGTTGCTGTATCAGCCGTAATCGTAATATCGGAAGTGAAAACCGCACAATTATCTGCACTGACCTCAACTTTGTAAGTACCTGCCTCCAAATCAACAGGGTTTGCTACTTCCTGACCATTCACTTTAATGACTACATTCGCCAATTCAGCAGGTGTTACGACAAAAGAAACTGTATACTTAGGTGCAGGCAAAAGAGGTGTTCCATTAGGATTAAATCGATAATTGCCGCTGGCAGCAGTGATTTCATTAAAGAAATCTTTTGTTTTCATAAAGTCAAGGGTCTTTGCTGTTCCAGCATCCTGGTACTTAAAGCAAGCCGGGACATTTTCAGTTTCCAGAAAATAATTGTTTTCAAAAACAGGTGTATCAGAAGAAACACCGCCTGCAATACCGCCTAAACGTTTATAAGGTGTAGTGGCAGTATATTGAGATAAATCCATTTCACCAGCGAAATAACAATGTCTGATTTCTGTACCTGCACCAACTATCCCTGCAATGCCGCCGAAATCCGTAATTCCATTGCCAAGAGGAACCATTTTCCCGGTGGAATAACAATTGATGATTTTTGAGGCATCATACAACTGCCCAACAATTCCGCCGGTACAGGGTGTCCAAGAGGTTATATCGCCTGTATTAGCACAATACTGTACGGTACTGTTTTGAGCAAGACCTACGATACCGCCCATCTGGAAAGAGGTGACATCCTTCGTTATTGAAAAATTCCCCTTGTTTTGGCAGTATTCAATTGTGCTATTTATCGCATATCCGCACAACGCCACAGTACCGTTAATATATTTGTCAGTATCCGTGAACGATACATCTGAAACGCAGTCAGAAATTTTGCTGTCTGCTGCAAAACCCGCTACCGTTCCAAAATAGACAAACCCCGAATTGGACACATCCAGCTTACCTTGAATTGTCAAACCGGAGATTTCAGCGCCGTAAACCTCACTGAAAAATCCGAAAGACGGATACTCTGACTTTCCATAGTTTTCGGAAAAATCCAAATTGGAAATCGTATGCCCGTTTCCATAAAATTTGCCGCTGAAGTAATGTTGCAGAGTTCCATCAGCAGCAAATACGCTACCAATCGGTTTCCACGCAACGTTCGTTAAATCCAAATCTGCATCAAGAGATACAACCGCATCTGTTTTATCGTCATATTCGCCATTGTCTACAGCTTTTGCAAATTGCAAAAGCTCATCTACTGTTGTAATTGAGATTTTGCTGCTGTCCGCTGCTAACACTGCCGTGGGCAGCAGCGTAAAGCACAGCGCCAGAATAAGAAGCAGACTTCCGATGCGTTTTTTCATGGTGTATCCTCCTTTGTATGATGGTCAAAATTTTGTTCATGCCCGCCTGACCACAGCGGGCAAAGTCCACAGGTTACAGAGCGGTATCATCCCGTGGGTACCCACGGGATGAGGGGCGCGCCCCTCATCATAAGTTTTTCGCTTCATACTGATTCATAATAATTATATCCGCAACTTTACGAAATGTAAATCGTTCTAAAGCATGAGGATGGATAAAATTTTTGAATATGCTACTCGCCTTCACGTTTTACAACATTCAGCCATTTCTTTTTCCATGTATTAGGGTGGATCAGCAGGGTTGGCTTCCCCAACGCAAGGGCATAGGCCATTCATAGGTGCCGTTTTTGCGCTGATTTTCTCCGGTCTTGAGGACACGCCCATTCCTATCTTTGCGCTTTTCCGCCAAATCGCACACTCCTTTCTGGAAAAGCGCTCCAATATGTATGATAGAATTATCATAACACATTGGAGCGCCTAACAGCTTTCGGTATATACGTCAAGTATTCGCATTGCAGCAATGTTCCACGCCAATTCCCTGCCGTGCAGAGTAAAAAGCTCCCGCCGAGGATGATCTCAGCGGGAGCTTTTTATTGGATTGCCGATTCGCCTTACTTCCCCTGATAGGCTCTGTAAAGGAAAGTGACGATTTGTGCGCGGGTGCAGCTATTGTCTGGCCCGAACAGGCCATCACCAATGCCGTTTGTGACGCCGTTCTCCACCGCCCATGCCACAGCGTTTGCATAGTAGCTATCGGTAAGAACATCGCTGAACTCTGCCTTGCTATCGACCAGTTTACCAATGGCACGGAACAGGAAAGTCACGCTCTGGGCACGGGTGCAAGTGGCGTCAGGACTGAATTTGCCATCGCCCGTGCCGGTGGTGATACCATTCTCTACTGCCCATGCAACTGCCTTTGCATAATAGGCATCCATGGACACATCTGCGAAGCTGCTCGCGGCCTTCGGCTCGGGAGAGCCGGCGGCGCGCCACAGGAAGGTCACGATCTGCGCGCGGGTGCAGGGCTGCTCGGGAGCGAACAGGTCATTGCCCACGCCGGTGGTGATGCCGTTCTTGACCGCCCACTTGACGGCCTCATAGAAGTAGGCGTTGTTGGGCACGTCGTAGAAGAAGTTCAGCATGGAGTTGTCCTCCATGAAGGTGGCCTTGACCTCGACCTTGCCGGCGGGCATGGTGAAGGTGTACTTGCCGTTGCCCTTGTCCTTGAGCGTCAGCTCGTTGCCGTTCTTGTCGGTGACGGTCAGGGTCTCGAGGACGTAGCCGCTGTCGGGCTTGACGGTGACGGTCACGGTGTCGCCCTTGGAGGCGTTCTTCGGGCTGACGGTCACGGTGCCGTGCTCGGTCTTGCTCGGGGTAGAGACGGAGTAGGTCGGGTCGTAGGAGCTGCTGCCGCCGGAGTAGGGCGCAGAGTAGCTGACCGTCCAGACACCGTTCGCGGTGCTGCTCACATAGTAATTGCTTGCCAGAGCGCCGGAGGGGTTTGTCAGATACACGCCGGAGGTCAAGCCGGATTTTGCAAGAACCGTGTAGGTATAAGCGCCCTCGCTGCCAGCGCGCTTGACGATGTTGGTGTTGCCGTTGCCCACAACGTGAACGCTCGGGTCGCTGCTGAACGTGCCGCCAGAAACGGCGATGGTTGCTTTAGACGTACTGCTCTTAACAATTGCCGCCTTTGTTCCGGCAAACTGACCGCCGGAAATGTTCACAGCCGCATTTAGGCTGCTGACTTCGGCAACAGCGTATGTGGCACCGGTGAACGTACCACCGGACACGGTAAGAGTACCAAGATCAATCTCAGCACCACAACCACAGTTGTAAATGCCGTATGTCTCAGCGTTAGCGTCACTTGCAGCAGTAAAGGTACCGCCTGTGATCTCTGCAATATTGTGATTCTGAACAACGGCCTGATAATAGTTGCTGAACGTACCGCCATTGATCGTTAACTTTGCGCGGTCATCGTTCTTGATCGTATTCAGACCGCCGCGGAACGTACCGCCATCAATCGTCAGGATAGGCTGGTCAAGCCCCTTATTAGTGCTGTAGTCGTTGGCGTCAAAGTATCCATTAGAAACAAGGCTGGAGAATTTACCAAGAGCGGCATTGTTCCCAGCAGTTTGCACGGTTGCGCCATCATGGATGGTCATGGAGCCGACATTCTTGATGGTGTACCAGGAGTTGGAACCGCTGTCATTTGAAGTCTTACCGTTTTCTTTAGAGCGATCAAAGGTACCGCCATTTATGACAACAGTTCCCTTATTGTACAGCGCACCTTTAGCGTGAGAAATATTATCAACCCTACCCGTTCCCGTGATGGTCAAGTTACCATTGTTCAGAATGGTGTGATCATCCACGTTGGTCAAGGTCTTACCGTTCAGGTCGAGCGTGATGGTCTTGCCAGAGGGAATGGTAATGTCTTCCTTGGTATCCTTCAGAAGGGTGACGGTGTCGCCGGTGTTGGCTTCGTTGATGGCGGCGGTGAGGGTGGTGTACTCCTTTGCCCCGATCATAGCGACCGTATCCTCGTTCGGCTTCATCCAATGACCCTTCGAAACCTCCACAAGCACTTCGTTGGCGTTCTTGTTAACAATATCGCCGTAAGCACTACCGGCGGCAACGACCTTGTTGTCAATGATCACAAGACCGGCTGTGCCGACCTCTTTACGGCCGAAGATGCTGTCTTCGGGCTTTTGGGGGTCTGCATTTTCCTGCGTCAAGCTATTCTGGCTTGCGGAAGTAGCAGCGTCAACGGTGACCTGACCGACATTCGCCGTGCCGACCAGATCGCCGACGCGCCAGCTCTTTCCCGTCTCAGTGCACTTCAGAGTGCTGTCCTTTACAGTGCAGCCCGTGATGGTGTGGTAGGTGGCGGGATTCGCACCGGCGTGACCGATCAGGCCGCCGACAGAGCCATTCGCCTCAATCGTCACATTCTCGACGGAGCAGTTTGTAAGCGTGACCTTGGTATCGACCGGGCCGTCGTTCGGGTTGTTATAGCCGGATGTCCAGCCGATCAGACCGCCGACGCGCGCGCCGCCGGTGCTGACAATTTTGCTGTTCTTCAGATGGCAGTTATCCAGTTCGATTCGAGTCATGGAATCCACGCAGTTGATAAATGCGCCGATTCCCTGAGCATTCGTTGTGTCGTTGATATCCGCACCAGCAATGGTCAGATCCTTGATCACAATGCCGGATTTGCCCGCAAAGCCGCCCGCAAACAAGGGGGCGCTCAGGCCGGTGATGGTCTTGCCGTTGCCGTTCAGGGTGATGACGCCCTGACCATGGTATCCATCCACACCCACCGGCGTCCGGTTCTTACCGGTCATATTGATGTCGTCCAGCAGCTCGATCACGGTGTCGCCGGTTTTGTTTGCGGCCGCAAAGGCGTCGGCGAGGGTGGGATACTCGGTATCGCCGATTTTGGCAACATACGACATTTTAACCTCGCCTGTGGTCGCGTCAAAATTTGCACCAGGCGCAAGGTAGTCATTGTTGATTCCTCCGGGGAACGTACCGGCTGTGATGTTGAACTCGTTCTTGGCGGCTTCGGCATCCATTTCGGCTGTAATATTAAAGTCACCGCTGATACCGGTGCCGTTGGCCTCGATGGTGACTTTCTGCTCGTCCGTAGTAGAGCCTTCAATGTCCTTCTGAAGCAGGCCCTTAATGCAGCCGGTGGCGGTCACATTCGTCAGCGTGATGTCGGTCGCCTTGGAAGCGACGATGGCTGCCTTTTCGGTCAGACCGCTGAAGGTGGTTTGTTCGATCTTCACCGTGGGCGCGACTGCCAGCGTGCCCTCGTTGTAGGTCTTGATACCGCGGACACCGATGAAGGCGCTGTTCTTCACTTCGGTGTTGCCGCCGTAGTTCCAAAGATTATAGTTGGCACTGTTAGTAAACTGGCAGTTGTTGAACACCGTCTTGCCGTACTGGTTGTTGCACACGCCGTTGGGGAAGGTGCAGTTCGTGTAGGTCACGGTGTTTTCTGCCCTGCCGGTGTTGCGGAGCCAGCAGGTGAAGTAATTCGTGCTGTGGCCAAAGTCACCCGCCCATTGCGGATTCAACTTCGTCAACTTTAAGGCCTCAAAGCTAACGTCGATGTCATAGCTCTGATCAGCCAGAATCGCTACGCCTTGGGTGATGCAGATTTCCGCATCGTCGGTTATGCCAATGAACTCGACCTTGGAGAGGTCGGGCAGACCAGCTTTTGCGACCTGCACCCAGCCGATATCAGTCACATCAACCTTACCGCTGATCTTATAGGTGATGACGCCGCTTTCGTCAGGTTCCGCCGCATTGACGGCATCGCTAAACGAACTATAGCTCGTCTCCCCTACCTTGATCGGTCCAGCGCCTGTCGCCTCCTCCGCCAGGGCTGCCGTCGGTAAGAGCGACAGCGCCATCGCGAGGCATAGTAAAATGGATAGCAGCTTATGTTTCATAATGATCCTCCTACAGTATATGTTTTCTGCGGCTCCCCGCAGTTTGGGCACTTATTTTTACCGGCTCCGCCGGAGGTTCACTTAAAATCGCTGTGCATCGGTCCAATGGCCGGCCCGCGCAGATTGGACAGCCGCAGCGCTGCTTTCCCGTGCGGCTGTTGACGACCGCCCGCCACGCATGACCCTTATTGCAGAGCCACCAGACCTTGCGGCGGCTGCCGGGTGTCACCTGCTGTGGCGTGAAACTGCCGTTAAGGGTCGGATGCCACTGCGATGCGATCACCGGCTCCTTGGTCTCCAGATCATTAAATCCCGGCAGGACCTTGCGGTTGGTGCAATATGGACAATCGCTCCCCCTGTTCACACGGTGGGCAATGACCGCACAGAAGGAATGTCCTCTGTCACAGAGCCACCACACGCGGCGATTGGAATATGCGCTCACCGCCTCCGGCGTCAGCGCACCGTTCTTTTTCCGATCCCACTGGACCGCAAGCCGCGGATGCAGCGAAGCGAGATCATTAAATCCGGACAGGACCTTTTGTCCCGCGCAGAACGGACAGCCTGCATTTGATGTGACGCGGCTGGCAACGCTCGCCTGCCAGCTATGTCCTTTCGGGCACCTCCACCAGACCTTCCGGTGTGCTCCCGGCATGACCTGCGTCGGCAGCAACGGGGAATTCTTTTCTGTGTCCCAGTCCGAAAGCAGATCAGGGAATTTTGCCGCCAGAGAGTTTTCCTCCGGCAGAACAGCGCGGCCCGCGCAGACGGGACAGCCCGTTCCCCGCGCGCGGATTCTGACTTCGGAACGATAGGAATGGCCTTGGGGGCATCGCCACCATACCTTTTGATGGCTTCCGTAGGTCACATCCTTCGGCGTGAGCGGCGCATTGCGTTCATCGTCCCATTGTGCCAGCAGGTGAGTTTGTTCATGCCCGGCGCAGAAATCGTACAGAGACGGATGAATCGCTGCTCACCTCCCGCAGAATACTTGTCCGCCTGCAACACAGGCGGAATGGTCTTTTATCACGCATTGTGTATCTGGCATAGTGGATAAAAAAGTACAGGTTGCCGACCACAGCGATATACACAAAATCTATATCTTTACCATAGCACACCCCCAACAGAATATCAATAATACAAGGGCCTAAAATCGACTAAAAAAGCGTATTTTTTTATCCAGCCCTTTTTACTTTCTGTGTTTTCTTAACGATTTCTTTACACCCGTCATCCTGAGCCCAGAGCAAAAAGCTCCGGTGGGTGACGCCCAGCAGTTTTCCTGCCGCCCGTGCAGACAGCTCGCCGCGCTCCCAACGTGCTTTGACTTCGCCGAACCCTTCCGGCAGCGCCTTGCGGGGCCTGCCGAATTTCACGCCACGCGCCTTCGCTGCGGCGATCCCTTCCGCCTGCCGCTGATGAATGAATTCGCGCTCTGTCTGCGCCACATAGGATAGCAGCTGCAGCACGATGTCCGCGATCAGCGTTCCGGTGAGATCCCGGTTCCGCCGTGTGTCAAGCAGAGGCATATCCAGCACAACGATTGCCGCACCCTTTTCCTTTGTGATGATGCGCCATTGCTCCAAAATTTCCTCATAGTTTCTGCCGAGACGGTCGATGCTCTTGATCACAAGCGTGTCGCCGTCTTTCAGTTTGCGTAGCAGCCGTTGGTAGCTGCGGCGGTCAAAATCCTTGCCGGACTGCTTGTCCACGAAAATCGCCCGGTCCGTTAACCCGAATTCCCGCAGGGCGATGAGCTGGAGCCCAACGAGGCTGGCCTGCAGTTTTATGATGATCTGTTCGACGAATGCCTGAAACACGGCATTGAGCCAGTCATTACGCTGTCGCATTTTGAAATGCCTTATCACCTGGTCACCGAGTACGGCGGCTGGCGCAACCGCAAGCTAATCGACTTTTTCGTGCGCTTTGCCAGGGTCGTCTTCACCCGCTATCAACATAAAGTGAAGTACTGGATGACCTTTAACGAGATCAACAACCAGGCCAACTTCCATGAGGACTTTGCCCCCTTCACCAACTCCGGTTTGAAATATTTGCCGGATGAAGACCGGGAACCGGTGATGTACCAGGCCGCGCACTATGAGCTGGTGGCCAGCGCCCTGGCGGTGAAAGCGGCGCGCGAGATCAACCCGGCGCTGCAGATTGGCTGCATGATCGCTATGTGCCCCATCTATCCGCTGACCTGCGCCCCGGACGATATGATGATGGCGATGAACGCCATGCACCGCCGTTACTGGTTTACCGACGTCCACGTGCGCGGTCGCTATCCGCAGCATCTGCTCAACTATTTTGCCCGCCGCGGCTTTACTCTGGATATCACCGAAGCCGATCGTCAGGCGTTAACCGAGGGCTGTGTCGACTACATTGGCTTTAGCTACTATATGTCGTTCGCTACCAAAGCCACCGAAGACAACCCCTTGCTTGATTATGATGAAACCACCAGCCTGGTCTCCAACCCGTACGTCAAAAAGTCGGACTGGGGCTGGCAGATTGACCCGGTCGGCCTGCGCTATTCGCTGAACTGGTTCTGGGATCACTACCAGCTGCCGCTGTTTATTGTCGAAAACGGCTTTGGCGCGATTGATGTCCGCGAAGCGGACGGCAGCGTCAATGACCAGTATCGTATCGATTATCTCTCCGCTCATATCGCGGAGATGAAAAAGGCGGTGGTCGAGGATGGCGTCGATCTGATGGGCTACACCCCCTGGGGCTGTATCGATCTGGTTTCCGCCGGCACGGGGGAAATGAAAAAACGCTACGGCTTTATTTATGTCGATAAAGATAATGAAGGCAATGGCACGTTGGCACGCAGCCGGAAAAAGTCGTTTGCCTGGTATCAGCAGGTAATTGCCAGCAACGGGGAGAACCTGTCGTAGTCGGGTGGCGCTAACGCTTAACCGACCTACAATACACGTAGGCCCGCGTAAGCGTATGGACTGCACCCCGCACCCAAGCCGGAGCCTCGCCTCCGGTTTTTTTGTCTCTAAATCACTTTGCTTGATATACGTCAAGCAAGATGGGTATGGCACAATCCGCAAAAAGCGGTATAATCCCGCGATTTTTTTTGTGGCTGCCCCTCAGAGGAGAAAGAGAATGAAGATTGTGGAAGTCAAACACCCACTCGTCAAACACAAGCTGGGCCTGATGCGCGAGCACGACATCAGCACCAAACGCTTCCGTGAACTCGCCTCAGAAGTGGGCAGCTTACTGACTTATGAAGCCACCGCCGATCTGGAGACTGAGAAAGTCACTATTGAAGGCTGGAACGGTCCGGTGGAAGTCGAGCAGATCAAGGGCAAGAAAATTACCGTTGTGCCTATCCTGCGCGCTGGCCTCGGCATGATGGAAGGGGTGCTGGAGCACGTGCCAAGCGCGCGTATCAGCGTGGTCGGTATCTATCGCAATGAAGAAACCCTCGAGCCGGTGCCTTACTTCCAGAAACTGGTGTCTAACATCGATGAACGTATGGCGCTGGTCGTTGACCCGATGCTGGCCACCGGTGGGTCGATGATCGCCACTATCGATCTGCTGAAAAACGCCGGCTGCACCAGCATCAAGGTGCTGGTGCTGGTGGCGGCGCCGGAAGGGATTGCCGCGCTGGAGAAAGCCCACCCGGACGTTGAGCTGTACACCGCCTCTGTCGATAAGGGACTGAACGAGCACGGGTATATCATTCCCGGTCTCGGCGATGCCGGCGACAAGATTTTTGGAACGAAATAAAATATACCGCGAAAAAAGCCGACTTTGAGAGTCGGCTTTTTTTTGAATAAAAGTAATCCACAGCAAATAACAGACGACTCTCAGAGGAATACACTATGACGCGCCGTGCCATCGGGGTGAGTGAAAGACCGCCGCTTTTACAGACAATCCCGCTTAGTTTGCAACATCTGTTCGCCATGTTTGGCGCAACGGTACTGGTGCCTATTCTGTTCCACATTAACCCGGCCACCGTCCTGCTGTTCAACGGCATCGGTACGCTGTTGTACCTCTTTATCTGTAAAGGCAAAATTCCCGCTTATCTGGGATCAAGCTTCGCTTTTATCTCCCCGGTGCTGCTGCTGTTGCCGCTGGGCTACGAAGTGGCGCTGGGCGGCTTTATTATGTGCGGCGTGCTGTTCTGCCTCGTCTCCTTTATTGTCAAAAAAGCCGGTACCGGCTGGCTGGATGTGATGTTCCCGCCGGCGGCGATGGGCGCCATCGTGGCGGTTATCGGCCTCGAACTGGCGGGCGTGGCGGCTAATATGGCCGGGCTGCTGCCGGCCGACGGCCAGTCACCGGACAGTAAAACCATTATTATCTCGATGGTGACCCTGGCGGTGACGGTGTTCGGATCCGTGCTGTTCCGCGGCTTCCTGGCGATTATCCCGATCCTGATCGGCGTGCTGGTGGGCTATGCGCTGTCGTTTGTGATGGGCGTGGTCGATACCACCCCGATCGCCGAGGCGCACTGGTTCGCGCTGCCGACTTTCTACACTCCGCGCTTTGAGTGGTTTGCTATCTTCACCATACTGCCCGCCGCGCTGGTGGTGATTGCCGAGCACGTGGGGCATCTGGTGGTGACCGCCAATATCGTTAAGCGCGATCTGATCCGCGACCCGGGCCTGCATCGTTCGATGTTTGCCAACGGCCTGTCGACGATCGTTTCCGGCTTCTTCGGTTCGACGCCCAACACTACCTACGGTGAAAATATCGGCGTGATGGCGATTACCCGGGTCTACAGCACCTGGGTAATCGGCGGCGCGGCGATCATTGCGATTCTGCTCTCCTGCGTCGGCAAACTGGCGGCGGCTATCCAGATCATCCCGGTGCCGGTGATGGGCGGCGTTTCCCTGCTGCTGTACGGGGTGATCGGCGCCTCGGGGATCCGCGTACTGATTGAATCGAAGGTGGATTACAGTAAAGCGCAGAATCTGATCCTCACCTCCGTGATCCTGATCATCGGCGTTAGCGGCGCTAAAGTGCACATTGGCGCCGCCGAGCTGAAAGGGATGGCGCTGGCGACTATCGTGGGCATCGCCCTCAGCCTGATTTTCAAGCTTATCAGCGTCCTGCGTCCGGAAGAGGTGGTCCTCGACGCGGCGGATAGCGAAGAGTTTAAATAACGATCGCCTGACCGGGCGGCGATCCCGCCCGGTTCTCTCCTGACCTAAATCTGTGGTAAACTCTTCGCGTTTTTCTGTAAGCCTATGTTGAGGTCCATCTGAACGCACCGGCACAGCTCTCTTTGCCACTGTATCTTCCTGACGACGAAACCTTCGCGAGTTTCTGGCCGGGTGATAATCCTTCCCTACTTGCCGCCCTCCAGAACGTACTGCGCCAGGAACACAGCGGGTACATTTATATCTGGTCACGTGAAGGGGCAGGTCGTAGCCACCTGTTACACGCCGCCTGCGCGGAGCTTTCCCAGCGCGGGGATGCGGTAGGCTACGTGCCGCTGGATAAACGGACGTGGTTTGTGCCCGAGGTGCTGGAGGGGATGGAACAGCTGGCGCTGGTGTGCATCGATAACATCGAGTGCGTCGCCGGCGATGAGCCCTGGGAGATGGCCATCTTTAATCTCTATAACCGGATCCTGGAATCAGGCAAAACCCGGCTGCTGATCACCGGCGATCGGCCGCCGCGGCAGCTGAATCTTGGCCTGCCGGATCTGGCCTCACGGCTTGACTGGGGGCAGATCTATAAGCTGCAGCCGCTGTCGGATGAAGACAAACTGCAGGCGCTGCAGCTGCGCGCCAGACTGCGCGGCTTCGAGATGCCGGAAGATGTGTGCCGCTTCCTGCTGAAGCGGCTGGATCGCGAGATGCGTTCGCTGTTTATGACCCTCGATCAGCTGGATCATGCCTCGATTACCGCTCAGCGCAAGCTGACGATCCCCTTCGTGAAAGAGATCCTTAAGCTTTAGTCCGCCAGGGGAGTCAGCTCCTGCTCCGTCAGCCCGGTCAACCGGGCGACCAGGTCGCGCGGAAGGCCGCTGTGCAGCATAGCGACAGCGATGCGCTGCGCCTCTTCTTTCCGTCCTTCCTGACGGCCTTCCTGTCGCCCCTGCGCCAGGCCCCGCTCCAGCCCCTGTTGTTCCAGATATTCCGCAATCGTCATCAACGTCTCCTTATGCTGCGGCGTTCGTAACGCCAGCTCGCGAATGAATTTAATCGGCTCGCGCGTGTTGCCTGCCTGTACCAGATAGTGCATCAGGGCTTGTACCTGCGATTCCGTCGCCAGTCCAGTCAATAATAATTCGCTCAGCTTGTCGAGGAGCTGCGCCAGATCGCGTTGTCGAATATGTTTTTGCAGTAACTCCAGCGTTGCCATGCGCTGGTGGGTGGCAATCTCGTCATCCGGAATGACGGTTATGTCCGCCAGCGGAAACGCCCCGTGATAAAGGTGGCCGGCCAGCTCCGGAGCGACGAATTCATCGAGCCAGCGCAGAGAGAACGGATAGGGGCTCACCAGACCGTGGTAGAAGAGAACAGGGATCACCAGCGGCAGGCGATCGTGGCCGGCATCTAGATGGCGCTGCATGGCGGCGATGGCGTAGCGCATCAGACGAAAGGCCATATGCCGGTCGGGCGTGCTCTGGTGTTCGATAAGCGCATAAATATAACCGTCGCCCGCCGTGGTTTTCAGGGAATACAAAATGTCGGCGTAAAAGGGACGCAGATCGTCTTCGACAAAATGCCCGGACTCGAGATGCAGCGTACGCAGATCGCACACTTTAAGCAGCGTCTCGGGCAGATACAGTTGCAGGAAATCACGGGCGGTATCGGGATGGGAGAGGTAGGTCTTAAACACGGCGTCATGGGGCGTGGAGGTCGGCTTTTTCATGTTCATCCGTCCAGTGGATTGAGCGATGGATGAACAGTAGCACCGTCCGTCGGGCGGGAGATATTGGCGTGAAAGATCTGGAATCGCCCACGTAAAAAAAAGCGCCGCGCAAACGCGGCGCGGGTGAGTTAGCTTACGATCT
>OHSA01000633.1_pt1 | contig 13240 bp, 10 predicted proteins | sample 1578571 | NCBI WGS metagenome assembly OHSA01 (sample SAMEA3879586, study PRJEB24766) | human gut metagenome | biome: human-associated habitat; feature: feces | place: USA | collected 1985/1987
TGTCGCTGTCGCTCTTTTATCTCCGGCTGAAACCGCTGATTCCGGTCGGCGCGGCGCTCTTGTTGTCGGCCGTCGGCGATGCGGCGGGCGCCGGGGGGATGTTCATTCCGCAGATGCTGTTTTTCGCGCTGGCCCACGGTGCCTATATCCGCTATTTCCTCTGCGCCGGGGGACTTCCTGCCCGTCCTGCCGCATGGCTGCTTCCCGCGGCGTTGCTCGCGTTGCTCTTCGCCGGGGTCGTGCCCCGGGTCTTGGATCCGGCCGAACGGATCGGCGTCGCCGTTTACGGTGCGGTCATCGCCGGGATGCTTTACAGCGTGCTCCGGTATCGCGGGGCGTATGCCGCATGGTTCCGCTTCGCGGCCCTGCTGTTCGTTTTTTCCGACGGCGTGATAGCCTGGAGCCGTTTCATCGGGGCCGTTCCCGGGCGCACCTACGTCGTGATGGTTCCCTACTACCTGGCGCAGTGCCTGTTCTTCTGCTTTGCCGTAAAATCGCTTCCCGCCCTCCCGTCTGAGGGCCGATCCGTGTGAAGATTGCTTCCGCCCGTGCCGTCCGTCCGCCGATGGCCCGAAGGCATCCTGCTCGCAACCTTTTCATCCATGTGCCGCAGTCCTGCCGCGCCGATGCGCCGTTGCTGGCCGGAGCAGGCCGCCGTTACAGCACCGGCTTGATCTGCGGCGGCTGGATCGTCACATAGGGCGTGCCGTTGTCGTCGCAGGTCGAGACGATCCGCACGGCTTTCACCGCGCGCCCCGGCTTCAGGGTGATGCTTCCCTTTTCGAGGTCGCCCGCCCGCTCATACGTCGCACCGTCGTACGACACCTCGGCATAACCTGTGGTTATGATGGTCTTCGGCAGCTGGCGGTTTCCGGTCTGGAGGTACATTTCGCGGCATTTCACCGGCTGCTCGAAGGTGTAGAGCACCCAGTCCTGCTGCCGGCAGGCGCGCGCTGTCCGCGAAAGCCCCTTGTAACCCGCGGCATTGGCAAGGGGGAACTGCCTGCTCTCGCCCATCGAGGTGGTGATGGCCACGGCGGGTGCGAGCGTGCGGTAGTAGGATTTGTCGGCGACATAGGGGCTGCGCCCCGTTTTGTAGCGGGTGAAGAAGCGGTACAGGTGCGGTTTGCCGGTCTTGACGGGACGGGTATAACGGTGTTCTTCGGGCGCGTCGCCTTCCGTGTAGTATATCTCCGACCCGTCGTCGGCCGTCACGGTGAATGCGCCATCCTTATAGCTCACTTTCGGCGGGAAGAGCCGGAAACGGATGCCCATGGCTGCCATGCGGTCGTAATGCTTCTCCACGAGCCCTTTGTAATAGGCGTCCCAGCCTTCGCCGTTGCCGCGCCACGCGATGCGGGCGAGTGCGCAGATACGCGGGAAACACATGTAGTCGAGGTAGTCGGGCTTCTCGGGCTCGTGCGAGACGTAGGCTTCGCTGAAGAACGCCGCCTGCAACCCGACGACGTTGCGCATCTGCTCCGGGCCGAACCCCTTGTCCGTGAAGTCGAACCCGAAGACCTTTTTCGCGTCGAAGATCGCCGCCCAGTCGTGCCCGTCCTCGTGCGGGGTCTGGCGCATGTCGAAATAGAAATATTCGCCCGGCATCACTACGGTCTCGTATCCCTTGGCCGTGGCGTCGAGGCATGCCTTGACGCTCTGCCAGCCGTAGACGCGGCTGTCGTGCGCCAGGTCGCCCGTCGCCACCGCTTCGTTCCACACGGCGGGGCGTTTGCCGTTGGCGCCAAGGATCGCCGCCATGCGTTGCATGAAGAGGTCTTCCAGTTGGTGCGGGTCTGCCATGCCCCGCTGCCGCATCAGCGCCTGGCAGTCGGGGCAGCGCTTCCATTGGGTCATGTCGACCTCGTCGCCGCCCACGTGGATGTATTCCGAGGGGAACAGCGTGCAGAGTTCGCCCAGGATGTCCGCGAGCAGCGCGTAGTTCTCCTCGCGTGCCACGCACCATGCCGAACGGTAGTCGTAGCCGTTGGTCGACAGCGTGTCGGGCGGGTAATTGCAGCGGATTTCGGGGTGTACCGAGGCGATGTTGCGGCTGTGCCCGGGCAGGTCGATCTCGGGGATAATCTCGATGTTGCGCACGGCGGCATAGCGGATCAGCCCGCGCATTTCGTCCTGTGTGTAGAAGCCGCCGTATTTCTCGTCCCATTTCCCGTAGACGGGGCGTACGGGCGAGTCGCCGCCGCGGAAGCCGCCGATTTCGGTCAGCTCGGGGTGCGACCTGATCTCGATCCGCCACCCTTCGTCGTCCGACAGGTGGAGGTGTAATTTATTGATCCCGTGGTAGGAAAGCAGGTCTATGTAACGCTTTACTCCATCCACTCCGATCCATGTGCGGGCCACGTCCAGCATCATGCCCCGGTACGCGAAGCGCGGGGCGTCGTCGATCCGCGTGCAGGCGACTTCGACGGGCAGCGGGCACGCCTTGGCGTAGACCTCGGGCGGCAACAGCCGCAGCAGCGCCTGGATGCCGTTGAAGACGCCGCCGTAGTCGCCTCCCGTGATCTCGATCCGCTGCGGCTTCACGGCCAGCGTGTAGGCCTCGCGGCCGAGCGTCGGGTCTGTCGTGAGCACGATCGCGTCGTCGGCCGACATACTGTCGCTGGCCTTTCCGACGTTGATATATTCGCGCAGGTAGCCGGCCAGCGGCGCGAGCGGCGTCTCGTAGCTGAGCTGTGTGCCGGCCGATATGCGGTATGTGCCGGGAAGGGTCGTCTGGCGCGCCGGAAGCGGCTGCGCATGGGCGTGGAGGAGGCTACAAAGGGCGCCCAGGATGGACGCGAGGTAGCGTAGTTTCATGAGGTTGCGGAATTTTGTTCGATGCAAAGTTACTATTTTCCGCCGAATGTGCTAACTTTGCAGGGGATAAATTGCGGCCGTGCAGGCTGCATGCTGCTGCGGCCGGGCGACCCGGCGCCTCGGGCAGTTTGCGCCCTGCATGACGGCGGAAAAAACAAACCGGATAATGGAAGATAAACGATTGGAGGCTACGGCCCGCCTGCTCGACGTGATGACCACGCTGCGCCGCGAGTGCCCGTGGGATCGCGAGCAGACGTTCGACTCGTTGCGGAGCAATACGATCGAGGAGACGTATGAACTGGCCGATGCCATCACCGACCACAATATGGAGGGGATCAAGGAGGAGCTGGGCGACCTGCTGCTGCATGTGGTGTTCTACTCCAAGCTGGGTGAGGAAGCCGGGGCGTTCGACTATGCGGATGTGGCCAACGCCTTGTGCGACAAATTGGTATACCGCCATCCGCACGTTTACGGCGACATCCATGCCAATACGCCCGACCAGGTGAAGGAGAATTGGGAGGCGCTCAAGCTCCGCAAAAAGAACCGCAAGAGCGGTACGCTGGGCGGCGTTCCCCGCTCGCTGCCGGCGCTGGTCAAGGCATTCCGCGTAGGCGAGAAGGCCGCGGCGACGGGCTTCGACTGGCAGAAGCGCGAGGATGTGTGGGACAAGGTGAAGGAGGAGACCGCCGAAGTCGAGGCCGAGATGCGCTCGGGCGACAAGGCGAACCTCGAAGCCGAGTTCGGCGACTTGTTCTTTGCGCTGGTCAACGCTGCGCGGCTCTACGGCGTCGATCCCGAATCTGCGTTGGAGCGTACGAACAAGAAGTTCATCCGCCGCTTCAATTACATGGAGGAACAGGCTGCTGCACAGGGGAATTCGCTGCACGACCTTTCGCTCGGCGAGATGGAGGCCCTGTGGCAGGAAGCCAAAAAAGGCGAATAAAAGATTGCCTTCCGGCAGCGCTGTCCATGTCCGGGGCACCACCGTACGGTGGCGGGGCATGCAGGGAAATATACATGTGAAACAAAGAAATTTTATTACGGAATTATGGCATTGATTAAAGAAGTGCGGGGGCACACCCCCGTGATCGGAGAAAATACGTTCCTGGCCGAGACGGCCGTCATCCTGGGCGACGTGACCATTGGCCGCGACTGCTCCATCTGGTACAATGCCGTGCTGCGCGGCGACGTGAACAAAATCGTCATCGGCGACCGTACGAACATCCAGGACGGCGTCGTGCTGCATACGATTTACGACAAGGCCAAACACCCGTCGCAGACCATCATCGGCAACGACGTGTCGGTGGGCCACAACGCCATCGTCCACGGCGCCGTCATCGGCGACAACTGCCTGATCGGTATGGGCGCTACCCTGCTGGACAATGCCGTCGTCCCCTCGGGCTGCATCATCGCGGCCAATGCGCTGGTGCTGTCGAACGCCAAGCTGGAGCCCAATTCGGTCTATGCGGGCGTCCCGGCCAAGAAGGTCAAGGAGGTGACGCCCGAGCAGCGCGAGGAGATCATCCGCCGCACGGCGCACGATTACATGCTCTATGCCTCGTGGTTCAAGGAGGATGAATGACCCTGCCGGGGCGTAAGGAGATGCGATGAACCTGCAATCGAAATATTCCGACCTGATGCTCAACCTGCTGGTTGCGCTGGCCATCAGCCTGGTGGTCAACTTTTCCTATGTGCTGTTGCTGATCGTCGAGCAAAAGGGCGAAGGACAGCCGCGGCCGGCGCGGGCGAGCGTCGTCACACGCAGCGAGGAAGGGGTGCTGCACGTCAGCCCCGACGGCCACGGGTACATCGTCTACGGGAACCGCGACAGCGTCTACGTGCCGATGCAGCGCATCCGCCGGATGGATCTTTCGGACGGCGACCGGCTGGTGGTCGACGTGGTCGCCCCGCGCCGTTACGGCGCCCATCCGGTGATGAACGAACTGCGTATGCGCAACGGCGAGGAGTTCGATTACAGCACGCTCTACAACCGGCCGTCGAGGACTTCGGAGCTGACGTTGCAGTTGATCTACTACCTGGTCGTATCGTTCATCATGCTCTCGATCCTGACCTCCGCACGCCGCAATTACAAGGCGGGGCGTTTTGCCCTCCACTGCATGGGGTGCCTCGTGGCGGCCGCGGCGCTTTATATCTTCGCCCCTGTCCGCGAATGGCATTCGGGGCAGATCGTCCTGAATTTCATGAGCGGGCATATCTTCGACTACATGCTGCTGCTCAAGTGTTCGTTCGCCGTGGCCGTGTCGATGCTCTACGGCTGGGTCTACGTGCTCAACTCGAAGCAGCAGGCGGTCGTCATGGAGAACGAACGGCTCAAGAACGAGAACCTCACGACCCGCTACAACATGCTCGTGGGACAGATCAACCCCCACTTCTTCTTCAATTCGCTCAATTCGCTGGCGATGCTCGTGCGCGAGAAGCACGACGACAAGGCGCTGACCTACATCGACCAGCTGTCGTATACGTTCCGCTACATCATCCAGAACGGCCAGAGCACGCTGATGACGCTCGACGAGGAACTGAAATTCATCGAAGCGTACAGCTACCTCTTTGAAATACGCTATGCCGACAAACTGTTCTTCGACATCGACGTCGACGACAAGTACCGCTCCTGGACACTCCCGGCGCTGTCGTTGCAGCCGCTGATCGGCAACGCCGTCAAACACAATACCATAACCCGCAGCAAGCCGTTCCATATCTCGATCCGCACCGAGCAGGGGTGGCTGGTGGTCGCCAATCCCAAGGTGCCGAAGATCGAACCCGAACCGTCGACGGGCATCGGCCTGGAAAACCTGCGCAACCGCTGGCACCTGATTACGGGCCGCGACATCGAGATCATCGACACCGACAAGGAGTTCGTCGTGCGCATGCCGCTGCAAAAACCCGTCATAGGATGAAGGCCCTGATCATCGAGGACGAAACCGCCGCCGCGCTGAACCTGGAGGCCATCCTGAAACAGGTGGCCCCCGGCGTGGAGGTCATCGGGACGCTCGAAAGCGTCGAGGAGAGCATCGGGTGGCTGCGTGCGAACCCCCAGCCCGACCTGTTGTTCATGGACATCCACCTGGCCGACGGCGATTCGTTCCGCATCTTCGACGCCGTGGAGGTTACCGCACCCGTCGTCTTCACGACGGCCTATGACCAGTATGCGCTCGAAGCCTTCAGGGTCAACAGTATCGACTACCTGCTCAAACCGATCAACAACGCCGACGTGCAGCGTGCGCTGGGCAAGCTGGAACGCCTGTCCAAGGGCGAACGCCGCGATTACGGCTTCCGGGTGCGGACGATGGCCGCGGCACGGCACGAGCAGGCTTTCCTGGTGCATGTCCGCGACCGGATCATCCCGCTCCGGCGCGAGCAGATCGCCTATTGCTATACCAGCAACGAGAAAGTCACCGCCTGTACCTACGAGGGCGTTTCCTACCCCCTCGACAAAACGCTCGAAACCCTGCAGGCCATCCTGCCCGAAGCGGATTTCTTCCGCGCCAACCGCCAGTTCATCGTGGCGCGCCGCGCCGTGAAGGAGATCGCCGTGTGGTTCGGCAGCCGCCTGGCGCTCCACCTGACGGTCGGAACCCCCGAACGCATCGTCATTTCCAAGGCCCGCGTCCCCGAATTCAAGGCCTGGCTCACTTCCGTTCAACCCGCCGAATAGTCGGTTCACCCTGCCTTTCAGTCGTTTGGCCCCCGGGTCGGCATCGTCGTGCCGATTTGGCTTTACCTTTGCATCAGTACTGCGAGCCGAAGGTGTTTCGGCGAACGGATAACAAAAATCTTAATGCTATGAAAAAGAGAATTTTTGCGGTTGCAATGACCCTTTGCCTGCTGGCGGGAACGAGCGCTTTTGCGCAGGATCGGCGGGCTCCGAGGACAAAGGAACGCCCCACGGCCGAACAGATGGCCCAGCGCAAGACCGACCGCATGGTCGAAAAACTGAACCTCAACGAGGATCAGTCGAAGCAGCTCTACGAACTCAACCTGCAGGAGGTAAAGGATATGCAGGCGCAGCACGAGCGGATGCGCGCCGCCCGCAAGGCCCAGGCCGAGAAGATGCAAAAGATCCTTACGCCCGAGCAGTTCGAGCAGTGGAAGCAGATGCAGGGCCCGAAGCCCGGTATGAGGCCCGGCCCGCAGATGAAGGATGGAAAGGGATGCGCCTGCAAGGAAGGCAGGAAATGTGACAAGCCCCGTCCCGCAAAGGGCAGGAAGTGAGGTTAGGTCATCGAACGGCTTGTCACAGCCGGGGTGTCGGTTGGTCGACTGGCACCCCTTTTTTGTCGATTCACCCGCGGCAGAGGGGAAGTCTGCCATAAAAAAGTTATCTTCGCAAGCGCAAAAAATAAACGTATCTATATAATCTGAAGATGAAACGACTGCTACTCTCAACCTTATTTACGCTTTTCGCCGTCGCCGCCTTTGCCCAGAAGGGGACGGTCACGGGTACGGTGGTCGATGCCGAGACCGGCGAAACGGTCGCGGGTGCCGTGCTGGAATTTTCCCCGGCAGGCGCCCCCGACAAGAAACAGTACTCCACTTCGGGCTTCAAGGGCGCCGTGTCGATCCCTTCGCTCGCATACGGCGAATATAAACTCGTAGTCTCTTTCCTGGGCTACAACAGCGCGGAAACCACCTTCAAGGTCTCGGCCGCCAAACAGGACATCGGCAAGATCGAACTCAGGCCGGGCGTGCAGATCGAAACCGTCGTCAAGGAGGCCAAGGCGCTCCGTACCTCCCAGAAGGGCGATACGGTAAGCTATAACGCCGGGGCGTTCAAGGTCACCGACGATGCCGACGTCGAAGGCCTGCTCAAGAAGATGCCGGGCATCACCGTGAGCGACGGTACGGTCGAGGCACAGGGCGAGTCGGTTAAAAAGATTTTCGTCGACGGCAAGGAATTTTTCGGCGAGGACGTGACGACGGCCATCAAGTCGCTGCCGGCACAGGCTGTCGACCGCATCGAGGTCTACAACAAACTGAGCGACGCCGCCGAATTCTCGGGCATGGACGACGGCGAGGGTTATAAGGCGCTCAACATCGTCACCCATGCCAACATGCGGCAGGGACAGTTCGGTAAACTGTATGCCGGTTACGGTTACGATGCCGATACCAAGACTGAGGCCAAAAACAAATATGTCATAGGCGGTAATGCCAATATCTTCAGCGGCGACAGCCGCGTGTCGGTCATCGGCCTGTTCAATAATATCAACCAGCAGAATTTCTCGTTCGAGGACATCCTCGGCGTATCGGGTTCCGGCGGCGGCCGCCGCGGCGGTGTCGGACAGTACATGGTGCGCCCGCAGAGCGGCGTGGCGTCGGTGAACGCCATCGGCGTCAACTACTCCGACACATGGGGCAAACGCGACCAGGTGTCGTTCCAGGGCAGCTATTTCTTCAACAATACCGATACGAAGAACCAGTCCACGGTGGACAAGTGGTATGAATCCCCCATGCCGGTGGACACCCTCGCGACGCGCGGCTATTCGAATACGGAGGCCTACAACCACCGTTTCAACGCCCGCCTAGAGTGGAAGATCTCCGACAACCAGAATCTGATGGTGCGCCCCAGTTTCAGCTACCAGTCCAACGACCCCCTGAGCACGACGCAGGGCTGGCAGTTCGGCCAGAGCGGTTACAGCCGCACCGAGAATTTCAACGACGGCCTGCGCCACGGTTACAACCTGCGCACGAGCGCCGTCTACCGTGCCAAGCTCGGCAAGGACGGCCGTACGATCACCCTCGACGGCAATGTGAATTATTCGGACAATACCAACAACTCGAATTCCTTCTCGAACGTCCTGCCGATTTCGTCCGTCCGCCCCGACGGAGCCGACGGCCCGTGGGGCTGGGACACGACGGGCTATACCCGTCTGCGTTACCTGCGCAACCTCGCCCCCTCGAACAGCTACGGCCTGCGCGGGCAGTTCACCTATACGGAACCTGTGGCCAAATATGCCCAGGTGAGCGTGCAGTACCGTATCCGCTACGATTATCAGGAGCGCGACAAGAGGTCGTTCATAACCGGGCCGGACTATTCGGTCGCAGGGCTTCTCCCCGACGGGGCGCTTTCCAACTCTTACAAGAGCGGTTACCTGACGCAGAGCGCCGGTCCCGGCTTCCGTTATTCGAAGGAGCGCAACACGTTCGTGGCGAACGTCTATTACCAGCATGCCACGCTCGACGGGCAGATCGTACGCGACGCCGCCGACAAGATCAAGCATTCGTATAACGACGTGACCTATTTCATGATGGGGCAGCTGAACATCAACCGCGAGAATTCGCTGCGCCTGTTCGTCTCGTCCTATACCGACAACCCCTCGATCACCGACCTCCAGAACGTGGCCGACGTGTCGGACGCGCAGAACATCACCAAGGGTAACCCCAACCTGAACCCGTCGTACAGCCACCGGGTCAATTTCCACTATACGAACTCCAACGTGGAGAAGGGACGGACGTTCATGTGGATGTTCTCGATGCAGAATACGTCGGATTACAACGCCAACCACCTGGTGTCGAACCCCGGTACGATCACCCTCGGCGGCGAGCAGTACACCCCCAACTACTACTCCACCCCCGTCAACCTCGACGGTTACTGGAACCTGCGCACGCACCTGAGCTACGGGTTCCCCATCGGGTTCCTGAAGAGTAACTTCAACGTGATGGCGGGCGTCAATTTCACCAAGACCCCGAGCATGCTGGGCGGTGTGGTCGACAGCGACGGGTTCATCACGGGCGGCGAGCGCAACGACACCAAGAATATCGGCTACGACTTCCGCACGGTACTGGGCAGCAACATTTCGGAGAACGTGGACTTCACCCTTTCGTGGGCCGGTACCTATAATGAGGCGACCAACTCGCTGGGCGAATCGGGTTCCAAGAACCGTTATTTCAACCATACGGCGCAGGGCAACATGAAGTTCGTCTTCCCGCTGGGCTTTACCTTCACGGGCAGCGTGGCCTATACGCAGTACATCGGTTTTACGAACGATTACGACGATTCCTACCTGCTGTGCAACGCCTGGATCGGCAAAAAGGTCTTCAAGAACAAGCGCGGCGAGATCATGGTCGGCGTGAACGACATCTTCAACCAGAACAAGGCCTTCGCCCGTTCGACGGGCTCGGGGTGGACGCAGAATTCGACCAACAGCGTGATCGGCCGCTACTATATGGTGCAGTTCACCTACAACCTGCGCCGGTTCGGCAAGAAGGGGTCGAAAAACATCAAGGATTACGACGGCGTGGCACAACCTTCGGGATCGCGCCGCATGGGGCCCGGCGGCCCGGGCGGCCCTCCTCCGGGAATGTTCCACGGCCCTCGGTAAATCAGCTCGTCATGATGCTGTACCACAGAAAAAGCATGACGATAAATCCGATGAGAACGATCACTGCAGGCCAGCAGCTGCCGACCAGTTTGTACGATGCGAATAGGCTGACGATAAAACAGATGACGACAGCCACCATTGCATAATACAACATTTGGTATCCGCCGGCCATGCCTTGTGGGTCGTAACGAACGTTGTTGGACAGCCAGATTGCAAGATAGATCGCTAACGGATAGGCCGTAACGTTGAGCAGATAATAAAGCCACTTCGGAATCATTTTGCAAGATATTTGGGGTTTCAGTCTAAAGGTAATATAAATTCCGTCGTTCGCAAGCAATGGCGGGTATAAAAAAATATGAAAAACCGGGGTATTCACCCCGGTTTTTCATGTCTGTCCCGACTTTTCGGTTGCGGCGAAAAATCAGTACTCTTCTTTGTCGTTCATCCTCTGCGCGAGGCGTTCGCGCTGTTCGCGGCCGATCACCTGGTGAATGCCGATGCAGGCCAGCCCGCCGTAGATGAGCGTAAGGATGCAGAGCATCCGGATTTCGGGCAGTACCTCGCCGAGCGATGCGCCCATGCTCTGGATGCGGATGAAGCCGTCGACACCGTGGCTGCTGGGGAACAGCTGCCCGAAGTTGAACAGCCAGTCGGGAATACCCTCGCGGGGGTACGACACGCCGCTGAGCATCAGCAGCGGGATCGACGTCCACAACAACAGCAGCAGCGAATTCTCGCGGTAGCGGAACAGCGTCGAGATGGCGATGCCGAGGAAGATGCAGGCGGCCAAGTATGCCAGCATGAAGACCACGACGGTGCCCGTGGCGCCGTTCATCGGGTAATGGAACAGCCGGTAGTGCAATCCGAGGATATAGAAGGTCGTCACGGCGTAGATCAGCCCGTAGACGGTGGCCTTGCCCAGAACGATGGGCAGCGTGGACATGCGTTTGCGGTCGGGCGGGCAGAGTTTGCGGTAAAGCCCGAATTCGCGCCACGTGCCGCCGATCATGCCGATGCCGATGAGCAGCGTCTGCTGGATGATGACCATGATGATTGCCGGCATGACGAAGGTACCGTATCCCAGGTAGGGGTTGAACAGGTTGTGCGACTGGTAGATTACGGGCTGCGTCGTGGCCTGTGCCTGCGGGATATCCGCCCCCTTGGCGATCAGGCGCTGGAACTCGACCATCGCGCCCGTGCTGCCGATCGAGGTCACCAGTTCCTGGAACGCCTGGCGGTACATCAGGAAGTAGCTGGCGTCGACGTAGATCGCCACGTTGGCCTGCGAGCCCCCGAGCATTTTTTCCTCGTAGTCCGACGGTATATAGACCACGCCGTATATTTTGCGGTTGAAGAAGAGCTCCTTGGCCTCCTCCATGTTCGTCGGGTTGTAGGCCACGTACGTATTCGGCCCGGCGTTGAACGTTGCCGCGAGGCTGCGGCTGGTCGGGGTGCGGCATTCGTCCACCACGCCGATCGGCACGTTGCGCAGCACCTGTGCGCCGTAGGCCATCGAGTAGACCGTGGCGTAGATGATCAGCGCGAGAACCAGGATGAGGACGACGCCCGCATCGGTGAATATCGAGCGGAATTCGTTGCGCATGACCGACAGCATTTGCTGCCGGTAGGATGCCATCTGATGTGTGAACCTACCCATGTTATAACCTCCCCCAGTATTTTTCCTCCGTGCAGATCGTCCGCAGGCGCGGCAGGCACAGGAGCGGTAAGACGATGAATAACGACATGTAGCCCATGTCGGGCAGCGAACAGGCTACCGGGGCGCCCCGCAGCATCTGGTCGACGAAGATGTCGGTGTAGTAGGTGAACGGGAACAACCTGCTCAGGTACCGCATGGCGGGCCACATGGCCATGATCGGAAACGTGAGGCCCGAGAAGGTGAAGGCCAGCACCGAGTACCCGCCGCCGATCGAGAGCGACAGGCGCAGGTTCGAGAGCAGCGACACGATGAACACCGCGATGGCCTGGTAGCTCAAAATAAAGAGCAGCGTACTCACGAGGATGACCGTCAGGCTGCCGTTGAGCGGTACGCCCACGACCTTGAAGATAATCAGGAACATCACCAGCGACATGAGGAACATGATGACCGTCACGGGCAGTATCTTGCCGGTGAGCGCCGCGCCGACACACTCGCGCGCGGTGGCGTGCTTGAGTTCGGTGCCGATGGTGAAGACGGTCACCATGACCACGAAGATGAGCAGCATCATGGGCATGAAGCTCGGCGAGAGGTAATAGCCGTAATTGATATAGGGATTGAACAATACGTGCCGGCTGAACCGCACGGGCATCAGCTGCGCCATGGCCTGCTTCTCGCTGAGCCCCTGTTTGGTGAGCAGTTGCAGCTGGATGCCGGCCGTGAAGGTCGTCACGGCGGTCTGGATGTCTTTCGACAGCAGTCCGTTGACCGTGATGTTCGTCCCCGAAACGTAATTCTCGATGTGCGTCTGGCTGTTGCTCAGGATCCTCTTCTCGAAGAACGACGGGATCTGCACGATGGCCATGACCTTCCCTTCGCGCATCAGCCGCTCGCCTTCGTCCATGTCCTGGATTTCGTAGGCGACCAGGGCCGTCGGGGTGTCGTCGATCATCTGCGTGACCTTGCGCGAGAGCGACGTGTGGTCTTCGTCCAGCACGGCTATCGGGATGTCGCGGGCCACGCCCTTGTTGAACAGCAGCGCGAAGAACGCGAACGACACCACGGGCAGCACGAGCATCAGCACGAAATACATCGGCTGGTGCGTCAGCCGCACAAGCTCGCGCCGCAGGACGGCGTAGGTATTATGCAGGAATCCCGGCATCGTCCCCTCCTATTTCCGGATTTCGTCCCAGTCCACGATTACGCTCATGCCCGGGCGCATATTCTCGACATGCGATACCGGCCTGGCCTTGATGGCGAAGGTGCGGATGTCGAAACCGCCCTGCGTACGCGTCGCCGCCCATGTCGCGAAGTCGGCCTGTGCGGAGATGTAGGTCACCTCGAATTCGACGTCGTAGTCCAGCGCCGGGACATAGCCGCTCATGCGGGTGCCGATGCCGATCCCCGGGAGCAGGGTCTCCTTGATGTTGAA
>OHSA01000647.1_pt1 | contig 13079 bp, 9 predicted proteins | sample 1578571 | NCBI WGS metagenome assembly OHSA01 (sample SAMEA3879586, study PRJEB24766) | human gut metagenome | biome: human-associated habitat; feature: feces | place: USA | collected 1985/1987
ACTTTGCCGGGATCATATCCGGCAGTTCGGAGCCAGGCCACCGTATCATAGAACAAGGTCAGCTGCTCCTGGGTGTAGGCAACATCTTCGGCTTCCAGGCTGTCCGAGACGTATAGATGAGAAAAGACACCGTCCACTACCAGGTTTGGAAGCCGGAATGCCTCCAGGATCTCCTTCCGGTTTTCCGCCAGGATGCCCAGCCGGTGCATCCCCGTGTCCAGGGCCAGATGGACATGGACACGCCGCCCTCTGGCTGCCAAGGCCCGCCCGTGGTCAATATCCGCCACCGTCTGGGTCAGATGCCATCGTGTCAAGAGCGGAGCTTCCTCCGGGGAGGTATAACCTAAGATCAAGATTGTCCCCCGGATGCCCGCCTTTCGCAGAGCAATCCCCTCGGCCAGGCAGGCCACGGCAAAGGCCCGGACGCCCGCTCGCTGTAAGGTGCGGGCGGTCACTGCCCCGCCGTGACCGTAGGCCTCCGCCTTTACCACCGCCATCAGCTCTGTCCCCGGGGCCAATGTGTTCCGCAGCACCTGGGCGTTGTGCCCAAGGGCCGCCAGATCCACCTCCCGCCAGGCCCGAGCGGTGGGGCTGGGCTTCTTTTGAAGCCTCAGCAGGCAAGGGGCGGAGAGCAGCGCACTGAGCGCCAGCACCACAATAAAATGGAGAACACTGTTTTCAATGAGCATTTCTCCCAGTCCCAGTAGCTTTGCCGCTCCCCGGACCAGTACGATGCAGAGGGGATGGAGCACATACATGGCTGTGGAAAATTCCCGGACTTTCCTGGACTCGCCCTTGTTTCCGCCCAGCAGCAGAGAAAAAAGGCATACTATGCACAGGGGGAGGGCGAGGTACATGCTGTCGTGGCGCTGGACATCCATGCGATGGAGCCACAGCCCCTCGGCGCTCATGGCTGCCAGAGAGAGGAAGAAGCCCGCCAGAGACAGCTTTTGGTTCCACCGCCTTCCGGCGGCCCCAAGCAGAAGGAACAGTGGCGCGAAGAACAGGCCATTGCGGGTATAGCCGCACAGTGTAAAAATGCCGTCGTAAAGGGTCCGAAGCAGCGGGATCTGGGAAACCAGTCCATAGTAACTGTCCCCGCCCAGACCGATGAGATAGAGTAGCGCCGCCACAGGCAGAGCCACCCGCAGGCCCAGCCGGCTGAGCCACCGGGCGATGACGATGCCCAGAATGGTCGCCGGGAAATACCACAGGTGGTAGAAGGTGCCGTCCACCAGCAGTTTCCGCAAAACATCCGCCGGACCGGTGAAGCTGCCGGCATAGAGATTCACTGGCAGATACAAAAGGATGCAGACGCCGTAGAGCAGGCAGAGCTTTTTCAGCTGCCGCCCCACACCAGCCCAGTGATTCCGGCTCAGAAAGTACCCAGTGGTCATCAGAAAGAATGGGACTGCCACCCGGGCCAGTACCCGGGTAAGCCAGAAATCAGCCATGGCAGACACATCCGCCAGGGGCGAGGTGTGGTTCATCACCACCAGCAGGACTGCCGCCAGACGAAAGAGGTCCAAAGTCGGGACGGTTTTCTTAGCCGTTCTCATGGGTATCCCCCCACCATGTCAGGATAAATCCCTCCACATTGTCGCCGGATATCTGGCAGCAGCCCTCCGGCACTTCCACCTCTGTGACGGCTCCGGCGGCGGGCACATAGAACACCTGGGCCATGCGGCCGTTTTCCAGAGCGACGCTCCGGGGACCCTGCCGCAAAAAGTCCCGGTACTCCTCCAGACACAGCCCGTTGGTTTCCATCAGCTGGGCGTGGGGCGCCCCCACATAGCGGAAGTGCCACGGCTCAAACTTGATCCCGGTCACATCCTCCTTTTCCTCCAGGAAACGCAGGATAAAGCCGTACCGGGCCGCCAGACGCCTAAATCTTCCGCAGACGCCGTCATAGGGAAAGGCAGGCCGGATGAAGTCGATGTATCCGGCAGCCTTTCCCAGGTCGATGGCGAGGCCGGTCTGATGCTCACTGCATCCTGGAAGGGCCACATACTGGCGGGTAAATGTCTCCCCATGCTCCGCCATGGAGTCGTCCCAGATCCGCTGCTGTTCCTGCTGGCTCCGCCAGCCGGACACCGGCACGATCTCCCGCTGTCCCCCCGCCTTTTGGATACAGGCAGACAGTAGCTGCCGTGCCCGGCTTTCAAGAAGAATGTCGGGGTGGTGCGGGTCCACCGAGGTCAGCGCAGATCGCTCTTTTTCATGCAGGGGATGCGCCCGGTTGACCAGGACCAGCGGCCCCTGAAAAATCTGCTCCCGGGGAATCGACACGGTTCTCATCCCGCCACCCCCAACTCGATCAGGCGGGTCACCAGCTCCCCAAAGGAAATGCCGATGCCCTGCATCATGCTGGGGTAGCGGCTGTGGGCGGTGAAGCCGGGGATGGTGTTGACCTCATTGAAGACGATCTCCCCATCCGGGGTGAGGAACAGATCCACCCGGGCGAATACCCGGCAGTCCAGGGCACGGTAAATGGTTTTTGCCGCTGCCTGGATCTCTGCCGCCTTCTCCGGCGGGATGCGGGCGGGACAGTGGATGGCGGAGGTCTTTAAGGTGTACTTCTCCTCATAGTTGAAAAAGCCCTCCGACAGCGCAATCTCGTCCACCAGACCCACGGTCAGTTCCTCGTTGCCCATGACCGCGCAGCCCACCTCAAAGCCGGGGATCGTCTCCTCCAGGATCACGGCGCTGTCGTGGCGGAATGCCTCCTCCATGGCGGCGGGCAACTCTTCCGGCCCGGAGACTTTGGTGATACCGAAGGAGGAACCGGCCCGGACCGGCTTGACAAACACCGGGTATCCCAGTTCCTCCGCTGCCTGGGCGATCCGGCTGAAATCATCGCTGGAATGAAAGACGTGGCTCCGGGGGACCCGGATGCCGGCCAGGGCCGCCAGCTGGTGGGCCCGGTCCTTGTCCATGCACAAGGCGCTGGACAATGTCCCGCAGCCGATGACCGGGACCCCGGCCAGTTCAAAGAGTCCCTGTACCGTACCGTCCTCGCCGTTCTTGCCGTGGAGGACTGGGAATACCGCGTCAAAGAGGAGACGGCGGCCGGAGCCGTCCAGCAGTAGTAAAGCGTGGGCCTCCCGTTCCACCAGCGGGGTGCAGGGGATACAGTCTGCCGCCTGCTGCCAAGTACCGTCCTCCAGCCGGGAGAGGTCGCCGGTATAGCAGAGCCACTGCCCCTCCCGTGTGATGCCCACAGCCAAAGGAGTATAGCGGGCGGGGTCCATGTGGGACAGCACCGCATAGGCGGAATGGAGAGAAACTTCGTACTCCGTGGAGCATCCGCCGAAGAGAACGAGAATGGTTTTCATGGGATAAGACCTCCTAATCAAAATAAAGCGCCTGGTTCTGATACTGAAATGGTACCAGAACCAGGCGTTTCATACTTGTCTATCTACCAACGGATGCCTTGCAAGTTTTCTGCGAAATTCTTGTGATTTTCTTACGGCGCTTCTGAATGGTCTGACGGAAGACAGATGGTGAAGGTGATCCGATCCTCGGTGCTGTCCGCCCGAATGGTCCCGCCGTGGAGCTCCACGATCTCCTTGGCGATGGCTAAGCCAAGGCCCGCACCACCTGTCCGGGTGGCGCGGGAGCTGTCCAGACGGAAGAACTGTTCAAAGATCCGGTCCAATTTCTCCTGGGGGATGTTCTTTCCCGCATTGGAGAAGGTGAGTACGATTTTCCCGGCCTCTATCCGTCCGGCAATTTCCACCGTGCTGTCCGGCAGGCTATAATAAGACGCGTTGCGCAGGAGATTATCAAAGACCCTTGCCAGCTTATCCGGGTCACAGGAATAGTGCAGCTTGGGCGGCAGATCCAGGCTGCATGACAGCCCCGATTCTGCGAAAATGGGGCGGAATTCGCTGGCGACCTGCTCCAGCATCCGCGTCAGGTCCACGCTCTGCCGCTCCAGCTCCAGGCGAGAGAGGTTGAAGCGGGTGATGTCGAAGAACTCGTTGATGAGGTCCTCCAGCCGCTCCGCCTTCTCCAGGGCGATGCCGGTGTACCTGGCCCGGATCTCCGGGGAGATCTGAGGCTCATCCCGCAGGAGGGTCAGGTAGCCGATGACGCTGGTCAGGGGCGTTTTCAGGTCGTGGGCCAGATAGACGATTAGGTCGTTTTTCCGCTGTTCTGCCTCCCGGGCTGCCCGGGCGTCCCGGAGAGCCTGCTCCCGGGCCAGATTCAGCTGGATGGAGATGTCCTCCAGGGAATCCGGCAGCTGGATGGGCTCCTCACTGGGGCGGGATAATTGCTCTGCCGCATTGGCCACCACGTCCAGCTGCTTGATGGGCTTGGAGATAAAATAGAAGCTGATGACCACCCAGCCCGCCAGCACTGTGACGATGCAGACCAGAACGATGTAGTCTCGAACCCAATTCAGGAAGTCGTAGAGCGGCGAGGGCTGCCAGGTGATGCTGGCGCAGATGATGAAGCCCAGGAATGCCAAGGCCATCACTGCGACCACCCAAGCCATGAGGACCAGCAGGTAGCCGCCCCAGATGCGCAAAGATCTCCGGCGGCTGCGGGTATTTCCTTTCTTACTCAATGGTGTACCCCACCCCCCAAACGGTCTTGATGAATTTGGGCTTTCGGCTGGGCTCGTGCATCTTTTCCCGTAGCCGGGCGATGTGACTCATGACGGTGTTGTTGCTGTCCATAAACGCCTCGCCCCAAACATGTTCAAACAGTTCCTCGCTGGACACCACATTCCCCCGGTGCTCACATAGATACCAGAGAATGGAGAATTCCAAGGGCGTCAGGGCCAGTTCCTCGCCGAACAGGACGCACTTGTGAGTGGCCTTGGAGATCTGAAGGCCTCGAAAGTCGTATTCGGTGACCTCCTGGACTGTCCCCTCCCTGGGGTTGTACCGGGTGTAGCGGCGCAGCTGAGTCTTGACCCGGGCCACCAGTTCCAGAGGATTGAAGGGCTTGGTGATGTAGTCGTCCGCTCCCAAGGTCAGCCCCATGATCTTGTCCATATCCTCTACCTTTGCGGTGAGCATGATGATGGGGAACAGGTGGTCCTCCCGGATGCGCTGGCAGAGGGTAAAGCCGTCCATGTCCGGCAGCATCACATCCAGCACCGCCAGATTCAAGCGTGTCGTCCGCACACAAGCCAGGGCGTCGGAGGCATTATAGAATTTGTGGATGGTGAAGCCTTCGTTTTTCAGATAGACCTCCACCAGATCTGCGATCGCAGTCTCGTCATCGACGACTAAAATATGTGTAGCCATAGTTGCCGGCCTTTCGTGTTTTTCTGCATTATAGCACGGAACGTATAAAAAAGCGAGTATGACTCTTGATTTTTCCTAAACATGTCCTAAAGGGGACTGTTGCGGTCTCCTGTCTGCGCAAAATTCTCACCAGACTGTATCGAAACTACGATCTTCCAGACTCCTGATTTCGTAGGGTCGAAGTCGTGAAGCTGCGCCGCAGTGCTCTGTCATCCTTCGCTGGCAGGATCGGTCTGCGTATCATACGATGAACATTCCTCCAGATCTGCAGCCTGCTACCCGGATAGGCTTTTTTCAGCTTTGTGACAGCACGCTCCTTTGCCTTTTCCACGGCGGACTCCTTCATCATGTGGTACATGCCGATTTCCTTCAGCGAAGTTTTTTCAAATCCGAATACGCCGTAGAATTTTCCGAGGATGTCCCTGTCCTTCTTCGAGAGAGCATCAAATAGTTCCTGCAGCAGCTCAATGCAGACTTTTCGATACACGACCTGCTCCGCAGAAACAGAGAGATTCCCAGGCATCAGCCGCTCAAAGGGATCACCGTCATAGCTCCCAGGGATAAGATCATTGACACCAACAAAATGGGTGTTGTAACGGATGTGCTTGACAGCCTGTTCCAGAAGGACATCCATTTTCTCCGCGATCTCTTCGATGCTGAACTGACCTGAATGATATAGCCTTTGTGCCTGCCGGACAGCATCCATCTCGTGCTTGCTCAGAGAAAGATTTCCGATATGTTGCTCCAGCCAACGGGTCATCCGGCCTTTCAGATGTGGGTACAGGTAGGTGGCAAGCACAGCACGGCTCTCATCGTATTCTCTGCTCTGGACCCGTGTCAGAAATTCCAACGCACCCTCGCCGCAAAGATCCTCCAGAATCGTTTTCGTATAGCCGGACAACTCTCCCGGTCTTTCCCTGTCCATATGCAGACAGTTGAACTCTCTGGCAGTCTCCCGGGCGATGCGCCGGATCAGCCCGAGATTCCTGCGGTACAACTCCTCCAGCGCGCGCTCATCACCGCCGTAATATCGGCGGACCAATTCCTCATTGGTCATGGGTCCCACCCGCCTTTGCTTTCGGTGGACGCCCTCGGGGCTTGCTCACTCTGGTGATGCGGCAATATTCATACACTTGCGCAGTAGATATTTGTTCAGAAAACTCCTCAACAGAGATATCCGGGCTGCGCAGCGCATCGTAGAGCCGGTCTCGCACATGATCCTTGGCTCTTCTGGCATCCTCCTGAGAGATAGCTCCCCGCTGCATATCCTTCGTGATCCTGGAAAAGGCAGTCAGCTTGGCCTTCACCTTGGGGTTGTTCCACCGTGCCAAATTGCCGACAGGCGTAGCCAGGAGCGTGGGGACAGGCCCCTTCGCAGTACAAAGCGTGGACGCCGCTCTTCAGCATGAAGTATTTCCCGCAGATGATGCAGCGGCGGATGTTGTGTCCGCTATTCAGGGCCAGCATATAGTCTGCCTTCATCAGCGCCTGTAAGCTGTCCGTCACATGCTCCTGACAGATGGCCATGGAGCCGTCCGGCAGCTCCCGCGGGACATAGGAGAGCATATATTCATCGTGTCTCCTGTAGCAGTCCCCGTGGTAAGTGATGGGGTTGACGATCAGCTTCTCTGCGGTGCGATCATCGTTATAGAAACCATAGAGCGCTGCCGCATAACTTTCCGGCCCATTGGTCGTGAGTGTGGAGAGGATAAACTTGATGAAATTCCGGATGGTAGGAACAAAGGCACGGATGTCGTGAAGATACATCATGTAGCGGTCGATGTATTTCTTGTAGGCACTCCAGGTATCTTCGCACGCTCCCAGGAGGCGAAACATCTCGTAATAAAACAACTCGCCCTTTTCCTCGCTGCCCTCTCTGCGACGAAACAGATCCAGCAGTCCCAAGGAGATTTCAGGATCGCTGTCCCCATCATCGCTCTGGAAGAATTCTTCCGCTGAGGCGCTGAGAAGTTTTGTCTGATCATCCTCTGAAAGGCTGTGCTCCTCGGGAGGAAACAAGCTGAACTGTCCTGTGATCTCCCGTATCACCGAAAAGAAAGCGTCATAGCAATCGTCCGGTAGCAAGCGGAACACAGTATATCGGCGAAGTTCCTGACAGAGCTGCTCCATCTCATCATTCAGTTTCCACCAAAGTTCACTCTTGCGGACATACTCGTAGATGTCCATAAGGGTACGGATGCGCACCATCCGTTCGTGCAGAGGGTGGTAGTCATCCGGTGATAGATTCAGCAGATCTTCGGTTAGCCTGCCTGCCTCAAACTGCTGCCCGTTCAGCTCCAAGGTGCTGCCGTAGGTATAGAATATGATGCTCCCCTCCATTTCCGCTGGCCCCCTCCTCTGCAATAATTTGTCCTACTTGATTTTTAATCTGTCCATGCTTTTTATCAGGATACCATCTTTTCCACCACAATACAAGCAGAGGGGCAAGGGGATGCTCAAAAGTCCTGTGGGCACTGCTCCTCTAAAAAAATACTACTCCCACTTCTTTCGAGGTGGGAGATTTTTGTATTCAGATATTTTGAATTGGAGGTACTGACTATGAGCAACAAAATGGACCGTCCTCTGGTCACGGTGGACGGTAGGACGCTGATGGACCGTCCGCTGGAGCCGCCCAATTTTGTGGTGGACACGCTGATCTCTCAGGGTCTGCATATCCTGGCGGGTTCACCCAAGGTGGGCAAGTCCTGGCTGGCCCTGTGGCTGGCGGTGACGGTGGCCAAGGGAGAACCGGTCTGGGGAATGAGCGTGAAGCAGGGCACCACCCTCTATCTCTGCCTGGAGGACTCCGTCCTTCGCATCCAGAACCGCCTCTTCGAGATCACAGAGGACGCGCCGGACAGCGTCCATTTCTGTACGGAGTGCGCTCCCATCGGCCAGGGGCTGGAGGAGCAGGTGGAGGGCTTCCTCGTAGCTCACCCGGATACTGTTCTGGTCCTCGTCGATACGCTGCAGATGGTCCGCCCCGTCCACGATGCCACCTACGCCAATGACTACCGGGACCTGTCCGTGCTGAAGCGGCTGGCGGACAAGCACGGCATCGCCATCCTGCTGATCCATCATCTGCGAAAGGAAACTGCCGATGATGTGTTCAACCGCATCTCCGGTACGACAGCCATCAGCGGGGCGGTGGATTCCAGTTTTACTCTGGTGGAAGATCGGCGCGGCAGCGGTAAGGCGAAGCTCTCCTGCATCGGTCGTGACATTGAATACCGGGAGTTGTCTCTGGAACGCAACGTTGAAAACGTGTGGGAGATGGTAGCAGACAGCAGAACGCAGCCGGAGCTACTGGGCGACCGGATCACCTATCTGGTCTCTGAACTGATGCGCGACCGTACGAAATTTATCGGCACTCCCACAGAGCTGTCTGAAAAAATCGACCCTGTCGGTATGGAGCGTATCTCGCCTAAGAAAGTGTCCCGCCTGATCCTGCAAAACCTTGACGCGCTAAGCAAAATCGGAATTTCCGGTATGGTGCGCCGCAGCAACGGGAAGCGGCTCATCGAGCTGCGCCGTGCCGAAAGTGACGATGCCCAGGGTGTACCTGTGGTCGCCCCTGTTGACCCTGTTGGGGCGCTGTGCGGCGATTTGCGGGAGATTGCCGGGCATGGCGAGTAAACACCCGCAGGGAAAAAGAAACGCCGTTTGTGGCCATTTGTGGCCGAAAGCGGAGCGCGGGTGTTCGGTGCAGGGAAATCACCTCCTTGGAGGTGGCCAGCATCGCGTTTGTCTGGTCTGCGGCAACGCCGCTGCCCGACTTCCGCATGAATTCCGGGCAGAAGCCCGGACCCACTTTATCTACGATTTGGAGGAAACGACATGAAAAAAGATGTTAAATTCAGCACCCGCATGGCGTCCACAGACCGGGAGGCCATCAAGGAGTTGGCGAAGCAGTCCGGGATGTCCATGAGCGACTACGTCACTGCCTGCTGCCTGGGAAAGCAGGTGGTGGTCATCGACGGCCTGAAAGAAGTGCTGAAGGAGCTGAAGTCCATCGGCAGAAATCTGAACCAGCTCGTCACCCTGGCGCACATGGGACGAGTGACCGTGATCGATCTGGAAAGCGTATGTCGGGCGTTCTCTGAACTCTGTGGTGCCGTTCGGATGATCCTTGAACGAAAGCGCTGGTAAGCTATGGCTATCATCAGCTTCACAAACTACAAGCGGGGCCAGACCACCGGATGCATGAGCGCCGTGATGCGGTATACCATGCAGGATAAAAAGACCGAGTTCGAGGGGCAGCAGTTGGTCACAGGTATCAACTGTCAGCCGGAATCTGTCTACGCGGATTTCATGACCACCAAGCGGCTCTACCACAAGACGGACGGTGTACTGTTCTATCACATGGTACAGAGCTTCCCGAAAGGCGAAGCAGTCGACCCGGTCACCGCTCACGCGGCCGCGCTGAAGCTGGCCAAGTACTATGAGGGATACGAAGTTCTGGTCTGCACCCACACAGACCGTGAGCACATCCATTCCCACTTCCTCATCAACTCGGTCAATTTCGATACCGGACGGAAACTGCATATCGCAAAGGAGCAGCTCCAGGAACTGCGGCAACGCAACGACATGGTCTGCAAGGAGTTTTCACTTCCTGTATTTCAACCCAGGGAACAAAAGCAGAAAACAAAGACTATGACCATCGGAGAGTATCACACGGCGGCCCGCGGTCAGAGCAAGAAGCTGCAGCTCATGAATATCATCAATGACTGTATGCGCCACGCTTCCAACCGCGAGGAGTTCATTGCGCTGATGGAGAGCGAGGGCTACAAGGTTCGCTGGGAAAAGTCCCGAAAGAATATCACCTATACCACGCCGAGTGGCTGGCAGTGTCGGGACCGTTTGCTGTTCGGTGACAAATATCTAAAGGAGAACATGGAATATGAATTCAGGATCAGAGAAGAAATTATCTATGGACGAGCTCATGGCCCTGAACCGGCCCGAGCCTTCACCGCAGCCGACAGCGCGGGAGTCGAGTTCACCGATCACGCCCATTGTCATCCAGTGTCCGTTGCCGGAGGCTCTGACGATGCTGACACAGAAGACAGAATCCATCGGGTGGGAAGTGCGTGGAATGCGGGAGTATCTTCCGAACCTGAGATCACACACAGACCTGACAGCGGTGCAGAACAGCATGGCGGAGATCCAGAAATCGTTGACGGAGATGACCACTCTGCTGGAACAGGCTGGGAAGAAGAAAGAAAAGCATTCCTGCAAATGGCTGGACTGGCTTCCGGACTTCGACCTGATCGTAGTGGCCAAATGGATCGTACTGGTACTGCTCATCGTGGCGGCACTGCTGGGGATGGGGTATGGCACAGCGACAGTGGTCAGCAACATCCGCAACCTGTTTCTATGAAGCCGCTCCACGCTGGACTGTATGGTCTGGCGGTAACTGGAGCGTTACTGGATGATGGTAACGAAAATGTCGAGGAACGTTACCGCCGTATCCAGGCAGAACAGGAAGCCAAAAATATCGGCGCTGTCATCGGACTGGTGGCCGGCGTAGCCATGGTGCTCACACAGGATGAGCAATCATCTACAGAACAGCAGTGGACCGAAGATCAGCAGGCAGAACAAACACAGCAGCAGACCATGTAACGGTCTGCTATTTTTGTTGCCTGACTGTAGCGTCAGGGGAAAGGAACGATATGGCGTATAAATTCAAATACAATGAGCGTCCCCGCTCCTACAGTGAAGAAAAGCATGGAGATGAGGATATTCCCTCTGCCAAGGCAGTGCGGGATACCGCAGTGGAAGAAAGGGACGGCAAGATTATAAAAAGCCGCCGACAGCATGTATGCGGCAGAGAGTACATTGTGTTCGCGGAATTCAGTTTCGGAGGAACGCAATCTACGGTCGATCTTATGAAACAGGTCATCAACCTGGAGCAGGACGCAAAAAATATTTCCGCCTGAAAAACAGGTTCGCATAGACAAACAAACCGATTGAGGGTATTGTATGGTTGCAATCTCTCAATCGGTTTGGCATTTTATGAAGGAGGTCAATATGTTACAGCCAAACCAAAAGATCACGGCGCTCTATTGCCGTCTGTCCCGAGATGATAATCTGGAGGGCGACTCCAACAGTATCCAGAACCAAAAACTTATCCTGCAAAAGTACGCCGATGAGAATGGGTTCCAGAACACCAGATTTTATGTGGACGATGGCTATTCCGGCGCGAATTTCAATCGCCCAGCCTTTGAACAGATGATGGATGACATGAGCAACGGCGACATCGCCGTCATCATCACAAAGGATCTTTCCCGCCTTGGAAGAAACCAACTGCACACCGGTCTTTATATCGAGGAGATATTCCCTTCCAATGATGTGCGCTACATCGCTGTCAACGACAATGTTGACACCAAGTATGAAAACAGCAACGAGCTGATGCCTTTCAAGAATTTGTTCAATGAGTGGCACGTGCGGGACTGCAGCCGCAAGGTGCGGAATGTAGTGAACGCCAAGGCACAGCGGGGAATCCGGGTGGGGACACGAGCTCCTTACGGCTACCGCAAGGGTGCAACCAAGGACTCTCCTCTGTTGGTGGATGAGGAGGCGGCGGCTGTCGTCAAACGCATCTTCGCCATGTGCGCCGGCGGAATGGGACCAGCCCAGATTGCAAAGCAGCTCAAGAAAGAATGCATCTACAGTCCATCCATGTACGCCTATACGAAATTCGGCACATCCCATTCCGGGCTGAATGCAGAGCGGCCCTACAACTGGACTGGCGACATGGTGGCGGATATGCTTCAGAACATGGTCTACCTTGGGCACACGGTCAACCTTCGCTACAGCACCAAGTCCTACAAGGACAAAAAACGATGTGAACGCCCCAAATCAGAGTGGCTTATCTTTGAGAATACTCATGAAGAGCTGGTGGATCAGGAAACCTGGGATATCGTACAGGAGGTGCGATCTCATAAGCGCCGCCGCACGAATATGGATGAGCAGAATATGTTCTCTGGATTGGTGTATTGTGCGGACTGCGGTAAGCCCATGGTATTGCACCGGGCGCACACCATGAAGCCGGAACAGAATCATTTCACCTGCCGCACCTACAAGAAGGACGGGGCAGAAGTGTGTAGCGCTCACTATATCCGGGAAGTGGCACTGAAGGAAATCGTGCTGGAAACAATCCGCAGAGCTACAGAGTTTGCCAGGAGCGACCCGGAGCGGTTCGCCGCATATATTCAGCAAAAGCAATCTACTGAGGTGGCAAAGGAGATCCGGGGGTTGGAACGGGAATTGTCCACGATGCGGAAACGGGATGGCGAACTGGATGTAGTGTTCAAGCGGATGTATGAGGACAGCGCCTTGGGACGGGTGAGCAATGAGCAGTTCCGTTTGCTGTCTGAGGCATACTCCAAGGAGAAAGCGCAGCTGGCCGAAGCCATCCCTGCCACGGAGGAGCGCCTGGAGAAACTACGCAGTAGCATGGCCAACGCCAAGAACTTCATCGCCAAGGCCAGAAAGTTCACCGACATGACGGAACTGACCCCGGAACTGCTCCGCACCTTTGTGGCGAAAATCATCGTGTATGAGAAAGAGGTCAAATACTCCAAGCACGCACCGCAGAAGATCCACATCTGTTTTCGGGACTTCAACCTCAACGAGACAGACGATATGCTTCTATGCGGAGAGACAACAGAAAAGGCAGACGGTACAATTGCACTGCCTGCCTAATCCGAGGACACGCTTCAAGGTACCCCTATCAGGAGTAGCGGAAGCGTGTCTTTTTTTATTGGTGCGAGCGATGGGACTTGAACCCATACGGGATTACCACACGCCCCTCAAACG
>OHSA01000649.1_pt1 | contig 13051 bp, 10 predicted proteins | sample 1578571 | NCBI WGS metagenome assembly OHSA01 (sample SAMEA3879586, study PRJEB24766) | human gut metagenome | biome: human-associated habitat; feature: feces | place: USA | collected 1985/1987
ACGCCAGCCAGGCCGAGGAGATGGTCAAGCTGGCCACCGCCGTCGCCCACCTGATTGGTCGTTCCAACTTCGACGCCATGAGCGGTCAGTATTACGCCCGCTTCGTGGTGAAAAATGTCGATAACTCAGACAGCTACCTGCGCCAGCCGCACCGGGTGATGGAGCTGCACAACGACGGCACCTACGTCGAAGAGCAAACCGACTACGTATTAATGATGAAGATCGACGAGCAGAACATGCAGGGCGGCAATTCCCTGCTGCTGCATCTCGACGACTGGGAGCATCTCGACGAATTCTTCCGCGACCCGCTCGCCCGCCGCCCGATGCGCTGGGCCGCGCCGCCGAGCAAAAACGTCAGCAAGGATGTTTTCCACCCGGTGTTCGACGTCGATTCGCTGGGCCGCCCGGTAATGCGCTATATCGACCAGTTCGTCCAGCCGAAAGATTTCGAAGAAGGCACCTGGCTGAGCCGCCTCTCCGACGCGCTGGAGACCAGCAAAAACATCCTTTCCATACCGGTGCCGGTGGGCAAATTTCTGCTCATTAACAACCTGTTCTGGCTGCACGGCCGCGACCGCTTTACGCCGCACCCGGACCTGCGCCGCGAGCTGATGCGCCAGCGCGGCTACTTTGCGTATTCCACGAATCATTACCAGACTCATCAATAAGGGTTTTCAGGCGAAGGAATTGAGCGGATGTATGATTTCGTGATTATCGGCGGCGGCATCATCGGCATGTCGACCGCCATGCAGTTAATTGAGATTTACCCGGACGCCCGCATTGCGCTGCTGGAAAAAGAGGCCGGCCCGGCCTGCCATCAGACTGGCCACAACAGCGGCGTGATCCACGCCGGGGTGTATTACACGCCCGGCAGCCTCAAGGCGCAGTTTTGCCTCGCCGGCAACCGCGCCACCAAGGCCTTTTGCGAGCAGAACGGCATCCGCTATGACGTCTGCGGCAAAATGCTGGTCGCCACCTCACCGCTGGAGATGGAGCGGATGCGCGCCCTGTGGGATCGCACCGCCGCCAACGGCCTGCAGCGCGAGTGGCTAAGCGCCGGGGAGCTACGCGAGCGCGAACCGAACATTACCGGGCTCGGCGGGATCTTCGTCCCTTCCAGCGGCATCGTCAGCTACCGCGAAGTGGCGGCGGCAATGGCGAAGAACTTCGAAGCGAAAGGCGGAACGATCGTCTACAACGCCGAAGTCAGCGCCCTGAAAGAACATGCCAGCGGCGTGGTGATCCGCACCCGCCAGGGCGGAGAATATGAGGCCTCGACGCTGATCGCCTGTTCGGGCTTGATGGCCGATCGGCTGGTAAAAATGCTCGGCGTCGACCCCGGGTTTATCATTTGTCCGTTCCGCGGCGAGTATTTCCAGCTGGCGCCGCAGCACAACCAGATCGTCAACCATTTGATCTATCCGATCCCCGATCCGGCGATGCCGTTCCTCGGCGTCCACCTGACCCGCATGATCGACGGCAGCGTCACCGTCGGCCCCAACGCCGTACTGGCTCTGAAGCGCGAAGGCTACCGCAAGCGCGATATCTCGCTGGCCGATACCCTGGAGATCCTCACCTCGCCCGGCATCCGCCGGGTACTGCAAAACAACCTGCGCTCCGGACTGGGCGAAATGAAGAATTCGCTGTGCAGAAGCGGCTATCTGCGGCTGGTGCAAAAATACTGCCCGAGCCTGACGCTGAGCGATTTACGCCCGTGGCCGGCCGGCGTGCGGGCGCAGGCCGTGTCGCCGCAGGGCAAGCTGATCGACGATTTTCTCTTCGTTACCACCGCGCGTTCGATACATACCTGCAATGCGCCATCGCCAGCGGCCACCTCCGCTATCCCGATCGGCGCGCATATCGTCAGCAAGGTGCAGAGCCTGCTGGCCAGCCAGAGCAATCCTGGACGCACGCTGCGTGCGGCACGTAGCGTGGAGACACTACACGCCGCTTTTACCCGTTAACCACCCTGAAGACAGGAAGCGTTTATGCAACTCAACGATATGACACTGTTTCGCCAGCAGGCGATGATCGATGGCCAGTGGCGCGATGCGCCCAACGGCGACGTGATTGCGGTCACCAACCCGGCCAACGGCGAGCAGCTCGGCAGCGTGCCGAAAATGGGCGCCGATGAAACCCGCGAAGCGATTGAAGCCGCCAATCGCGCCCTACCCGCCTGGCGCGCCCTGACCGCCAAAGAGCGGGCGAACATTCTGCGCCGCTGGTTCGATCTTATGATGGAGAACCAGGACGATCTCGCTCGCCTGATGACCCTCGAGCAGGGAAAACCGTTGGCGGAAGCCAAAGGCGAAATCAGCTACGCCGCCTCCTTTATTGAGTGGTTCGCCGAAGAAGGTAAGCGCATCTACGGCGACACCATTCCGGGCCACCAGGCCGACAAGCGCCTGCTGGTGATTAAGCAGCCCATCGGCGTTACCGCCGCCATCACGCCGTGGAACTTCCCGGCGGCGATGATCACCCGCAAAGCGGGCCCGGCGCTGGCCGCCGGCTGCACCATGGTCCTGAAACCGGCCAGCCAGACGCCGTTTTCCGCGCTGGCGCTGGCCGAACTGGCGAATCGCGCCGGGATCCCCGCCGGAGTATTCAACGTGGTCACCGGCTCCGCCGGCGCGGTCGGCGGCGAACTGACCAGCAACCCGCTGGTGCGCAAGCTCTCCTTTACCGGCTCTACCGAGATTGGCCGCCAGCTGATGGAGCAGTGCGCGAAAGACATCAAAAAAGTCTCCCTGGAGCTGGGCGGCAACGCGCCGTTTATCGTCTTTGACGATGCCGACCTCGATAAAGCCGTCGAGGGGGCGCTGGCGTCGAAGTTCCGCAACGCCGGGCAGACCTGCGTCTGCGCCAACCGCCTGTACGTCCAGGACGGGGTGTATGACCGTTTTGCCGAGAAGCTGCAGCAGGCGGTGGAAAAACTGCGCATTGGCGACGGCCTGCAGGACGGCGTCACCACCGGCCCGCTGATCGACGAGAAAGCCGTGGCCAAAGTTGAAGAACACATTGCCGACGCCATCGCCAAAGGCGCGAAGGTGGTCACCGGCGGCAAACCGCACGCCCTGGGCGGCAACTTCTTCCAGCCGACCATCCTGGTCAACGTTCCCGACAGCGCCAAAGTGGCGAAAGAGGAGACCTTCGGCCCGCTGGCCCCGCTGTTCCGCTTTAAAGATGAAGCCGACGTCATTGCCCAGGCCAACGATACCGAGTTCGGTCTCGCCGCCTATTTCTACGCCCGCGATCTGAGCCGCGTCTTCCGCGTCGGCGAAGCGCTGGAGTACGGCATCATCGGCATCAATACCGGCATTATCTCCACCGAAGTCGCGCCGTTCGGCGGCGTTAAGGCCTCCGGCCTCGGCCGCGAAGGGTCGAAGTACGGCATCGAAGATTACTTAGAAATCAAATATATGTGCATTGGCCTTTAACAGGAGCGACGGATGAACAGCAATAAAGCAATGATGGCGCGTCGCAGCGACGCGGTCCCGCGCGGCGTCGGCCAGATCCACCCTATCTTCGCCGAACGCGCGGAGAACTGCCGGGTTTGGGACGTGGAAGGCCGGGAATATCTCGATTTTGCCGGCGGTATCGCGGTGCTCAATACCGGCCACCTGCATCCGCAGGTTGTCGCCGCCGTCGAAGACCAGCTGAAAAAGCTGTCGCATACCTGCTTCCAGGTGCTGGCCTATGAGCCTTATCTGGCGCTGTGCGAAAAGATGAATCAAAAGGTGCCCGGTGATTTCGCCAAGAAAACCCTGCTGGTCACCACCGGGTCGGAAGCGGTGGAGAACGCGGTGAAGATCGCCCGCGCGGCAACCGGGCGCAGCGGCGCTATCGCCTTCACCGGCGCCTATCACGGCCGCACCCATTACACCCTGTCGCTGACCGGCAAAGTGAATCCTTACTCCGCCGGTATGGGCTTAATGCCGGGCCATGTCTATCGCGCCCTCTACCCGTGCGCGCTGCACGGCGTCAGTGATGACGAGGCGATCGCCAGCATCCATCGCATCTTCAAAAACGATGCCGCGCCGGAAGATATCGCCGCCATCATTATCGAGCCAGTGCAGGGTGAAGGCGGGTTCTATGCCGCCTCCCCGGCCTTTATGCAGCGCCTGCGCGCCCTGTGCGACGAGCACGGCATTATGCTTATCGCCGATGAGGTCCAGAGCGGCGCGGGCCGCACCGGTACCCTGTTCGCCATGGAGCAGATGGGCGTCGCGGCGGATATCACCACCTTCGCCAAATCCATCGCCGGCGGTTTTCCGCTGGCGGGCGTCACCGGCCGCGCGGAGGTGATGGACGCCATCGCCCCCGGCGGACTGGGCGGCACCTACGCCGGCAACCCCATCGCCTGCGCCGCCGCCCTGGCGGTATTACAGATTTTCGAGCAGGAGAATCTGCTGGAAAAAGCCAACCAGCTCGGTGACACCCTGCGCCAGGGCCTGCTGGCGATCGCTGAAGATCATCCGGAGATCGGCGACGTGCGCGGTCTGGGGGCGATGATCGCCATTGAGCTGTTTGAAGAGGGCGACCGCAGCAGGCCGAACGCCAGGCTGACGGCGGATATCGTCGCCCGCGCCCGCGACAAAGGCCTGATCCTGCTCTCCTGCGGGCCGTACTACAACGTGCTGCGCATCCTGGTGCCGCTGACCATCGAAGAGGCGCAGATCGAGCAGGGGCTCAAGATCATCGCCGACTGCTTTAGCGAGGCGAAACAGGCATAGAGAAACAGGCATAGAACAGAACACATGCGGAAGCGAAGTACGTTCGTAAGGGAATGAAGACGAGACCTGCAAAACAACAATAATACGCGTGCCCCGGCGCGGGAACGTCGGGGCGCTCTCCCAGGTGACACACTTCGAGAGGGTAAATGATGGGGCAACTGTCGCAATCACAGGATTTAGGGGCGGGGCTGAAGTCGCGCCACGTCACGATGTTATCTATCGCCGGGGTGATCGGCGCGAGTTTATTTGTCGGATCCAGCGTCGCCATTGCCGAGGCAGGCCCGGCGGTGCTGCTGGCCTATCTGTTTGCCGGGCTGCTGGTGGTGATGATTATGCGTATGCTGGCCGAAATGGCGGTCGCCACGCCGGATACCGGCTCCTTTTCCACCTACGCCGATAAAGCCATCGGCCGCTGGGCGGGGTATACCATCGGCTGGCTGTGGTTCTGGGTCCTGGTTATTCCGCTGGAAGCCAATATCGCGGCGATTATTCTGCATTCGTGGGTGCCGGGCGTCCCGGTGTGGTTGTTCTCCCTGGTCATCACTCTCGCCCTCACCGGCAGTAACCTGCTGAGCGTCAAGAACTACGGCGAATTCGAGTTCTGGCTGGCGCTGTGCAAAGTGATCGCTATTCTGGCGTTTATCGTACTGGGCGCGGTCGCCATTACCGGCTTTTACCCCTATGCCGAAGTGAGCGGCATTTCGCGGCTGTGGGATCACGGCGGCTTTATGCCTAACGGCTTCGGCGCGGTGCTGAGCGCGATGCTGATCACCATGTTCTCGTTTATGGGCGCGGAGATCGTCACCATCGCCGCCGCCGAATCGGATACCCCGGATAAACATATCGTGCGCGCCACCAACTCGGTGATCTGGCGTATCTCTATTTTTTATCTGTGCTCGATCTTTATCGTCGTCGCCCTCATCCCATGGAATATGCCGGGGCTGAAGAGCATCGGCTCCTACCGCTCGGTGCTCGAGCTGCTGCATATTCCCTATGCCAAGCTGATTATGGACGGCGTGATCCTCCTGTCGGTCACCAGCTGTCTGAACTCGGCGCTGTATACCGCCTCGCGGATGCTCTACTCCCTGAGCCGTCGCGGCGATGCGCCGGCCATTATGGGCCGAACCAACCGCAGCAAAACGCCATACGTGGCGGTGCTGCTCTCCACCGGCGCGGCGTTCCTCACCGTAGTGGTGAACTACTATGCCCCCGCCAAGGTGTTTAAATTTCTCATCGACAGCTCTGGCGCCATCGCCCTGCTGGTCTATCTGGTGATCGCCGTTTCACAACTGCGGATGCGCAAAATCCTTCAGGCGCAAGGCGGCGAGATCCGTCTCAGAATGTGGCTCTATCCGTACCTGACCTGGCTGGTGATCGCCTTTATCACCTTCGTGCTGGTGGTGATGCTGTTTCGTCCGGCGCAGCAGCTGGAGGTGATCTCTACCGGCCTGTTAGCACTGGGAATTATTTGTACGGTACCGATTATGTCACGCTGGAAAAAGCTGGTATTGTGGCAAAAACTACCGCTGCAAAATACGCGTTAACTCTGTTCCCGGCGCCCGCCGGGAAGAGTATTCAGGAGTAAGAACATGACCGCCATTCCCCAGGCGACGGCCATTGACGGGTACCGTTGGTTAAAAAACGACATCATCCGCGGGGTTTACCACCCCGATGAGAAGCTGCGGATGAGCCTGCTGACGTCACGCTATGGCCTGGGGGTTGGTCCGCTGCGCGAGGCGCTTTCGCAACTGGTGGCCGAGCGGCTGGTAACGGTGGTCAATCAGAAAGGCTATCGGGTGGCGCCCATGTCGGAACAGGAGCTTCTCGATATCTTCGACGCGCGCGCCAACATGGAGGCCATGCTGGTGCGTCTCGCCATTGAACGCGGCGGCGACGAGTGGGAAGCCGAGCTGCTGGCCCGCGCCCACCTGCTCAACAAACTGGAGTCGTGCGAGGCGAGTGAGCGCTTACTGGATGAATGGGATCAGCGCCATCAGGCGTTTCACACCGCCATCGTCGCCGGCTGCGGCTCCCAGTATCTGCTGCAGATGCGCGAACGGCTGTTCGATCTGGCGGCGCGCTACCGCTTCATCTGGCTGCGCACTACCGTGCTGTCGGTGGAGATGCTGGAAGATAAGCATGTCCAGCATCAGACCCTGGTGGACGCTATTCTGGCGCGCGACGCCGAACAGGCCAGCGCGCTGATGCGCGAGCACTTACTGACTCCGATCCCGATTATTCAGCAGGCGATGGCTGGCAAGCTGTCGCCGCAGGCAGGGTGAGTCAGATGGTGGGGTTGAAATTACGGGTATGGCGTCACGCTCCTCCACGCCGCACGGGCGTGGAGAAAGCGTATCCGTAGATCAATCAGGCCCGCAGGCGAACCGGCTCGCTGAAATCGTCGGCCGGTTCCAGCTTCAGATTAAAGGTGGTCAGCAGCGCTGCCGCGCGCTCGTGAAACTCGCGCAGCGTTTTTTCCTGCCATGATCCTTCCTTATTGAACAGGCCAAACTGGTAGCTATAGGTGAAACGTGACTCTTGTGCTTCCATTTCCATCCACCAGCCCCAGAATTCACGCTTCTCCGGTGCGGGCTTAACATTGACGCAAACTGCCAGGCAATCGAAAAAGAAACGGTTGTCATGGCACTGCTCTTCGCGAATGTAAGGCCCCAGCGCCGTGAATTTCTTGATCAACTTACTTTTCAGGTGTCCACTCGGTAACGTCATTGCGATCTCCTTTAGTGATGCAACTGTTTTACCAAACCAATAGAATTTAGCAATAAATTAACCAAATCTATGATTGATCCAGCGGGCGATCTGTCGCAATGCGTGATCAAAATTGCGATACACCGGGTTAAACGGGATCTCCAGCAGTTTGCCATCGGCAGATGACGAGGTGATTAACCGCGACTCCTCTTCGGGGCTGAACGGATCGTCCTTCCAGAAGCCGGAGAGCATCGGCGTCGGGCAACGGCGCCCCAGCAGTCCCTGGGTTTTTAACGAATAGCGGTTGAGCTCCACGCGTAGCGCTTCATCGGAGGCGTCATGCATGCCCAGCCGCGAAGCCAGCACGTCAAGATACATCTCCGGCACGCGCCCCTGATGCAGGGGATCCACCAGCAGACCATGAACGACCGGGCCCAGACAGGCTACAGCCTTCAGCCGCTGCGGCTCCAGATAGCCCAGACGCACCGCGATATTGGCGCCAAAGCGGAAGCCGAAAGCGGCGACCCGGGTATGGTCAATCCACGGCACATTTTCCAGATGGCGCAGCGCGTGCTGATGCAGCAGGCTGGTGTCCTGATTTAGCGTCCATTTTGACGAGAAGCCGATGGAGGGCATATCAATGGTCAGCATGGCAATGCCGAGCGGTGAGAAGTAGTTCTCATACAGGTTGTAATAATCGGTCTGCAGCGAGTCCAGCCCCCCGCACATCAGCACCGTCGGAAACGGCCCCTCGCCTTTCGGCATATGCAAAAACCCGGTTATCGGCGAGCCGCCAGGGATGGTGAACTCCAGCTCGCGCAGCGAGCCCGGCAGCCGCTGGGCGGCTTCTTCATACGCCCGGTTGGCTAAAGCCTGCGCCTGTTCCGCCAGCTCATCGCCTTTAATATGCGGATAAGCGGCAATGCTATACAGGTTCGAGGCATGCAGCCAGTGGCGGCCGCTCAGCAAAGGATCGGCTTCCTGCCCGGCCTTTTGCTGCCACTGCATGGCTTCTTTCGCCCACTCGAAGATCCAGTTGCCGCCGCGATAGCCGATGACGGTATCGAACAGCTCAGGATCGGTTCGTTCGGCCTCGCTCATCACAATGCGCGCTTGCACATCGAGGATCTCCTGCGGAGTTACGCCGCGCCAGATCCACATCAAACGGTTGATCAGACGGTACCAGTGATCGACGTGATTGCCGCTCAGCGCCGACTGCATCGCCTGGGGTTTTCCGGCAGAAAACCGACGCACCAGCGTAGAAGTTTCGGGATGTTTGAAGCGAGGTTTAAACAGCGTTTCGCTGAGGTTAGCCTGTGACATGTGCAGTCTCCGTCGTAGTGCCACTCCGGATATTGTAACCTGCTAAAGGATAAAAAAAACCACGCCCGGCAAGCCGGGCGTGGTAAATAGCACTGTCCTGAAGAATTAACGACCTGCGATAGGCGGTACAAACACCACGCCCATATCCCACGGCTGTTCAATCCAGGTATCCTGCGGAATATCCACAACGTAATCGTCCACCAGCGGGCGGCCTGCCGGCTTGGCGAAAATGGTGACAAAGTGCGCTTTGGGATACATTTCGCGGATCGCCACGGCGGTACCGCCGGTATCCACCAGATCGTCGATGACGATAAAGCCTTCGCCATCGCCTTCCGCACGTTTCAGCACTTTCAGCTCGCGCTGGTTATCATGGTCGTAGCTGGAGATGCATACGGTATCAACATGACGAATGCCCAGTTCACGCGCCAGTAAGGCTCCCGGTACCAGTCCGCCGCGGCTAACGGCAATAATGCCTTTCCATTGCTCAACCGGCAGCAGACGGCTGGCCAGTTTGCGGGCGTGAATCTGCAACATGTCCCAGGTGACGACGTATTTTTCGCTCATGTGAAGTGTCCCAGCCTGTGTAATACGGCTTAAATAATGTTCGAGGGGGAAAATGGTTGCGCGAGATTATAGAGATCTGACGCACTAAAAACCAGTGTTAAGCGGTTTGCGCAACGCTTTTTGCGTTGTTTACACTACCTGCGGCGGTGGAAAGTGGTATTCTCAACCCCATCGCGCAAGCCCGGGCTTGTTGTGTATTTTAACGCTAACCCTCGTCCTGCAACCGCTGTATGCAGGAGTCTGTAAGGAGACTTACCGTGTCTGAACTGTCTCAACTATCCCCGCAGCCGCTTTGGGATATTTTTGCCAAGATTTGCTCCATCCCGCACCCGTCCTATCACGAAGAACAGCTCGCCGAGCATATTATGGGTTGGGCAAAAGAAAAAGGCTTACATGCGGAACGCGACCAGGTTGGCAACATTCTGATTCGTAAAGGCGCGACTGCCGGTATGGAAAACCGTAAGCCGGTAGCGCTGCAGGCGCACCTCGATATGGTGCCGCAGAAAAATAACGACACCGTCCACGACTTCGTTAAAGATCCGATCCAGCCGTACATTGACGGCGAATGGGTGAAAGCGCGCGGCACCACGCTGGGCGCGGACAACGGTATCGGAATGGCGTCCGCACTGGCGGTACTGGCCGATGATAGCGTCGCTCACGGCCCGCTGGAAGTGCTGCTGACCATGACCGAAGAAGCCGGTATGGACGGCGCGTTCGGTCTGCAGGCCAACTGGCTACAGGCCGATATCCTGATCAACACCGACTCCGAAGAAGAAGGCGAAATCTATATGGGTTGCGCCGGCGGGATCGATTTCACCTCTAACCTGGCGCTGACCCGCGAAGCGATTCCCGCCGGGTTCCAGAGCTTTAAAGTCACCTTAAAAGGGCTGAAAGGCGGCCACTCCGGCGGTGATATCCACCTTGGTCTGGGTAATGCCAACAAGCTGCTGTCGCGCTTCCTCGCCGGCCACGCCGATGAGCTGGATCTGCGTCTGGTCGATTTCAACGGCGGCACGTTGCGCAACGCCATCCCGCGTGAAGCTTACGCTACTGTCGCCGTCGCCGCGGATAAAGCCGATGCGCTGAAAGCGCTGGTGAATACTTACCAGGCGCTGCTGAAAAACGAGCTGGAGGCCAAAGAGAAGAACCTGGTGGTGCTCGTGGAAGCGGTCGATAACGACAAAGCGGCGCTGACTCAGGCTTCCCGCGACACTTTCATCCGTCTGCTGAACGCCACGCCGAACGGGGTTATCCGCAACTCTGACGTGGCGAAAGGCGTAGTGGAAACTTCGCTGAACGTCGGCGTCGTCACCATGACCGATGACAACGTACAGATCCACTGCCTGATCCGCTCGCTGATCGACAGCGGCAAAGACTACGTGGTCAGCATGCTGGATTCTCTGGGTAAGCTGGCGGGGGCGAAAACCGAAGCCAAAGGCGCTTACCCTGGCTGGCAGCCGGACGCCAATTCGCCAGTGATGCACCTGGTGCGCGAGACTTACCAGCGTCTGTTCAACAAGACGCCGAACATCCAGATCATTCACGCCGGTCTGGAATGCGGTCTGTTCAAAAAACCGTATCCGGAGATGGACATGGTCTCCATCGGGCCAACCATTACCGGTCCGCACTCCCCGGATGAGCAGGTCCATATCGAGAGCGTCGGTCAGTACTGGACGCTGCTGACCGAGCTGCTGAAAGCCATTCCGGCTAAATAAGCCCCACAACCGGCGGCGGCCCGCCGCCGGTTTTACCCCGCATCACCTTAGCGCCACGCGTTTTTCCATCCGGTAATTAATAAACCACTCCCCGCGCGCCGCCACCCGCTGCTCAGCCACCACCTTAAAACCATGAGCCGTAAAACAGGGCTTTGCGGTAATGCTGGCGTCCACCGTCAGGATTTGCGCTGGATACTGAACGCAGAGCGCCTCGATAAGCGCGCCGCCGATACCCTGGCGGGCGCGATCCGGCGAGACGAACAGCAAATCGATATGCGTCCCGATGGCGGTGATAAAGCCAACTGGCTGGCTGTTGACCACGGCCACCAGACCGATTGAGTCGGCCAGCTTTTGTCGCCAGCGCGTCTCATCCACCTGCGCCCAGGCCGCGATCTGCCCCGGGGTATAGTCCCGACTGGCGGTTTCCCGCACCGCGCGCAGAAAGATCTGGCAGAGCAGTGGCAAATCGCTGTCGCGGTAAGCACGAATATGCATGGCTAAATCCCTAATAAAAGCTGCCTTTCCAGCTGCGGATCGAGCAACGTCACGTGGAGCCCAACCAGCCGCACGCCCCGTCCGCCGCGGCGCTCATCCCAGGCTTTGTGCGCGGTGGCGATCAGATCCTCTTTGTTCAGCCGGGGCCAGACGTGCTCCTGGGTGGTCAGCTGGAAATCATTGAATTTCAGTTTAATGCCCTGACGGGCGATCAGCAGATCAGGTTTGACCTTCGCCAGTCGCCTCTCCAGCTCGGGATAGAGGTTTTCGATAATCGCTTCGCACTCCGGCCATTCATGGATATCTTCCGCTAAGGTGCGCTCCACGCCCACCGATTTACGCTGCCGATCGTTATGAATTTCCCGCTCATCAATCCCGTGGCTGCGCTCCCACAGAATACGCCCGAATTTACCGAAGCGCTTAAGCAGCATGGTCAGATCGCTGTTCTGCACATCGCCACAGGTTCGCAGGCCCATATTTTCCAGCTTCGCTGCCGATACCTTCCCGACGCCGGGTATTTTCGCCAGCGGCAGCGCCCGCACAAACTCTGCCACCTGATGGGGAGCGATAACGAACTGGCCGTTGGGTTTATTCATATCTGAAGCGATTTTAGCGAGAAACTTCACCGGCGCCACCCCCGCCGAGGCGGTGAGGCGCAGCTCCCGTTCGATGGTCTGGCGGATCTCCTGGGCTATCAGGGTAGCTGACCCGTGACAATGTTCGCTGTCGCTGACGTCAAGATAGGCTTCATCCAGCGACAGCGGCTCAATGCGCGAGGTATAGCGGGAGAAAATTTCGCGGATATGGTTCGAGGCTTCTTTGTAGGCATCGAAGCGGCCGGGAAGCAGCGTGAGATGCGGGCACAGCTTGAGCGCCGTCGCCGTCGGCATGGCGCTGCGCACGCCAAACTTACGCGCAGGATAGTTCGCGGTACTAATCACGCCACGCTGTACCCGACTGCCGCCTATCGCGAGGGGAATATCGCGCAACGCTGGGTTGTCGCGCATCTCCACCGCCGCAAAGAAACAGTCCATATCGACATGGATAATTTTACGCATCGTCAGACTCAACACTGTATACCCATACAGCATAGCAAAAACAGATGCGAATTTTATGCTTTTTTTATTTCATCGGCTAAAAAAGCGGTTAAAACATAAATCTGCAATAAATCATGTTTATTTTCATTGAGTTAAAAGATAAATCAGGAAGATATAATCATGAAGAAAATACTTACCGCGCTTTGCCTGCTGGCCACAGCCGGCGCCTGGGCCGCTCCACAGCTGATAGCCCACCGCGGCGGCACCGGCGATGCGCCGGAAAATACCCTGCCGGCCATTAAGCTGGCGCTGGAGAATAACGCCGAAGCCATCTGGGTCACGGTGCAGTTAAGCCGCGACGGCGTACCGGTGCTCTACCGGTCAAGCGATCTTTCCGCATTGACCAATAGCGAGGGCAAAGTTTCCAGTTTGACCGCCGCCGAGCTGGCGAAAGTCGACGCCGGCTGGAAATGGGGGG
>OHSA01000661.1_pt1 | contig 12819 bp, 16 predicted proteins | sample 1578571 | NCBI WGS metagenome assembly OHSA01 (sample SAMEA3879586, study PRJEB24766) | human gut metagenome | biome: human-associated habitat; feature: feces | place: USA | collected 1985/1987
TCGCGCTGGCTTCGGTGGTTTCGCGGATCGACTGCGCCGTGATCTTCTCGCCGTTCATTTCGAGTTTCTGGCGTGCCGTGCGTGCCGCCGGTACGGCGAACCACATGATAACGTAGCAGATGACGAAGATGCCGAACAGGTTGCCCATCATCGATCCCGTCCAGTCCATGAACGGAATCCAGTGCAGGAAGCTCAGCAGGATCGGCAGGAACATGCCCAGCCGGATCCATACGGGATCGACGTCGAAGTACTTGCCGATGCCGGCGCATACGCCGCCCAGCTTGGCGTTCTCCGTGTCGCGGTAGAGGCGGCGCGGGATACGCGGCTCTTCGGGGGCTTTTTTGTCCGAACTCTCCTCGGAGATGTCCTCGACCGAGCCCATCTGGTGGATGATATTCAGGATCAGGGGTTTCTCGACCACGCGGGTGTTGTCCTGCGTTGTGAGGATCAGCTCGGCTATGCGGGCTTCGATGTCGGCGACGATCTCGGCTCCGTCGGGCGTATCCTTGTAGGTCTTTTTCAGACTGTCGAGATAGTTCTCCAGCTCCTGGTAGGCATCGGCGTCCATCGTGAACGCTACGCCCGATATGCTGCATTTTTTAACCTCTTTCATAGTTGTGCCGTTGGGGGATTATTTCCTGCTTACGCTGCCGCCGCTCGATTTGCTGATGCTGGTCTGGCAGTCGCCCGTGTAACGGATCGAACTGCCGCTCGAAGCCTCGGCGCGGAGTTTGTCCGTGCAGTTGACCGTAGCTTTGGCAGCGCTCGAGGTGTCGACGCTGCAGTCGGCGACCGTGAATTCGGCGGCCGAAAGTTTTGCGGCCGAGCTCATGTCGATGCTGCATTTGTCGGCGGAGCCCTTCAGGGTGATCTTCGAAGCGCTCGATGCCCCTACCGTGCAGGAGCCGGTTTCGATGGCGGCGTCGATGTTCGAGGCGCTCGATGCGGCCACTGTGCAGGAGGTCGATTTCACGGCCGCGTCGATTCTGGCGGCACTCGATGCGTCGATCGAGAATTTGTCGGCCGTCAGCGTGACGTCGCTCGTGATTCGTGCGGCGCTCGATGCGTCGAGTGCGCGGATGCGCCCGTTGGCTGGGACGGTGACGGTCACGTCGGCGTTCGATACGTTGTTGACCGACTTGTCGATGGTCGCCGTCAGGCGTCCGCCCTTGGCCTCCACCACTACGTATTCCATAATGTTGTCGTCGGCTTCGATCGTGATTTTGCCGGTCGCCTTGCCGGTGATGACGACCTTCACGGCGCGTGCCGCATCCACACGGTCGAAATCCGGGGCGTCGATGGTGCGCGTGACGATGTTGCCGCTGCCTTTGATGCCCTTGCCGAAGAGTACCGACGGGGCTGCGATGCAGACGAAATATGTGGTGGCGGTGATCATGGTGCCCAGCAGGACTGCGATCAAAAGTATTCTTTTCATGGTTGTAATTATTTAAGGGTTGATTTTTTATTTTCCGTGGCGAATGACCTGTATCTGGCCTACGAGTTCGTCCCAGGCTTCGTCGAGCGTTTTAAGATATTCACGCCCCTTGTCGGTCAGCGTGTAGTATTTGCGGGGCGGCCCCTGCGGGGATTCTTCCCAACGGTAAGTCAGGAGCCCCGAATTTTTCTGCCGTGTGAGGATCGGGTACAGCGTACCCTCGACCACGATCATCTCGGCCTCTTTGAGTTCGGCGATGATCTTCGGAGCATACGAATCTTCGCGGGAAAGGATGGCGAGGATGCAATACTCCAGGATTCCCTTGCGCATCTGCGCTTTTACGTTGTCTTCAGCCATAATGCTTTATTCGGTTAATCGCTTCGGAGCCTTCGGTACGATCAGCCAGAGGATGATGTATACCCAGAGCGAAAGCCCGCCGAAGAGTATGAGGATGAGAGTTGCGATGCGTATGAGCGACGGGTCGAGCCCGAAGAAGTCGGCCAGTCCGCCGCAGACGCCAGCGATGATGCCGTCGCGTACCCGGTACAGTTTTTTTGTTTTGTCCGTTGCCATGGTTTTATCGGTTTTTACGGTTAATATTGAATTTCGGGGCGGGTTGTTCGGGGATGATGATCCAGAGGATGATGTAAGCCCAGATCGAAAGCCCGCCGAAGATTATCAGGAACAGCATGAGGAGCCGCATGACCGTAGCATCTACATGGAAGAAGTCGGCCAGCCCTCCGCAGATGCCGGCGATCGAGCGGTCGGTGCGCGAGCGGTAGAGCTTGCGGGTTTCCGGCTCGGCTTCCTCGTCCTCCTGCCGGGCGGTGTTGCCGCGGCGCTCGCCGAAGTCCGAGGGTGCCCCCATTCGATGCATCGCCGTGCGCACCGTGTCGAGGGTGATGACGCGCATCGGAGAGGAGACGATCTCGCGGAATATCTCGGCAATGCGTACCTCGATGTCGCCCATGGTTTCGGTGTCGTATTCGGGCAGGCGGCTGCGTATGTCGTCAAGATAACTCCTGAGTACACGGTAAGCATCTTCGTCGAGGGTGAAAGCCTGCGAGCCGATATTTACGTTTACTGTCTCTTTCATAGTCGTAGAGGTATTTTAGGGTTAATATTTCCGGTTTACTACTACTTTGGTATTGCAAATATAATACATATTTTAGTATTATGCAATACAAAGTACTAAATTTCTTCAAAAAATCTGCATTTTTTTGCCATACCTATATTATAGGAGCTCCGGCATGGGATCGGAAAGGCTTCTATTGAGGAAAAAATTACGATATTTACCGATCCGGTGTTGCGTTTTGCCCGGCTGCTTCGTCTTACAAATACAATGAAGGAATTCGAATTCACCCGTTACGTTGTGCCGCTCCGCGACCGTATGTTCCGTTATGCACAAAGCCTGCTGCTTTGCGCCGACGAGGCCGAGGACGTGACGCACGACCTGCTGGAGCGGTTGTGGACGGAGCGGGGGCGGCTCGACGGTTGCCGTGACATCGCTTCCTTCGTGATGGCAGCCGTGCGCAACCGTTGTTACGATTGCCTGCGCCTGCGGCGGGCGGACGGGCGCCGCAACAATGCTGTGGCAGGATGGGCGGAGCGTGCGACGACGGGGGATGCCGAAGGGTGGGAAGCGCGTGACCTGGTGCGCCGTGCGATGGCGGAGTTGCCCGGGCGGCAGCGCGAGGTGTTGTACCTGAAGGACATCGAGGGTTATCCGACCCGTGAGATTGCCGGCATGGTGGCTTGCGACGAAGCCCAGGTGCGCGTGATCCTCTCCCGCGCCCGCAATGCACTGAGGGGAATACTGAAAAAAATGATGGACGATGAAAGAGCGGAAAGAACGGATTGAGAAGTTGTTGGAGCGCTATTTCGAGGCGCGGACGACCGATGCCGAAGAGCAGGAACTGAAGGCTTATTTCCGGGAGGGGGAAACGGATCCCGGTTTGCGCTATGCCCGGGCGATGTTCTGCGGCATGGACGGACTTGCCGGGGAATGCCTGCCCGAGCGGGTGCAGGCCTTCGGGCATAGACCCGGCAGGAAGCGGAGGTTCCTGCGCCTGTGCGGGATCGCGGCAGCGGCCGTCGTGGCGCTCGGCCTTTTTCTGTGCGTGGAGTACATGCGCCGCCCCTATTGTTACATCGACGGGCAAGCGGTCTACGACAAGGACGTCGCCATGCGGACGACGGTCTATTTGCAGGGTTTTTCCGAGTTCGCCGACCCTGAGCATCTGGTCGAAGAATTGATTGTGAACGATTAAAATGATATGTCATGAAGAAACTGTTTGTTTTTGCGGGGGTATTGCTCCTGGCCTTTTCACCCGTTGCGGCGCAGAACGCCGACTCGGTTAGTTTCCGCCGTGCCGACGGGAAACCCGTGACCATCGAAACCGTCGACCGCGACTCGCTGGGTATCGACACGCTGCGGCGTATCGATACGGTAGACAACGGCCTGGTGACCCTGCGCGACGGGGGACGCGACGGCAGCATGGTGCTCGAAGTCGCCGGCTTCGGCCTCCGGCTGGGGCATACCCCGATGCAGAAGATGGAGGTGAAATCGCCCCGGGTTTGGCTCAACCTGCTCAGCGATATGGAGTTCGGTTTTACGCAGCTGACCGGGGTTCCTCGACCAGCGACTCGGCCCGTCGTTCCATTTCAGTTTCTCGGTCATGCAGATATGCCTGTCGCTGAACCGGAGCCGGACGCTCAGCCTCGGCCTCGGCCTGCAATACACGCTCGACAACATTCGCCTTGCCGATTCGGGAATCACCCTCGGCAACATCGGCGGACGCCTCGTGCCGGTAGCTCTGGACGAACCGGCCGACAAGTCTAAGGCGGTTACCTCCTCGCTCGGTATTCCCGTGCGGTTGATCTACGAGCCTGTGAAACGCCTACGGATCACGGCCGTCGCCTATTCCGATTTCATGCTGGGGGCGGATGCCATCTATAAAAAACCGAAGGAGAAGCACAGTTTGTCCGGATTCCGGGCATACCAGTTCGGCCTGGGTGCGTCGGTCGCATACAGCGGGTTCGGCCTTTATGCCCGTTACGGTATCACGCCGCTGTTCAAGCATGATGCCGGCCCCGACTGCCATACGGTCTCGTTCGGGTTTGCCTATTCGCTCTCGCTGTAAAACCTGAAACGGAATGGCTATGAAAAGATTATTATTGGCACTTATTCTGCTTTTGCCTCGGCTGGTATCGGCGCAGACCGAAGGAGAACTCCGTGTGCAGCGGGGAGGAACCTGCGAACGGCCCGTTATGGCGATGAACCGCGATTCACTGGGGCTCGATACGTTGCGGAGGATCGATACGGTGGGCAACGACCTGATGGCACTGCGCGGAGCAGGCCGCGAGGGCAATGTCATACTCGAGGTGGCCGGGTTCGGGATTACACTGGGGCGTGCCCCGGAACCGGAGTACGCCGATGTGGTGACCCGGTCGGGGCGTGTGAAACTCTATCTGTTCAACTGCGGTGAATTCGGGTTCTCGCAACTGGTTGGGGTCGATTACGACGGTTATGCCCCCGAAGAGAAGGGTTTTCTCGACCAGAAGCTGGGGAGTTCAATCCATGTCGCAGCCTCGGTTTTACAGGTGCAGGTTGCTCTGAACCGCAACCGTACATTCTATTTTGCCACAGATTTGAATTTTGCCGTGGATAATTACCGGCTTTCCGATGCGCACATCCGCCTTGGGTACGAACATGGACGCCTCCTGCCCGTGGCGCTGGACGAACCGGCCGACAAATCGAAGTTCGTCACTTCGTCGCTCGGTATTCCTCTGAGGCTTATTTACAAGCCTTTCAGAAATTTTCAGGTGTCGGCCATCGCGTATTCCGACTTCGGGATCGAGCTGACTTCACTGCATAAAAAGCCGAAGGTGCAGTACGAGCTTTCGGGATTGCGGACATATCAGTTCGGTGTGGGCGGTGCGGTTTCCTATAGCGGTGTCGGTGTTTTCGTCCGTTACGGTGTGACGCCCCTTTTCAAGAAGGGGGGCGGCCCCGAGTGCCATACGCTGAGTTTCGGCATTTCGCTGCTCATGTAATTATAATCACGGAATCCATGAAACGATTGTTATTGATATTTGCCCTTTGCCTCTTCCTGCCGCGGTCTGTATCGGCGCAGAGCAGCTCCGTGGACGATTTCTTCCGGCGGTACGATGCCTCCGAAGGATTTACCAGCGTGCTGCTGGAGCAGAAGATGATGCAGATGATGAGCCGTCAGGCCGCGCAAAGGGGGGATAAAGGACTTGCCGTATTACTGAAGGACATTGAGTATATCCGTATCATTGCCCTCAAAGGCGGGGACAGCGGGATGCTGGTGCGCGATGCCGAGGCCGCCGTCGCCGCCGACCGGAAATTCCAGCCCGTCACCTCCGGTACGGAGGACGGGCAGACCACGAAGTTCTATATCCGGGAAACGGCCCTGTCGGTCAAGTCAGAGCTGGTGATGATTACCTACGGTGCGAAGGAAACCGTCGTGGTGAACATCTACGGCGAGTTCGACCTCAAGCAGGTGGCGCGGCTTTCGTCGATCCGCCCGCAATAAAGGCTGGGGCTTCGCCGGCTCCGTTTTACTCCCCGCCCGGATCGTTCCGGTACCCTTCTTCGTCATAGATCGGCCTGTCGCCCTCTTCGGTCTCCCGGACGGCACCCGGAATCCTGTCCGCCAGCGGGATCTCGGTTTCCACGAGGTTTTCGTCGATCAGGGTTTCGTCGCGTTCGTCGCCTGCGAACCCGTTGTTTTCGGTGGAGATGACGGTGCGATCGGTCGGAAATTCTACAATTCTTTCCATGGCATTGCGGTTTTGTATTTCATCCGTCGCCGCAAAAATGGTACCGTCTGCCTTCCCGCGTCCGGCATTGGTGCGAGATGACGGCCGGGTATGGCCGGGGCGCATATTGAGAACCGGAAGCGGAGTCTGCATAACGATACAATAAAAAAGGGGAGGGACTGCATTGTCCCTCCCCTTTGTCTGCCCGGTATTTCCGTTGAGCGGTAAGACCGGTATTTCTGTCCGTTTAGTCCTCGAATTTTGCCGAGAGGAATTCGCGGTTCAGGCGTGCGATGTGCGCGATGGAGATCGACTTGGGGCACTCGGCCTGGCAGGCACCCGTGTTGGTGCAGTTGCCGAAGCCCAGTTCGTCCATCTTGGCGACCATCGCCTTGGCGCGGCGTGCACCCTCCACGCGGCCCTGCGGCAGCTTGGCGAGCGACGATACGCGGGCTGCGACGAAAAGCATGGCCGAACCGTTCTTGCAGGTCGCGGCGCAGGCTCCGCAGCCTACGCATGCGGCGGCGTCCATCGACTCGTCTGCGTCGGCCTTCGGAATCGGAATGGCGTTGCCGTCGGGCACCGAGTTGGTGCGTACCGAGATGAAACCTCCCGCCTGCAGGATCTGGTCGTACGATGAACGGTTCACCACGAGGTCTTTGATGACGGGGAACGCTGCCGAGCGCCAGGGCTCGATGGTGATGGTCGCACCGTCCTTGAACTTGCGCATGTAGATCTGGCAGGTCGTGACCGCCTGGCTGGGGCCGTGGGCATGGCCGTCGATGTGCAGCGAGCACATGCCGCAGATACCTTCGCGGCAGTCGTGGTCGAATGCCACGGGCTCCTTGCCCTCGTGGATCAGGTTATTGTTGAGGATGTCGAGCATCTCGAGGAACGAGGTGTCGGCCGAGATGTTTTCGACTTTGTAAGTTTCGAAACCACCCTTTGCTTTAGCGTCCTTTTGACGCCATATCTTTAATGTAAAATTCATAATTTCAATTTGTTATTAAAGTGTTACAACGTCAAACGGTTAGTCTTTGTAGTTGCGCTGTGCGGGGTGTACGAACTCGAAGTTCAGCGGTTCTTTCGTCAGCTCGGGGGCTGCGTCCTCGCCCTTGTACTCCCATACGGCGGCATATACGAAGTGCTCGTCGTCGCGCTTGGCCTCGCCTTCCTCGGTCTGGTGCTCCGTGCGGAAGTGGCCGCCGCATGACTCCTCGCGGTTGAGTGCGTCGCGGGCCATCAGCTCGCCCAGTTCCAGGAAATCGGCCAGGCGGAGCGCCTTTTCCAACTCGACGTTGAAGTCGTTTTCCTTGCCTACGACCTTCACGTCCTTCCAGAACTCCTTGCGTAGTGCCTGGATCTCGGTGATCGCCTTTTCGAGCGACTCCTTGGTGCGGGCCATGCCGACGTTCTCCCACATGATGTGGCCGAGTTTCTTGTGAATATCGTCTACCGATTGCTTGCCGCCTATCGAGAGCAGTTTGGCGATCTTCTCCTTGACTTCCTTCTCAGCCTGGTCGAAGGCCTTGGTGTCGGTCTTCACCTTCGGAGCCTGGATTTTGTGCGAGAGGTAGTCGCCGATGGTGTAGGGCAGTACGAAATAACCGTCGGCCAGACCCTGCATCAGCGCCGAGGCGCCGAGGCGGTTGGCACCGTGGTCGGAGAAGTTGGCCTCGCCGATGGCATACAGGCCGGGGATGGTGGTCATCAGGTTGTAGTCGACCCAGATGCCGCCCATGGTATAGTGCACGGCCGGGAAGATCTGCATCGGCTGCTCGTAGGGGCTCACGTCGGTGATCTCCTCGTACATGTCGAACAGGTTGCCGTAGCGTTGCTTGATGATGTCCTTGCCCAGACGCTCGATGGCGGTCTTGAAGTCGAGGAATACGGCCAGCCCCGTTTCGTTCACGCCGAAGCCTGCGTCGCAGCGCTCCTTGGCGGCACGCGAAGCCACGTCGCGCGGCACGAGGTTACCGAAGGCCGGGTAACGGCGCTCCAGGTAGTAGTCGCGGTCTTCTTCGGCGATGTCCGACGGTTTCTTGGCCCCCGAGCGGATGGCCTTCACGTCTTCGAGTTTCTTGGGAACCCAGATACGGCCGTCGTTACGCAGCGACTCCGACATGAGCGTCAGCTTCGACTGCTGGTCGCCGTGTACGGGGATGCAGGTCGGGTGGATTTGCGTGAAGCAGGGGTTGGCGAAGCCGGCGCCCTTGCGGTAGCACTGGAATGCGGCCGAACCGTTCGATGCCATGGCGTTGGTCGAAAGGAAGAATACGTTGCCGTATCCGCCTGTGGCGATCACTACGGCGTGTGCACCGTGGCGCTCGATCTCACCGGTGACGAGGTTGCGGGCGATGATACCCTTTGCCTCGCCGTCCTCGATGACGATGTCGAGCATTTCATGGCGCGGATAGCTTTTCACCGTGCCGGCTGCGATCTCCTTGTTGAGTACCGAATAAGCGCCCAGCAGGAGCTGCTGGCCCGTCTGGCCGCGGGCATAGAACGTGCGCGATACCTGTGCGCCGCCGAACGAGCGGTTGGCCAGCAGGCCGCCGTACTCGCGTGCGAAGGGCACTCCCTGGGCCACGCACTGGTCGATGATGAGGTTGGAAACCTCCGCCAGGCGGTATACGTTGGCTTCGCGTGCACGGTAGTCGCCGCCCTTGATCGTATCGTAGAACAGGCGGTATACCGAGTCGTTGTCGTTCTGGTAGTTCTTCGCAGCGTTGATACCGCCCTGTGCGGCGATCGAGTGCGCGCGGCGGGGCGAATCCTGGATGCAGAATATTTTTACGTTATATCCGAGTTCACCGAGCGAAGCGGCTGCGGAAGCACCGCCCAGGCCGGTTCCGACGATGATGATGTCGAGCTTGCGCTTGTTCGCGGGGCTTACGACCTTGATAGCTGCCTTGTGGTTGCTCCATTTTTCTGCGAGAGCGCCGGCAGGGATTTTAGCATCTAATTTAAAAGCCATATCTGTTGTGTGTTTATTGTTCTGGATAATCGGTTAGCAGGCGCCTGCGCAGCAGGGGCAGATGCTCTTGATGAAGTAAACCACCACCACGGCGGCAAAGCCGAGGAAGATGATCGTCGCTACGATATTGGCGATGCATTTCAGGCGGGGATACCACGTGTCGTTGGCCCAGCCTACCGTCTGGAACATCGACCATACGCCGTGCGTGAGGTGGAACCAGAGGGCGAAGAACCACACGAGGTAGATCACCACGTAATACCACTGCGAGAAGGTGTAGGCGATCAGCGAAGCGCCGTCGGCTGCGCCGAAGCCCAGCGAATTCTCATGGCCGCCCATGATTTCGACGAGCTGCATTTTAGCCCAGAAATTGAACAGGTGGAGTGCCAGGCCGCCCAGGATGATGAAGCCCAGTACGAGCATGTTTTTCGAAGCCCATTTGACGCCCGGTTCCACGACCGTTACGGCGTAGCGCTGCGAACCGCGTGCCTTGCGGTTTTCGAGCGTCAGGATGACGGCGTAGATGAAGTGGATGACCACGCCTGCCGCCAGTACGAGCGTACCGGCCAGCGCGTACCAGTTGGCCCCCAGCAGTGCGCAGATCATGTTGTAAGCCTCGGGCGAGATGATCGCCACAATGTTCATGGACATGTGGAAGAGGATAAAGAGCACGAGGAAGCACCCCGTCACGCTCATCACCAACTTCTTGCCGAGCGAGGAATTAGATAAAAAACAGCTCATAATGATTTAAATTTGTTTATATTTGTTAAAGTTTTGTGTTCCCGGACGCAAAGATAGCCATTGTTTGCAGAATAACAATAGAAACGGCCGGGAATTTTATGCCGAAAAGGAGGGTTTTATGACTAAAAAAGAGCTGCGTGCGGCGATGAAAAAACAGAACCTGTCCCTCTCCCCCGAAGAACGTGCCGCGGCATCCGGGCGGATCTTCCGCCGGGTAGCGGAATCGGAGCCTTTCGGGACGGCGCGGTGCGTGGCGTTTTTCTGTGCCCTGCCCGACGAACCCGAGACGGAGGAGGCGCTTGCCCGGTGGGGCTCCGCCAGGCGGATCGTCGTCCCCCGGGTCGGGGGCGACGCGATGCGGTTCTTCGATTACGTGCCCGGGGCACTCCGTGCGGGGGCCTTCAGGATCGCCGAACCGGACGGGGACGCAATGCCGTGCGAACCGTCCGAAATAGATTTGATCGTCGTTCCTGGAACGGCATTTACGCAAGCCGGTGCCCGCATGGGCCGCGGCCGCGGGTTTTATGACAAATACCTCTCGCAGCCCGGGTTCCGGGGCGTGAAGGTCGGGGTCTGCTACGCCCACCAGCTGGTCGGGGCACTGCCCGTCGAACCGCACGACGTATTTATGGATTATGTAATTACAAATGGATGAATGCCATGCAGACAGGAGAATTTGTCGCCGCTTTCCGCGAGGCTTTCGGCCCGGTGCCGGAGCTGCCCCTGCTGTTTCGCTATACGGACGAACCGCTGCGCCCCGCCGCAAAGGCGGGCGGGTGTTTTTTCAAGGCGTTGGCCGAGGCGCGTGACGGGCGGCCCGTGGGGCTCAACGCCTCGAATATCGGTTGCGGGGGCGGCAAGTTCTATACGGGTTTCAGCCCCATGCCGGAATTCGTCCCGCAGTTCGTCTCGCTCAAGGAGCGTTATAAGCAGACGCCCGAAATGGTGCTGGACTTCATCGCTGCGCTCGACCTGCGGCCGGGGCCGAAGGCGTGGCTCGAGTTCGTGCGTGTGGATGCGGCGGGGACGTTCGACGGGGCGGAAGGCGTGCTATTCTTCGCTACGCCAGACGTCTTGGCGGGGCTCGTGACATGGGCCGGGTTCGACAACGACGCCCCGGATGCCGTTGCGGCGCCGTTCGGCTCGGGATGCAGTACCGTGGTGTCGCAGGCCGTGCGGGAAAACCGTAACGGCGGCCACAGATGTTTCCTGGGGCTGTTCCATCCTTCGGTGCGCCCGTGGGTCGGTGCGGACGAATTGTGTTTCGTTATTCCGATGTCGCGTTTTGCCGGGATGTGCGGCACGATGCGTGCAAGCTGTCTGTTCGGAACCCATGCGTGGGATAAAGTCCGGGAGCGGATAAACAAGATGAATTTATGAAAAAAAGAAGGGCTGCGCTGGTGCTTGCGGGCGGCGGCGCGCGTGGTGTTGCCCATATCGGGGCGATCGAGGAGTTGGAGAGTCAGGGATTCGAGGTGCATGCTGTGGCCGGCACTTCGATGGGGGCGTTGGTCGGGGGCATGTATGCCTCGGGGCATCTCGAACCCTTCAAGGAGTGGATGTATACGCTCGACAAGTATAAGGTTTTCGGGCTGGTCGATTTTGCGCTGAGCACCGAGGGACTCGTCAAGGGCGACCGCGTGATGCGGGCCATGAAGGAGCTGGTGCCCGACGTGAAGATCGAGAAGATGCCGCTGCCGTTCGCCGCGGTTGCCGCCGACCTGCTGACGGGGCGCGAAGTCGTGCTCGACAGGGGAGGCTTGTACGATGCCATCCGGGCGTCTATCTCCATCCCGTCGGTATTCCGTCCCGTACGCCGGGGGAACCAGGTGCTGGTCGACGGCGGTACGGTCAATCCGCTGCCGTTGAACCGGGTGCGCCGTGAACCGGGCGACGTCCTGGTCGCCGTGGATGTGAGCGCCCCGTTCTCGGAGGAGATGGCCGTCCGCAACAAGGCTTCGCTGAACTATTATAAGGTGATTACCGCCTCGTCGGAGATCATGCAGCAGCATATCGCACGCCTGATGTGCAAGCTTTACAAGCCCGACCTGCTGATAGAGATGCCTGCCGACCGTTTCGGGATTTTTGAATTCTACCGCGCCCGGGAAATTGTCGAGGCCGGCCGCATGGCGACGCGTGCCGCACTGGAGCGTAGCCTCGTCGAAGCGGGATAGACTGGGGGCGAGGAAAATCGGATGGGCTATGGCATGATTTTTGTTTGAGGATAAAAAGATTGCGACGGCCCGTGATTTTGAAGAATTCAAAAGTAGTGACGCAACTTCACACAGATTTGAGGGGCCGTCGCAATATTTAAACGCAAAAACATCCGGGGCGGGGAAATAAGTTCATCCCCTGAGAAATGCTTTCGTAATCTCTATATTGCAAAGATAAATAAAGTTTCCGATAAACCAATGCCATTGCCCGATTATGGTATGGGTGCGCCTAAAATATGGAAAGGGAGGGTGCGTTTGTTGCCGCAGGCTGTCTTTTTTGCGTACTCCAAGTGTCTTTATGCCCGGTTCGGCAGAATTTTCGGGCGTCCTGATAAGAAAAACCCGGCCTGAAAAGGTCGGGTTTCCCGTTCGTTTACCGCCGATCCTTGTCGTACACATAGGCCGCGATACGGTGGCTGCGCCTGCCGATCGGTACGCCGATGCCCAGCGTGACGTTCATCACGCTCTGCTTGATGGGGATGAACTGGGGCGTATGCTTGGCCGTGACGATGTCCGTGGCAAGGTAGAAATTGATCCAGCTGGGGTTCAGGTTCAGCGCCAGCCCCACGGCGCCGCCGCGGTTGTCGATCACCGAATAGCTGCCCGTGACGGTAAACCAGCGGATCGGGTGGAAATTGACCGACCCGGTGATGTTGTGCAGGGTCTTGTAT
>OHSA01000669.1_pt1 | contig 12666 bp, 13 predicted proteins | sample 1578571 | NCBI WGS metagenome assembly OHSA01 (sample SAMEA3879586, study PRJEB24766) | human gut metagenome | biome: human-associated habitat; feature: feces | place: USA | collected 1985/1987
CATATAAATACATTATCTAATATTTCAGTTATTTCCGGTAAAAGGTTCCATTGTTACTGAAGTATCAGAACTGATACCTTCACGTACAAAGACTTTCTTCACTGTTAAAAATATAATTTTCAAATCCAGCAGAAAGGAACAATGATCCACATACCATACGTCCAGTTCAAACTTCTTAGTCCAACTGATGGCATTGCGCCCGTTCACTTGTGCCCATCCCGTAATACCCGGACGAACCTCGTGACGGCGGGCTTGCTCTTTTGAATAAAGAGGAAGATATTGGGGAAGTAAAGGACGGGGACCTATCAAAGCCATATCACCTTTCAAGACATTGAATAATTGGGGGAATTCATCTACTGAAGTAGAGCGTACGAAACGCCCCACTTTCGTTAAACGTTCAGCATCTGGCAACAACTTTCCTTCTATATCCCGCCCGTCAGTCATCGTTTTAAATTTAATAACTTTAAAAATCTTACCATGCTTACCAGGACGTTCTTGAGTAAAAAAAGCACCAGCACCTTTATTGGCAAAATGAAGCCAAATAGTAAAGAGCAACAGTACTGGCCAAATAATGGTCAAAGTGCAAAGCACAAAGATAAAGTCAAATATCCTCTTTATACAATGCTTATACATAACACGTTACATTAATTGTGACAAACATAATCTTTTGCATTTGTGAAGGTATAATGTGTAGAGGCTTTTAGTGCATTTTGTGTCATTTCAGCATAGTAATTTTTGTCGGATTTCAATTGCATAATAAAATTCGTCATCCCTTTGATATGGCTTTTATCATAACACTTTCCACACTGCTCCTTTTTTACCAATTGACCAATTTCTGATTTTTCAGGAGCAACACAAAGGATAGGGCTACCAACAGAAAGGATATTATATGTCTTACTTGGGACACTAACAAAAGCGGTATCGTCAGTGAGCGTCACAACTGATAAATTGGCAGCACTCAAAGAATAAACAATCTTATCTGCAGGAAGCCAATCTAAAAAAGTGCAATTGGTCAATCCTTGTGTCTCAACCGACTTAATTAAATCAGTTTTTTTCCCTCCATCTCCAATAATCATGAAATGAATCTCCTGTTCATCTTGTAAACATGCAGCAATATCAATAATTGTCTCTACATTATGTGTATAGCCAATGTTACCAGAGTACATTACTACGAATTTGTTCTCTAAATGATGTTCTTTAATAAAGTAATTTTCGCCTTTAGGAATAGGATTCATCGTAATTGACCCCCAATTCGGAATAATCTTAATTTTCGTTTTATCAACATATTTTGTAAGAAGATTAGCCATACCATTACTGAGTGTGAAAATACAGTCCGCATTACGAAAGACTTTTCGATTAATATTTCCCCATATCCTAAATATTAAACTATTATCTTTTATACCTATGTTTTTAAGTGCATCTGGATAAATATCATATACAATAATTATATATTGATTATTCAATAACAAAGATGCAAAATAGGTAATAGGCGGATTAGTAACATAAACAACCAAAGCATTTGGAAACTTAAATAATAAAACAAATAATATTTGCATAAAGCCAATAGTCCAAGTAAGAATCCTCTTAAAGACAGACGATTTATTATAAGATATTATCTTACACACTTTAACATTAGAAGACAATTTTCGATCATACTCTTCCACCCTTCCTGTTATGAGTGTTACATCTTTATAAACCTTACAATATGCATTAACAATATCAACAGTCAAATAACCTGTTGACTGATTTATTATAACCACTTTATGTATATTCATTTTCATCTTAAATCAACGCCTAGCTTTGTCAATACCATACAGCAGTACAAATCAATCAATTTTATTTAATGTAACTTTTCCGATACAACTTCCTCACAAAACTCATGTCATGGGCTAACATGATTCTTACTAATTCAGGAAAGCTGGTTTTTGTCGGATTCCAGCCAAGTAAAGTTTTTGCTTTAGTTGGATCACCTAACAATTGTTCGACCTCACAAGGACGGAAATACTTAGGATCTATCTCTACAAGAACTTTACCACTTTTTACATCAATCCCCTTTTCATGAATTCCTTCACCTTCCCAACAGAGTTCAATGCCAACCTCTCGAAAAGCTAAAACAGCAAATTCACGAACAGTATGCATCTCACCAGTAGCTATTACAAAGTCTTCCGGTGTATCGTGTTGAAGGATGAGCCACATACATTCTACATAATCTTTCGCATATCCCCAATCACGGCGAGCATCAAGATTACCCAAATACAATTTGTTTTGAAAACCTTGAGCGATACGAGCTGCAGCTAAAGTGATTTTTCTTGTCACAAATGTTTCACCACGTCGTTCACTCTCATGATTAAAGAGAATACCGTTCACGGCAAACATATCATAACTTTCCCGATAATTCTTTGTAATCCAGAAACCATATTGCTTGGCTACCCCATAAGGACTACGAGGATAGAAAGGAGTAGTTTCTTTCTGAGGTACCTCTTGAACTTTACCAAAAAGTTCAGAAGTAGAAGCTTGGTAAATTCGCGTTTTTTTCTCCAAACCAAGAATACGGACAGCTTCAAGCATACGAAGTGTTCCTATAGCATCAGCTTCAGCCGTATATTCAGGAACATCAAAAGATACTTTTACATGACTTTGCGCAGCAAGATTATAGATTTCATCGGGTTTCACCTGCTGAATAATACGAATTAACGAACTACTGTCCGTCATATCCCCATAATGTAGATTTATCAGACGATCTTTCTTCATGTCACGCACCCATTCATCCAAATAAAGATGCTCAATACGACCTGTATTAAAAGAGGAAGAACGGCGAAGAATACCATGAACTTCGTAACCTTTATCAATTAAAAACTCAGCAAGGAAAGACCCATCTTGACCAGTGATGCCAGTTATTAATGCTTTTTTTCTCATCAGTCTTTATTATTTAAAGTATTTCTAATTTACAACATATATTCTGTAGCTATATTTTAAGTATTTCTTAATATAAAGTGAGCACTCAGCTGCTTTTAACCCCTTAAAAACAAAGGACTTTTTATTTTTCTGCTGAACCATAGGCTGTCAGAGCCTCTTTCATCCCTTCACTCAAAGTGTATATCTTCTCTGCCTTTTTATAGAGGCGTTTTATCAGCATTACCCATTTTATAAATAAAGTTTTTTCACTTATACCAATTGCCTTAAAAGCATCAGGATAGATGTCATACTCCACAATACTAAACTTGTTATTCAAGAGTAAGGCTGAGAAGCAAGCTATTGGCGGATTGGTATAATAACTTCACAATTTCTATACTTGAAGAGTAACTTGAAGAATACCTGCGTGGATGCCAAGAGCCAAGTTGCCATTCTCTTTGCGCTACTTGACCTATTGTATTTACAGATTTTATCAATATTAATCTTCGGATTAACAGGTCTTCCCCCTGGGTGAAGACTACTGCACAACACACTTACACTGTCATATTTCGTGCAATATGCATTCAAGTCATCCACCACAAGAAAACCAGATGTTTGATTCACAAGAACATTTTTTTCATCATTTTTTTAATTTCCTAATATCAAGCATCCATGGCAGATATTTCACAATAACCAAGCTTGCTATATACACAAAAATTAACGTAAGGTCAAATATAAAAAGTAATCCCCAAAGGGTTACCTCAGAATAAATCTTTTTTTACAACAGCAGGTAATGTGATTGGCAACGCACCACTCATGAAATAGGAACAGATACTATTTCGACCAACAAATGTAAGAGTTTTTATCTGTGGCAACTGTTTACAAAACCAGATTAATATAACAGATCCAAGGAATCCGAAAAAGTAGCCTAGTGCATTCATATCCCCCATTGAGACCATAAATCTTGGAGCAACTGGACAGAATAAGCTATATACAAATAGAGTGCTATAAGAAGCAGAATGGTATGTTTCTTAATAACCTTATCAAACCATGTCTCATATTTCCAATATAAGGCTCCTAATCCCAAGAAGAAGCAAGCCAGTATTCCCTGCTAACAAAACAAACCGTAATAGTTTTCTGTATGCACAAACAGCACAGTGATAATACTTATCGCTTTTGCCATATTTACCCAATTCAATTCTTCCTTTTTTTGCATATCTCCTCAAGTAATGTTGAAAGATTATCCATACTGTCAACAACCTCTTCGCGCTCTATTTCATATTCCTTTCTAGAAATATTGTTAAGTTGCTCTATTGTTAGCTGGCTGAGCGAATCGCATATTGCCTCTTCTGTCGAAGAGTCTATGCTGATGCCACAACCATAGCTTTCTATCTGTTCAGCAAGAAAAGTCCCCTTAGTAGCAATCAGCGGACGACAGAAAAAGATACCTTCATACAATTTGTTTGGATCCAAAATAGTTTCGTTGAGCGATTCTACTCCATATGTCACTACCACAATATCTACAGAATTATAAATATGTTCGAAATCATCGGGATTTTTGAAAGCACCAAACAATTTGATATTCGGGTACAATTCCATCATATCATCAATAGCTTTCTGGGTCGATTCCACATTTGCCACTCCATGGAAGTGAAACTCATGCTGAGGAAAATATTTTCCTATGGTCCGAGCAAAACGCATCATTGAGGTGTAACGTATCGAACCCACAAATGAAAATATAAAGTGGTCATCTTTCAGGTTGAGCGGTTTACGCTCCACACCAATAATCTTACGGTTTACCTTGTTTGGCTGAACAATAAATCTTGCCTTTGGCTGGTTAAGGAAACCCCTGAAACCTTCAGATGTCAGCAAAGTAAATTGAGCATTCTTCACCAGATTACGGTCAATAGCCCGAAGCAAAGGACGGACTTTACCAAAAGCAGGAAAGCCGTATGCTATATCCGAAATCTCGTATGCATATGGAACGCCTTTCATACGAAGGAAGATGCTCTCGAAGTAACCAAAGGAATAATAAAGGCAACTCTGCCCCTTGTGTTCCTTTACAACACGAGCAATATCTCGCTTTACGGTTCTAATCTTTTCAAGATACCCATCACCTTTCGACATCTGCCCTAAGACGGTCACCGGAATTTTAGCAGAAAACTTATTGCAGTTGTACTGCACTCTATCATATCCGTACACTTCTACCTCATATCCGAGGGCTGCTATAGATTCCACTCTGCGGATTGCTCGAGGTTGAGAGAGTGAACTAACTAAAAAAACTATTTTGTCGTACATCTCTTCTTTATTTTCTTTTTGCTAATGACAGATCCACTAAATCACCCATCTCTCGCAGAAATTGGGATGTATAGAAATTCATAAATCCACCAGCTGACGAAAAAGTCATCTCGCCGAAATATGGTTTGCCATCAACTTCATACAAATCCACCCTAACCTGAGGTATTCCACATGAAAGTTTTGAGACAATCTCAAGCATTTTGTCTAATGACACAGGTTTTGGCAAATCTGATTGGGCTTGTTTATAATGTGAAGTAAAAACGCTACACTCATCGTGTCGTTTCCAATCCAGGTCATAGGTAGCCACCTCAACAGACCCTTGATGTCTGTTGAAACATGCCCATATATGATGAGGTTTTCCATCAAAACACCAAATTTTGTAGTCTATCAGCGTGTCTGTTTCTATCGGCTGTTTCTTGCAGTCAAGCACTTCTTCGGCTATCATACAAGGTTTCATGGCAGCATAGTGGGGCTCGCCATTTGTCTCGCTAAACGATTTTGAGAGCAATGCAGAATACTTCTTAACTGTATTTTCTATATCCAGTTTGTTTTTGTCTTTACAAACAAGGATATCACCACTTCCGTTATTTGTTTTCAAAACAAAGGAATCCGGAAGAGAATCCCAATCCACATCCTCTGCTTTTTCCCAAACACCATATAGTTTCACAAGAGTATCATCAAGCCCTTTTTCGTGAATATATTGACGAACACGATATTTGTCAGCACACAATGTCCACAAACTCGTGTCAGAATTAAACTTCAGCCAGTTGATTTTTTCGTTCAAATCTTTTGGCCTGAACCAGTTCAGTGGCTTATGGAAATGATAGAAAAACTGAAGACTAGTAAGGAGTCTTGGACTTACATAATTTAAAAATGATTTAACATTCATAGTTCTAAACTATTTGTATCAAACTATTGCTCTTTTTCTTTGTAGGAGAGATGATATGATTAACGCCATTAAAAACCATAAATAATCATTTGCCCAAATATCGCCTCCCGTAAAACTTCTTGGAAAGACGAGGCAGGCGTACATAATAATTACATTATGATTTAGGCCGGATGTTATACGAATACCTTTTATAGTTTGAGAGAATAGATAAAGAATAACAAGGCTACCCAATATCATTCCATATGTAACGAAAATGCTTAGGTACATGCTATGAGCGAGTTCTTGTATTACCACTTCATCACCGGCAACACCAAAACCTAAAAAAGGATCATTTAGGACTATATCCCACAACTTGTCATGAATCTCAGCTCTGCCAGTAGTAATATCTTCAGTATCTGCATTTATCAGATAATATAGAGTACGACTGCTCAGACCAAAGGAGTCAAGCATTCCTCCAACAAAAGCAAGTATTTCTTTGAAGAAAGATAATACAATCAAAACAAAAGAAACAAAGAACAGTTTGATGACAACTCTAGATGAACTCTTCCTTTTCGAATTGAATAATATTTTTATCGAAACAAAGAAACCAATGGCTAAGAACGGATTTCTTGATCCATATATAAATATCACCACAGAACCAATAATTGCAGCAATAAGTGCCAGCTTGTTTTTTGAGTCGAAATACGCATTTAATTGCCAAAGTACAGACAAAAGCAGCACATTTGACATAGTCATAGAATACGTACTCCATTCAGAAGTGGTACTATGACCTATCACGTTGATAATCCCAGCATATAATACGCCACTCAAAGTTATCAGGAAAGAACCTTTGGTGAAATAATCACAAAGATATTCAAAAGTCGACAGTTTGCTTACAAGCAGAAAGGTAAAGAAACAAGCTACAAGTGTTCTAAGAATAGTAGGTTGAATGTATTTTGCGTTTTGAGAGCAAAACATATAAGTAAATAAATAGGTCATTCCCACAAAAAACAAGACACCTATAGTTTGCATAGGAATATGCAATCTACGTGTAGCAAACAAGGCATATAAATACATAAGCAAAGATCCACCCATGATCAAGATATTCAACATATCATTAATCGCGTAAAAGAATGGAAATCCTTGCACTAGGATATTCTTACATCCTTGAGCTATCACCTGAAAGGCGACAACAAAAGATATGATTTTATTAGGGTTCCGCATGAACAAAAAATCTCTTCCTAATTAAAGATTATGAGTCTAATCACAAGGAAATTTGTTCATAAATTCGCAAATACTATATTCTTCTTTAATTTCTATTTTCTCGATATGCAACTTTAATAATCTGTACAATATACTCGAAAGTTCTTTTTCAGTTTTTTTCAAAATTCGATTGTTTGTTTCTGAACGATATAAATCATAGATATTGTACACCTGAGTATTTATTTTGTTATCAACTGATTTTAATATGGAAAAACGAATATCACATATTTTTTTAGTTTCAGTCGAAAAGAGCAAGTGTAAAACTATTGAATATTCAGAATACTTACCATCAACGTAATAACCCCAGTTAGGAGTATAACAAAAATTCCCCAATGCGTAAGCAACAAGATTACTATTTCCATCAAGAGAGATTGGCAGAACACAATGAGGATGATTACATATCACATAATGTGCCCCAGCTTCTTTACATTTATTTACTATTTTATCTGTATATGCGCCTATTTTATTATTGTATTGACCGCCTATATGCAAACATACAAAAACGTAATCAGACTTATGTTTAGCTCTTTTAATATCAGCAAATAAAGAATCCTCATAACGTTTATTCCGTGAAGAAGCTACATCATTGAGCTCTCCACAATCAACTTTACTCTTATCACGAATAATATCTTTAATCAAATCCGGTACTATAGAGTGCAAAACGCGTCTGAATACAGGTCCCTCATACCCTTCTCCTCCTTTCGGAAAATTTTCCTGCTCTTTAAATAAATTAATATGATATAGATCTTCTTCCTTCAATTTATTATTCATCCAAGGAGAGTTCGTATCATATGTATATGAAATAAAAGCACATTTTATACTGCCTATAGTCTTATAAAATGTACGCTCCATATCAGCTCTAAGTTGGGTACCTACATGTTCAGCACCAATCTGGTCTAAAACAGTTAAGGTCCTTTTCAATCCGTACAAACCTCTATCTAACGAATGGTTGTTAGCAGTAGTAAACATTTTTATCCCAACCTCATATGCAGCAAACGCAAATTCATCTGGAGTATTAAATTCAGTAGGATGAAAAGTATACAAACAATCAGCACCAGCCAAAGGTGTCTCAAGATTACCAACGACATAATCGGAGTTGATTAAAGAATCCTTAATATTCTCAAATACAGGTTTAAAATCATACCCTGTCTTTCGTTCCGCCTTTTGAGTCATTGGTATCGTACACATTAAATCGCCAAGGAATGAAATACGTATGATGTTATCTTCTTTTTTCATTATATTTGCAATTACATTTTAGGAAATAATCCTATTATCAAATTCAAAGATATGGAGCATATACATGTTTAACCCCTTTACGAAGCGGATGCTGCTGCAGTTCCACACCAGAACATGTATTTGCTTCAAGAAAAGTTACTGTACCATCCTCGCAAATTACAACATCCCACCCTATGTAACAAAGTTGAGGGATTTTACTATGTGCCTGTTTAACACACTCAAGCACTTCGCTCCACTTTGGAATTTGCAAGCCAATAATGACCTTATTTGTATAAGGGTGCACATAAACATTATCATTATTCTGAGAAACAGCCGGACTTATAATAATTCCTGTTTCAACATCTATAGTTGCTGCTAATCCACCTGAAGAATAATTATCTGTAATACCTTTACCATTTCCTATACGGAGCAGTGCTCCCGTGATAAATATTCGATTTTCTTTTTCTACAGAATATACACGAATAGTGTTAACTGAGCTCGGATTCAAATCCTTTAATTCCGCACACTGAGATATAACTTCTTCAATGATTACCTTTTTCCCTTTAATATAATCATACAACTCCTTAATCTCTTTTTCTGATTGAATAATTTTCTTAAATATGCCTTCACCACCAACACCATCAATAGGTTTGACAATTACATGCTTATTTCTCATCAAGAATTCAAAAAAATCCTGAAATGACAAATTATCAGAGGAAATCCAGCTCCTATTAATATATTCAGAAAAGAAGCGATTGAAAGACGATTTATTAGACAAAATTTCTCGATATTTCTTTTGGTTTTTACTTCCATTGAACTTTTTATCCATCGCAGCTATTCCGCCTTCTGTAATGAATGTTCTTTTCTTATCCAAACTATAGTTATAAAATTCATATCTGAAATAATCCATTGCATCAAGGCCAGGACAGAATATTTTGCTTAATATATAATCTAACCTATAGTATATCTGGGAGTGTTTACCAGGATTGAAACGATGATAAACATATTTCCATCTATGAATATATTTATGAAAATGTTCAAAATAGGAATCATGATTTTCTGAAATGCGCCATACTTCATTTTTAAAATATCCCTCCATATCTATCCAATACATATTGCGAAGAATCATCCAATGAAGAAAATAAACATAGATATTCTTCTGAAAGTTATATTTGTATGAAAGATCACGGAATTCTTGAAAGAATAGTTTTACTTTATTTAATTTCATAAAAAAATATTATTCAAATATTGATTAATTTCATCTTGTCGTACAAAGTCCTGCTCTGGTAAATCTCATAAACAAACTTTTCCACAAAGCAGAAATCCTAGTAGGCGCATAATGTTGTGAACTAATAATCGCACTTTCAGAATATCTTTTTATTAACTCATCATCATCCATGAGACTATTAAGTTTTTCACAGAAATCGTTAAGACTGAACGGTCTTACTATAATACCATCAACGCCATTATTTACAATTTCTCTGGCCATAGGAAAACTATCTTGCACAACAGGGACGACTCCATGCATTTTTGCTTCAATTGTAACAAGAGAAAATGATTCATGAACGCTAGTTACGCATAGTATCTTTGCAATAAGAAGTTACGAAAAGAGTGTAATTTATTGGAAATGAGCGTAGGTTAATTGCTCATGATAGTAATAGGTTACGAATTAGTTAGTTATCTACTGCATCATCCTTCTGCGCGTTGCGTAACCTTCAAAGAACTCTTCGTATGCAAAAATAGAAATTAAACGGGAGATTTAGAAATAAATCTCCTGATTTTTTATCCTCACATATAAGTTTTTCCGTAAAAGCGGTTTTGTCCGTCGGCACACCATCGCCCAAAGAGATTTTGGACGAACGTATGCCGACTACCGCATAAGCGGAGAAAAGGGCTTTGCCTCACGCCTAAACAGAAGTTTAGACTGATGATGCAAGGCCCATTTCTTTTGCGCTTATGCCAGAGAGGTGCTTTTACGGGTTTCTGACGATTTTTCTTTTTTGCTGTTCCTTTGAGCCGTAAGCGGAAAGCCGCGCATGACCGCCCGATCCGTAAATGGAACAAGCCGTCATACACGGCAGGCAAACCGGGAAGAATGATTTTATCCGTCAGACCGGACACGCTCGGCCAGACATATAAAATCATACTTCCTTGCCGGTGGTTTGCCCGGTTTCACGCTTCCGGCAGTGTCCCTTTTCTTTTTGGCATTATCCCTTTTTTACGGATTTCTCTTTTGAAGTTTTCCTGTCCAATCTGCCTCCACTTCCGTTTACCTCCATTTTCGCGTCTTTCAGTGAGCCGCATCAGGCAGTCATTTCCGTTCTGGGCGCAAAGGTAATTCCGGGATTGGACGGGAATGCAAGGTCAAGCCTCCTGTTTTCTGCGGAAATCTCCAGCCCTGCGGGTAGTATTTCCGCGAAAAACCTTGCATCCCCTAATCCCTGCCTTTTTAAGCACCCGAAACGAAAACGACCGATGCGACAGAAAGACGCATAAAAAAAATGTCGGATAAACGAGAGGCAGATAAGATAGTTTGAAACTCAACTCCCTCAGCTCTTGAATCCGCATTAAAACAAAAAAATCAAAACAGCGAAGATATGACGGCAACGGCAGATTTCAGACAAATGGCACAGTACATAGGGCTTGCGATATGCGGCTTAATGGTGCGCACCGCCTTCGGGGTGTTCGGCATCCTTTGGGGTATCATCAGAGAAATTGTAAACGGAGTGTTCCGAGTAACGATAGGCGTAATCATGGCTATCCTTTCCACAATCGTCTTCTTCGGCTTCATCCTTTGGTTATTCACCCTTTAATCCTTACCGATATGGCAAAGAGAAACAGCAAGACAGCAGCGCAGCAGTGCAGATACTACGAGGTGGACAACATCTTCGAGTACATGGTGGAAACGTACATCAACGGCAACATATCCGTGTTCCGTGAACTCTACCGAGAACTGAACAAGGACGCACGGAGGGACTTTACAGACTTCCTTTTGAGCGAAGTGCAGCCGACCTATTGGAGAGAGATACTGAAACAGACCATCTAAAACGACAGCGATATGAGAACGATAACAAGGACATACGACCTTTTCCAATTAGCCGAACTCTCCGCAGCAGCGAGAGATACCGCATACAATGAATGGCTGCGCACCTTTGAATACGGTTGGGAGAGTGACAACCGCAACACGCTGGAAGCATTTGAGAGTGTGTTCAAGGTCAAAGTTAACGATTGGAGTTACGACACGTGCCGTTATTCCTACCGCTTCACCTCACGTTACAGCGGAGAGGAAGAGGAACTCTGCGGCATACGGCTTCTGAAATACATCGTCAATAACTATTGGCATACCCTATTCAAGCCGAGAACCTACTACCTAAAAGGCAATTACAAGAAAAGGCGCAAAAGCCGTGTATTCACGGATAATTGTTGCGTACTGACAGGCTATTGCGCAGACGAGGACATCCTGCGACCCATCTACGACTTTCTGAAAGCCCCCGATACCCGAACCACTCTGTACGACCTTATGGACAAGTGCCTTAACAGCTTCTTCAAGTCGTGCCGTGACGATATGGAATTTCAGTGCAGCGAGGAGAGTTTCGAGGAGAGTTGCGCAGCCAACGACTACGAGTTTTTGGGAAACGGAAAAATGTATAACTGATAAAACGACAGCGATATGAAAGGAACAGAACATTTCAAAAGAACGATACAGATGTACTTGGAGCAGCGTGCAGCCGAAGATGCGCTCTTTGCGAAGAACTACCGCAACCCAGCCAAGAACATAGACGATTGCGTGACCTACATTCTGAACTATGTGCAGAAAAGCGGTTGCAACGGCTTCACGGACGGAGAGATATACGGACAAGCCGTCCACTACTATGACGAGAACGAGGTAGAGGTGGGCGAACCTATCCAATGCAAGGTAGCCGTGAACCATGTGGTGGAACTCACAGCGGAGGAAAAGGCGGAAGCACGGCAGAACGCTATCCGACAATACCAAGACGAGGAACTCCGCAAGTTGCAGAACCGCAACAAGCCAACAGCGAAGAAAGAAACCAAAGTTGAACCATCACTATTTGACTTCTGATTATGAAACCGAGAACACGCATACAGCAGGAAGTCGCACGTTTGAGCAA
>OHSA01000675.1_pt1 | contig 12598 bp, 12 predicted proteins | sample 1578571 | NCBI WGS metagenome assembly OHSA01 (sample SAMEA3879586, study PRJEB24766) | human gut metagenome | biome: human-associated habitat; feature: feces | place: USA | collected 1985/1987
CTCGGGAAGCGCCAGCGGCACCAGGAGCGGGCCGCCGGCGTGAAAAGACGATTATTTTTTCGCCTGACGGGTCATGATGGTGCGATAGACCTTAAAGCGCCCGGTCTGGGCGATCACCTCATGGAAGCCGAACGTCTCATCCAGCACCTGCGGATACGGCAGGAAGGCGTTGGCGACAATGCGCAGCTCGCCGCCGCTGTTCAGATGGCGAACCGCGCCGCGGATCAGCGCCTGGGCGGCTTCGAGACTGGTCTGCAGGCCGTCATGGAATGGCGGGTTGGAGATGATCATGTCGAAGCGACCATTGACCTCGGAGAAGACGTTGCTGGCAAACACATCGCCAGCCAGGCCGTTGGCGGCAAGCGTCGCGCGGCTGGCTTCAACCGCCGGGGCGCTGACGTCGCACAGGGTGAGGCGCACTTTCGGTGAATGGCTGGCCAGCGCGGCGGCCAGCACGCCCGCGCCGCAGCCGACGTCGAGCACTTTCCCTTTGGTATGCGGCTCGAGGGTGGAGAGCAGCAGCTGGCTGCCGACGTCCAGACCGTCGCGGCTGAAGACGCCCGGCAGGGTTTTAATCGTCAGATTATCCAGTGTGTATTCGCCCCAGAATGCGTCGGCGTCGAAGGTCGGCTGCTTTTCCAGACGGCCATGATAGAGGCCACAGCGGCGGGCGCTATCCACTTTGTTTAATGGCGCGTATTCAGCCAGCATCTGCTCCGCGCTGCGGACGCCGCTGCGGTTTTCACCGACGACGAAAATGTCGCTTCCCACCGGCAGCAGAGAGAGCAGGTTCATCAGCTGGAACTGCGCCTCTGGTTTGTTCTTTGGCCAGTAGTAGATCAGGGTGTCGCATTCGGCGACGTCAGCGGCCTCAGCCACTAAGCTAAAACGGACGGTGTCACCCATCTGGCGGTTGAGGACCTGCCAGTGGTGGAACTGTTGGGTATGGGCGCGGCTGGCCGCGGTATCCAGACGCGCAGGCAGGTCATCCTGCAGGTCACCGGCAAACAGAACGCGGGCGGACTCGAAATCATCACTGTGGCGCAGCAAGACTTCACTTGCCGGGGTAAAAGCGGACATGAAACACTCCTTCATTAAGACTGGCGCCGATTATAGTAGTTTGTTGGCGCAGATACGACGGATTTGCTATATTGCGCGCTTGTTTAACAGGAGTGTTTCGCTATGACATCCCGACGAGACTGGCAATTACAGCAGCTGGGCATTACCCAGTGGTCGCTGCGCCGACCGGGGGCGTTGCAGGGCGAAATCGCTATCTCGCTTCCTGAACATATTCGTCTGGTGATGGTGGCGGAAACCCCGCCGTCGCTGACAGAGCCGCTGATTGGCGACATATTACGCGCGCTGGCCGTGACGCCAGATCAGGTCCTGCAGCTGACTCCGGAGCGGGTGGCGATGCTGCCGCAGGACAGCCGCTGCAACAGCTGGCGGTTGGGCACAGAGGCGTCGCTGCCGCTGGCGGGCGCCCAGGTGTCCACCCCCGCTTTTGATGAACTCCAGACCAGCGCGCCGGCTCGCAGGGCGCTCTGGCAACAAATCTGCGCACATGAACACGATTTCTACCCTCAGCACGGCTGATTTAACAAAAGCCTGGCACATCGAAAAACGCGCCCACGCTTTCCCGTGGAGCGAACAGACTCTGGCCAGTAACCAGGGGGAGCGCTATTGCAACTATCAGCTGTCGGTAGATGGCGAAATGGCGGCTTTCGCCATTACGCAAGTGGTGCTGGATGAGGCGACGCTGTTCAATATCGCCGTCGATCCCGCGTACCAGCGCCGCGGCCTGGGGCGAGCGCTGCTGGAGCATGTCATTGATGAAGTCGAAAAACTCGGCGTCGTCACGCTGTGGCTGGAGGCAACCATCCGCCGCAACTACTATCCTACGGCTGACGGACGCGAAGACGCCATTATTATGGCTCTGCCAATCAGTATGTAACACAAGGTGATACGATGAAATGGGACTGGATTTTCTTTGATGCCGATGAAACGCTGTTTACGTTTGATTCTTTCAGCGGCTTGCAGCGGATGTTTCTCGACTACAGCGTGACCTTTACCGCCGAAGATTTTCAGGACTATCAGGCCGTGAACAAGCCGCTATGGGTGGATTACCAAAACGGCGCCATCACCTCGCTGCAGCTGCAGCACCTGCGTTTTGACAGCTGGGCGGAACGTTTGAACGTCCCTCCGGGCGAACTGAACGACGCTTTCATGAATGCGATGGCGGAAATCTGTGCTCCGTTGCCGGGCGCGCTCTCGCTGCTCAACGCGCTGCAGGGCAAGGTCAGAATGGGCATCATCACCAACGGCTTTACCTCGCTGCAGCAGACTCGTCTGGAGCGGACAGGTTTACGCGATCACTTTGATTTGCTGATTATTTCTGAACAGGTGGGTGTCGCCAAGCCGGACGCGCGTATTTTCGATTATGCACTGGCGCAGGCGGGTAATCCACCGCGCTCGCGGGTGCTGATGGTCGGTGATACCGCCGAGTCGGATATTCGCGGCGGCGTGAACGCCGGACTGGCGACCTGCTGGCTCAATGCGCATCAGCGCGAGCTGCCGGCGGACCTCGAGCCGGACTGGACGGTGACCTCGTTAAGCGAACTGGAGCAGCTCCTGTGTAAACACTGATTGCCTCCCCCCCGTTGATGGGTAAAATAGCCGCAATTTTTCGTATTCCACATGCGTGGCCCATGGCCGCGTTTACTTAGAAGATTAATTATGACGTTGTCTCCTTATCTGCAAGAGGTGGCCAAACGCCGCACTTTTGCCATTATTTCTCACCCGGATGCCGGTAAGACCACCATCACCGAAAAGGTGCTGCTGTTCGGACAGGCGATTCAGACCGCCGGTACAGTAAAAGGTCGTGGTTCCAGTCAGCACGCGAAATCCGACTGGATGGAGATGGAAAAGCAGCGTGGTATCTCGATCACCACCTCGGTAATGCAGTTCCCGTATCATGACTGCCTGGTGAACCTGCTGGATACCCCGGGGCACGAAGACTTCTCCGAAGATACCTACCGTACCCTGACGGCGGTGGACTGCTGCCTGATGGTGATTGACGCGGCAAAAGGCGTCGAAGATCGGACCCGTAAGCTGATGGAAGTCACCCGTCTGCGCGATACGCCGATCCTCACCTTTATGAACAAACTCGACCGTGATATCCGCGATCCGATGGAGCTGCTGGATGAAGTCGAGAACGAGCTGAAAATCGGCTGCGCGCCGATTACCTGGCCTATCGGCTGCGGCAAGCTGTTCAAAGGCGTTTATCATCTCTACAAAGACGAAACCTACCTGTATCAGACCGGTAAAGGCCACACCATCCAGGAAGTGCGTATCGTGAAGGGGCTCAACAACCCGGATCTCGACGCGGCGGTGGGGGAAGACCTGGCGCAGCAGCTGCGTGACGAGCTGGAGCTGGTGCAGGGGGCGTCGAATGAGTTCGACAAAGATCTGTTCCTGGCCGGGGAAATCACCCCGGTCTTCTTCGGAACCGCGTTAGGTAACTTCGGCGTTGACCATATGCTGGATGGCCTGGTGGAGTGGGCCCCGGCGCCGATGCCGCGCAACACCGACACGCGTGAAGTCACCGCCACGGAAGAGAAATTCACCGGCTTCGTGTTTAAAATTCAGGCCAACATGGATCCGAAACACCGCGACCGTGTGGCTTTCATGCGGGTGGTGTCCGGCAAATATGAAAAAGGCATGAAGCTGCGTCAGGTGCGTATCGGCAAGGACGTAGTGATTTCCGACGCGCTGACCTTTATGGCGGGCGATCGCTCGCACGTTGAAGAAGCGTACCCAGGCGATATCATCGGCCTGCATAACCACGGCACCATTCAGATTGGCGATACCTTTACCCAGGGCGAGATGATGAAGTTCACCGGTATTCCGAACTTCGCGCCGGAACTGTTCCGTCGTATTCGCCTGAAGGATCCGCTGAAGCAGAAACAGCTGCTGAAAGGGCTGGTTCAGCTCTCTGAAGAGGGCGCGGTCCAGGTCTTCCGCCCGATCGCTAATAACGATCTGATCGTTGGCGCCGTCGGCGTGCTGCAGTTTGACGTGGTGGTAGCGCGTCTGAAAAGCGAATACAACGTGGAAGCGATTTACGAATCGGTCAACGTGGCCACCGCGCGCTGGGTTGAATCTACTGACGTGAAGAAGTTCGAAGAGTTCAAGCGGAAAAATGAAGTTCAGCTGGCGCTGGATGGCGGCGATAACCTGACCTACATCGCCCCGACAATGGTCAACCTGAACCTGACGCAGGAGCGTTACCCTGACGTGGTGTTCCGCAAAACGCGCGAGCACTAATCCCTGACGAAGCGCGGCGCAGGCCGCGCTTTTTTCTGGTTACGCCCCCGTTCCCTTCCTTCTGGAAAGTTCTTAAAACACAGCTAATTCGTCTGTTTTTTATCCATATCCTCCGCAACCCCTTCGTCTGTCTACTATATTTAATTCGTGTTTTTAAAAATGCTGGCGTAATTCACTGCGATAAGACGCCAGCGCTGGTGAAAAAACGAGGACATAACGATGACCAGACTAAAGAATGCCAATATGTTGCTGGCGCTCTTCTTAGGCTTAGCCGCGTTGAACGCCTCGGCAGAGACGGAAAAAACAACGGTAGACAGTGCGAAGTCGGCTGCCAGCAATGCGGGAGAGGCGGTAGATAATTCGATTAACAAAGTCGGCGATTTTATGGACGACAGTACCATTACCGCACGGGTAAAAGCGGCGCTGATCGACCATAAAGATATTAACTCCGGCGATATTTCGGTGAAAACGGAGAATAAAGTGGTCACCCTCAGCGGCGACGTCACCAGTGCTGAACAGAAAAGTCAGGCACTGAGCGTAGCGAAAGAGGTCAAAGGCGTCTCACACGTTAACGACAAGCTGACGGTCCATCATAAATCATCGAGCGAGACGGCGACGCTGAAAGGCTATGCCGGGGATACCGCCATTACCAGCGAAGTGAAAGCCAAGCTGCTGGCGGATGACATTGTCCCTTCGCGCAATGTGAAAGTCGAAACCAACGCCGGCGCGGTACATCTGACCGGTACGGTGGCTTCCGCGGCGCAGGCGGAGCGTGCCGCAGAGATTGCGAAAGCGGTCTCCGGTGTGAAAAGCGTGCGCAACGATCTTAGCGTTAAGTAAACCGAGTTATTAACAAAAGTGTTGTCTGGCCAAGGTTGCCGAACGAATAGCAGCATCCACTGAGCGATGAGCTATACAGAAAGGGTGCGCAAACCGCTGTTCACCGTCCATTATGGTAAGGAGAAAAGTATGTTTCGATGGGGAATTATTTTTCTGGTCATTGCATTAATTGCTGCGGCTCTGGGCTTTGGTGGTCTGGCGGGTACGGCCGCTGGCGCTGCGAAAATCGTCTTTGTCGTCGGGATTATCTTGTTCCTGGTGAGCCTGTTTACAGGACGCAGACGTCCTTAGGCGGCCCGCGATGCGGGCGATACTGAAGCCTAAGCATTTTTACTGACACGTCATCTTACACAAAGCCAGTCCTGAGGACTGGCTTTCGCGGTTTAAGCGGCGGGCAAATTGCGTTACCTTGTCAGGAGAAGATCAATCGAACAGGAAAGCAGGGTGGGGCAACGCATTCCCGTCACGCTGGGCAATATCGCCCCGCTGGCGGTTAAACCCTTCCGACCAGGCAAGCTGGCACTGGTATGCGAAGGCGGAGGACAGCGAGGGATTTTTACTGCCGGGGTGCTGGACGAATTTATGCGCGCCGGATTTAACCCCTTTGACCTGATGCTGGGTACTTCCGCCGGCGCGCAAAACCTCTCCGCCTACATGTGTAATCAGCAAGGCTATGCCCGCAAAGTTATCACCCGCTACACCACTTCACGCCAGTTTTTCGATCCGATGCGCTTTGTGCGCGGCGGCAACCTTATCGATCTCGACTGGCTGGTTGAGGCCACTTCGCAGCAAATGCCGCTTGCCATGAACTATGCCGAAGCGCAGTTCGCGTTGGGCAAAGAGCTGTGGCTATGCGCTTGCCGCGGTGACGATTACTCCGCCAGCTATTTTTCGCCGACGCCGCAAACGTGGCTGGATCTGATCCGCGCCTCCAGCGCCATCCCCGGCTTTTATCGCAGCGGCGTGTTGCTCGACGGCGTTAGCTACCTGGACGGCGGCGTCAGCGATGCGATCCCGGTGCAGGAGGCGGCCCGCCGCGGCGCCCAGACCATCGTGGTGATCCGTACCGTCCCTTCGCAGATGTTTTATACCCCGCAGTGGTTCAAGCGGATGGAGCGCTGGCTGGGAGAGAGTAGTCTGCAACCGCTGGTCAATTTGGTGCATCATCACGAAACCACCTACCGCGCCATCCAGCAGTTCATCGAGAAACCGCCGGGTAAGTTGCGGATCTTCGAAATCTATCCGCAGCGGCCGCTGCGCAGCATGGCGCTTGGCAGCCGACTACCGGCGCTGCTGGAGGACTACAAAACCGGGCGCCAGTGCGGCCGTTATTTCCTGGCAACGGTGGGTAAACTACTGGCCGACCAGCCGCCGCTGCTGCGCCACGCGCCGCGTATTGCCCGGCCCGCGCCGGTGGTGGTGCCGCCGGTGCCGGTGGCCAATGAAGCGCCCCAGGCGACCATCATTCCTGCGCCCCAGGCGAATGACCCCAGTTTTGATCATGAGGATCTGGCGTGACGCACCGTTTTATCGATACCCACTGTCACTTTGATTTTCCCCCCTTCGCGGCAGATGAGGTCGCCAGCCTGGCGCGTGCGGCGCAGGCCGGCGTCGGGCGAATTATCGTTCCAGCCATCTCTGCTGAGCGTTTTAGCCGCGTGCTGGCGCTGGCAGCTCAGCACGAAGCGCTGTACGCCGCGCTGGGTATGCATCCGATCGTCATCGAAGAGCATACTGATGAGGGACTGGCGCAGCTGGAAGCCTTGATGGCGCAGCGGCCGCCTAAACTGGTGGCGGTGGGAGAGATTGGCCTCGATCTTTATCGCGACGATCCGCAGTTTGATCGTCAGCAGGCCCTGCTGGAGGCGCAGCTGAGGCTGGCGAAGCGTTACGATCTGCCGGTGATCCTCCACTCCAGACGCACCCACGATAAGCTGGCGATGCTGCTGAAAAAACATGCCCTGCCGCGTACCGGAGTCATCCATGGCTTTGCCGGCAGCCTGCAGCAGGCCGAGCGCTTCGTTCAGCTTGGCTATAAGATCGGCGTTGGCGGCACCATTACCTATCCCCGCGCCAGTAAAACCCGTGAAGTGATGGCGCGTCTGCCGCTTTCCGCTCTGCTGCTGGAGACCGATGCGCCGGATATGCCGCTAAATGGCTTTCAGGGACAGCCCAATCGACCGGAACAAGCTGCACGGGTATTTGAGGCGCTGTGTGAACTGCGTCCGGAGTCGCCGGCAGCCATAGAAGAAGGGATCATGCACAATACGCTCGCCTTGTTTTCCCTTCCCCCGGTCTCTGTATGGTGATCGATTTCTCATAATTGTCCATCCATATCATTGATTTGCTTAAAATGTGTGAAGCCAGACGGGCAGGATAGTTTCAGGCCGATATAATCACGCGGTTAGTACTGGACTATCAAAAACACAGGGAATCTGTATGCAAATCCTCATGGGACTTATCGGCATGGTGGCGCTATTGGCCATTGCTGTGCTGCTCTCCAATAACCGAAAAGCCATTAACCTGCGCACCGTGCTCGGCGCCTGGATAATCCAGGTGGGTATCGGCGCGTTAATATTGTATGTACCGGCCGGGCGCGCGGCGCTATTAGCGATGTCGAATGGCGTCGCCAGCGTTATTGCCTACGGCAATGAAGGGATTAGTTTCATCTTCGGCGGGCTGGTCTCCGATAAAATGTTCGAGGTGTTTGGCGGCGGCGGCTTCGTCTTTGCCCTGCGCGTGCTGCCGGTGATCGTCTTCTTCTCGTCGCTGATTGCCGTGCTTTACTACCTGGGCATTATGCAACTGGTCATTCGCATTCTCGGCGGCGCGCTGCGGGCAGTGCTGAAGACCTCACGTACCGAATCGCTGTCGGCCACGGCGAACATCTTTGTTGGCCAGACCGAAGCGCCGCTGGTGGTGCGTCCTTATATCGCCACCATGACTCGCTCGGAGCTGTTTGCGGTCATGTGCGGCGGCCTGGCCTCGGTGGCGGGCTCGGTACTGGCGGGCTATGCGCAGATGGGCGTTCCGCTGGAGTACCTTATTGCCGCGTCGTTTATGGCGGCGCCGGGAGGTCTGCTGTTTGCCAAAATTATCGTACCGGAAACGGACAAACCGGACGATAACCCGGCTCATGACAGCCAAAGCGCTGACGCGGATAAACCGGCCAACGTGCTGGATGCTGCCGCCTCCGGCGCCGCGTCTGGTATGCAACTGGCGCTCAACGTCGGCGCGATGCTGCTGGCGTTTATTGCGCTGATCGCCCTGCTGAACGGCATACTCTCCGGCGTCGGCGGCTGGTTTAACCATCCTGAGCTGTCGCTGCAGATGATCCTCGGCTGGATCTTCTCACCGCTGGCGTGGGTGATTGGCGTGCCGTGGCACGAAGCGACGGTGGCGGGGTCGTTTATCGGCCAGAAGCTGATCATTAACGAGTTCGTGGCCTACATGAACTTTGGCGAATATTTAAAGGCGGATGCCGAAGTGGCGGCGGCCGGGCTGCAGGTCATTTCAGATCACACCAAAGCCATTATCTCTTTCGCGCTGTGCGGCTTTGCCAACCTGTCATCGATCGCCATTCTGATTGGCGGACTCGGGGGAATGGCGCCCAACCGGCGGCAGGATATCGCTCAGCTTGGGCTACGTGCGGTAGCGGCGGGGACGCTGTCCAACCTGATGAGCGCCACCATCGCCGGGGTTTTTCTCGCCCTGTAAGCCTGTCTCCTGAACCAGCGGCCACCGTGCCGCTGGTGTTGCTGTAAATGTGATAATTCCATCACCACTCTCTTTTTTGAAAAAAGGTTTATATTTCAATTTGTAGCGTTTTTATTGCCCGTAAGTTGGGCAAAATGTGCGCCACGCTATCGAGTGCATCTGTTATTGTGTGTTAGAATTATCACATTCTCATCGGCGGTATAGTATCGATTATGCTTAAGAGGGGACTAACGATAATTGCTGCGGTATTGAGTGCTAATTTGTGATTTTAATCACGTTACAGTAATGCAAATTAGTAAGTAGTTTTCATTAACTGTGATGAATGTCGAAGTGTAACGACGAGCGAATGTTACAATAGTAACAGACTCGCAAGGTGAACAAACTATTGATCCGGCATGACGCCGGCGGAGTATGAAATGACTGATTTAAAAGCAAGCAGCCTGCGCGCGTTAAAACTGATGGACCTGACCACTCTGAATGACGACGACACCAATGAGAAAGTCATTGCCCTGTGTCATCAGGCGAAAACGCCGGTGGGTAACACCGCGGCGGTCTGCATCTACCCGCGCTTCATCCCGATCGCCCGTAAAACGCTGAATGAGCAGGGGACGCCGGATATTCGCATCGCCACGGTCACCAACTTCCCGCACGGGAATGACGATATCGACATTGCGCTGGCGGAAACCCGCGCGGCGATCGCTTACGGCGCTGACGAAGTGGACGTGGTCTTCCCGTACCGCGCGCTGATCGCCGGCAACGAGCAGGTCGGTTTCGAGCTGGTGAAAGCCTGTAAGGAAGCCTGTGCGGCGGCTAACGTGCTGCTGAAAGTGATCATCGAAACCGGTGAGCTGAAAGAAGAAGCGCTGATCCGTAAAGCGTCTGAAATCTCTATCAAAGCTGGGGCCGATTTCATCAAAACCTCGACCGGTAAAGTGCCGGTGAATGCCACGCCGGAAAGCGCGCGCATCATGATGGAAGTGATCCGCGATATGGGCGTTGAGAAAACCGTTGGCTTCAAACCGGCGGGCGGCGTGCGCAGCGCGGAAGACGCGCAGCAGTTCCTGGCGATCGCTGATGAACTGTTCGGCGCCGACTGGGCCGATTCTCGTCACTATCGTTTTGGCGCATCCAGCCTGCTGGCTAGCCTGTTGAAAGCCCTGGGTCACGGCGACGGCAAGAGCGCCAGCAGCTACTAATCCCTTGATTTGCCGGATGGCGCTGCGCTTATCCGGCCTACGAATTGATGCCTGTAGGCCGGATAAGGCGCTCGCGCCGTCATCCGGCAATTTATTCTCTTTGGGAGGTTACCGTGTTTCTCGCACAAGAAATTATTCGTAAAAAACGTGATGGTCAGGCATTAAGCGATGAAGAGATCCGTTTTTTCATCAACGGCATCCGCGACAATACTATCTCTGAAGGGCAGATCGCCGCGCTGGCGATGACCATCTTCTTCCACGATATGTCTATGCCGGAGCGCGTTTCGCTGACCATGGCGATGCGGGATTCCGGTACCGTTCTGGACTGGAAAAGCCTCAACCTTAACGGTCCGATCGTCGATAAACACTCTACCGGCGGCGTCGGGGATGTCACTTCGCTGATGCTGGGGCCGATGGTGGCCGCCTGCGGTGGTTACGTACCGATGATCTCCGGCCGCGGCCTCGGCCATACCGGCGGTACGCTGGACAAACTGGAAGCGATCCCGGGCTTCGATATCTTCCCGGACGACAACCGCTTCCGCGAGATTATTAAAGATGTTGGCGTGGCAATTATCGGGCAGACCAGCTCCCTTGCCCCGGCCGACAAACGTTTCTATGCCACCCGCGATATTACCGCGACGGTGGACTCCATCCCGCTGATTACCGCCTCGATTCTGGCGAAGAAGCTGGCGGAAGGGCTGGATGCGCTGGTGATGGACGTCAAAGTCGGCAGCGGCGCCTTTATGCCGACTTATGAACTCTCTGCCGCGCTGGCCGAAGCGATCGTGGGTGTCGCCAACGGCGCCGGCGTGCGCACCACCGCGCTGCTGACCGATATGAATCAGGTACTGGCCTCCAGCGCCGGCAACGCCGTTGAAGTTCGCGAAGCGGTGCAGTTCCTGACCGGCGAATATCGCAACCCGCGCCTGTTCGACGTGACAATGGCGCTGTGTGTGGAAATGCTGATCTCCGGCAAGCTGGCGGCGGACGATGCCGAGGCGCGCGCGAAGCTGCAGGCGGTGCTGGATAACGGTAAAGCGGCGGAAGTGTTTGGCCGCATGGTCGCGGCGCAGAAAGGGCCGAGCGACTTTGTCGAGAATTATGCTAATTATCTGCCGACGGCGATGCTGAGCAAAGCAGTCTATGCTGATACCGAAGGTTTTATCAGCGCGATGGATACTCGCGCGCTGGGCATGGCAGTGGTTTCTATGGGCGGCGGCCGCCGTCAGGCATCGGACACCATTGACTATAGCGTTGGCTTTACCGAGATGGCGCGTCTGGGTGACCGCGTCGACGGACAGCGTCCGCTGGCGGTGATCCATGCCAAAGACGAGAACAGCTGGCAGGAGGCCGCGAAAGCGGTCAAAGCGGCCATTAAACTGGACGATAAAGCCCCGGAAATTACACCGACAGTCTATCGCCGTATCACTGAATAGCGATATACTGATCTGATCGCTTTTTTGCAGCGCAAGATGTATGGAGAACAAGATGAAACGTGCATTTATCATGGTGCTGGACTCCTTTGGGATTGGCGCAACGGAAGACGCAGACCGCTTTGGCGACGTCGGCGCCGATACGCTGGGCCACATTGCAGAAGCCTGCGCCAAAGGCGAGGCTGACCACGGCCGCAAAGGCCCGCTGAATTTACCGAACCTGACCCGTCTGGGTCTGGTGAAAGCGCATGAAGGCTCCACCGGTAAAATTGCCGCGGGTATGGATGGCAATGCCGAAGTGATTGGCGCCTATGCCTGGGCGCATGAACTTTCTTCCGGTAAAGATACCCCGTCCGGCCACTGGGAAATCGCCGGTGTGCCGGTGCTGTTTGACTGGGGCTACTTCAGCGACCATGAAAACAGCTTCCCGCAGGAGCTGCTGGATAAGCTGGTGAAACGCGCCAACCTGCCGGGCTATCTCGGCAACTGCCACTCCTCCGGGACGGTGATCCTCGATCAGCTCGGCGAAGAGCATATGAAAACCGGGAAACCGATCTTCTATACCTCCGCTGACTCGGTGTTCCAGATCGCCTGCCACGAAGAGACCTTTGGCCTCGACAAGCTGTATGAGCTGTGCGAAATCGCGCGTGAAGAGCTGACCGAAGGCGGCTATAACATTGGTCGCGTGATTGCTCGTCCTTTCGTGGGCGACAAAGCCGGTAACTTCCAGCGTACCGGTAACCGTCACGACCTGGCGGTAGAGCCGCCGGCGCCGACCGTGCTGCAGAAGCTGGTCGACGAGAAAAACGGCCACGTGGTGTCCGTGGGTAAAATCGCCGATATCTACGCCAACTGCGGTATCACTAAGAAAGTGAAAGCCACCGGGCTGGACGCGCTGTTCGACGCGACCATCAAAGAGATGAAGGAAGCGGGCGACGAGACTATCGTCTTCACTAACTTCGTCGATTTTGACTCCTCCTGGGGCCACCGTCGTGACGTCGCTGGCTACGCGGCGGGTCTGGAGCTCTTCGACCGCCGTCTGCCGGAGCTGATGGAGCTGGTTGGTGAAGACGACATTCTGATCCT
>OHSA01000680.1_pt1 | contig 12524 bp, 15 predicted proteins | sample 1578571 | NCBI WGS metagenome assembly OHSA01 (sample SAMEA3879586, study PRJEB24766) | human gut metagenome | biome: human-associated habitat; feature: feces | place: USA | collected 1985/1987
GCCGAAGTCCAGGCGGTGCACCAGGGTGCAGCCCGGAAAGCGCTGTACCAGCCGATGATGCACGGAGTCGAGGTTGCGCGGATCTTTGCCCGACAGGCTCAGCAGCCCGGCGGGCTTATTGATCAGCACCAGGTGTTCGTCCTGATACAAGAGGGTGATCTGTTCGCGACACGGCGGCGCGACAAAGGTATCGATAATGGTGGACATCAGGCGGCCCGAAGAAGGAGTGGCTGGCGATAGTACCCCATTTTGCCCACCGGCACGATGCTGACGCACAATCCGCCCTCGCGGCGGCGTCATTTATCACCCACACTTATCGCAAAGGCATGGCCTGTACAGGCAATGTGCTTTACACTGCGCGCTGCAAAATTTGTGTTAACCAACGAGTAATACGGTAATGGCGATGAACGGAACAATCACAACGTGGTTTAAAGATAAAGGTTTTGGATTTATCAAAGATGAAAACGGCGAAAATCGTTATTTTCACGTGATTAAGGTCGCCAATCCTGATCTTATCAAGAAAGACGCGGCGGTGACTTTCGAACCTACCACCAACAATAAAGGGCTGTCGGCCTACGCGGTGAAGGTCATTCCGGAAAGCAAATATATCTATATTGCCGGCGAGCGGTTGAAGCTGACCTCCATCAAATCCTATGTGGTGTACCGGGAAGAAGAGCCGGTCGAGACCCGCGTCGATAAAGAAAACGCCGTGCTGTCGGTCGGGCTGCTGATGAACAGCATCCGGCCAAAAGCCACGGTGCAGCCGGGAGAGATGCGCTCGGTGAAAAAGCTGGCGATCACCACCTTTCAGGGGACAACCCTGATCTTTTCGGAAGACGAAATCGATATCGATGCCACGGTAAAACTGCTTAAGGTGTAAGCCCTGGCGCGCGGTTTCCCGCGCGCCCGAAGTCCTGCCCGATATGCTACCCGCCATCGCCCCTCGCCGGACGGGGCGATGGCGCCAGAGAGCCGATAAGGATGCCGCCATGCCCGTAAATTTTGACTTCAACGATCTCTACGCCTTTCGCGCCCTGATGGAATATGGCAGTTTTCGGCTGGCGGCCGAATCCATCTGCCTGTCGCAGTCGGCCCTTAGCCGACGCATCGAAAAGCTGGAGACGGCGCTGGGCAACCGGCTGTTCGATCGCACCACCCGGCGGGTGACCCTCACGCTGTATGGGCAAAATTTTGCCGAACGTTCGGAGCAGCTGCTGGCCCATGTCGAGACGGTGCTGGCGGATATCAGCCAGGTCAGCAAGGCGCGCACCGGGCTGGTGACGGTGGCGACAGTGCCTTCCGCCGCCTACTACTTTATGCCGGAAATCATCCGCAGCTTTCAGGCGCGTTATCCCCAGGTGCGCATCCGGTTGATTGACAGTAGCGTCGGGAATGTGATCGAGGCGGTCAGCAGCGGACAGGCTGACTTTGGCCTCTGCTTTGCCAAAAACCTGCCAGCCAGTATCGAATTCACCCCTCTTGCCGACGACCGCTATGTGGCCGCCTGTCGGCACGATCATCCGCTGGCGCGCAAGACGCACCTAAGCTGGCAGGCGTATTTTGAACAGGATTATATTGGCCTGGATCGGGTCTCCGGCAACCGGACGCTGCTTGACCGGGAGCTGGCGCATCTGACGCCGGCGCGGCCAAGTATCTGCGAAACCCGCCACGTCACCACGGTGACGCTGGAAATTTAAAAGTCGACAAATATCGTCCAGGAGCGCCATTTTCAATGGCTGGAGATAGCATCCAACATACGTTGTTTGCAATGTTTGGCGAAATTCAATGATTTCTCATGCCCCACCCATGCCCCAAGACGCCTGACACGCGAAATCTTCCACCAAATTACTGCAACTAAACAACCGCGTTGTCCTGGCGAACATCGCAGATAGTAAACGTCACGACGCCGATGACAGTAACATCGTCAAGGGCTTCACCCTCGATCGCTTCACCATCTTCGGTAATCAGCGACTTTCCTCTCAATGTGGCAAGTTCCGTCCCGCCGCCGTGCTGGATCAGAACCTGACTACCCTGCTTTGGCTTCAGGGAGATATCCAGTACAACGTAACCACCAGAACGCTCGAAAACTAGCGTGTTTGGACCTACATTGCAGATCGAGTTAACAGACAGACGCTGCTCAACGTAGTCCGTCGCGGGTGAAGGAAACCCCATCAGATGACCCTCCCCATGTTGGCCATCATCCACAGGCGGTTTTCGCTGTGCTCTGCCGTTTTGTCGACGAAATAAGACTGCTCGCGTGCGATCCAGGCGTTAGCCTCCACCTCAGTAAAGTGAATGCCGCGCCGGCGAAGCGCGGTAACGAAGTCGCGGGTGTGAAGGTACTGGAACCCCTTGGAACTGCGCAAAACTGACTCGCGGAAAGCCGCGGCGATGTCTGACTGACGGTGCATGATCTGCCTCCGATAAACACTGTTTTTATATACAGTAGTTTTTATAGGCCAGCAGATCAATGCTGGTAATCCCTATCAATCACTTCAACAGCGCTCGTATTATGAGAATCGGGAACCAATAGAGGAAGTATCTGCTGCGAGTATTTCTGCGGCTGTTAGCGTTGTTGCTGTCAGATCGTCTTTGCGCACACGGTAGAATTTACCAGCCCATGCAAGCGGGAACACAGACGAAGCGCCGATATATTTCTGCGTTGGTGCATCCGGCACGGTTGTAGCCACAGCTGCATACCCAGACGTATATACTGCCACGCCATCAACATACACTGTTAACTGCTGTTGTGTGCCATCGCTGCTCAGTTGTAGCTCGAAAGCAACCTGGTGAAGCGCGTTATCATAAATGGACGCCAGTGCAGAGGCCAGGCCGCTGTAGTTTTTACCGCGGGCATGAACGGTAATTGACGTCGGAGCCGCGTCAGTTGCTGGGTTGCATATCAGCGTCAGCATTGATTTAGTCGCATCGTTAATTGTTGTGGTTGAGAAACTCAGCGTCTGGTTATTCCCGCTGGATACCGTCCCCGCACCACGACTGGACATTTTCAGCCATACCGTTACGAGCCAGTGAGTATCTGATGGCTGTGGCGCAGCGTCATCAGGTAGGGTAAACATATCGCCGTTTACTCCAGTAAAAACCATTCCGCCGTTAACGTAGTCGTGGGCCTTCGTAAATGATGCAATTGAGTCCTCATAGCTAAGGCTCTTAATCTGCGTCCCAGCAGAAATATTTTTAGCGCCTCCAGCCCAGGGGCTTGAAACATCAAACAACGCTTTCGTGCCTGTATTGATAGAAACGTCCCGGTAGTTTTTTACACCAGTATTAACTACCACGTTTGTGTATTGCTCGATGCGTGCAGCCATTATAACCAACCTTTTTTCATGAGGAATTGATGAACGAAATTCGCATTTACGTTTGCGCCATAGTCGAGCGCAAGCTCTGGCGTCAGCGAACCGCCATTGCCAGTTATTTGTTGTGAAGGATGCAGGTTGTCATATCGCAGTGAGCGCGGAGTTAATCCCGAGGCAACGTCTGACATATCATCTGGTGAATCCGGGTTTGCATTATTAATGAAATTCTGGAGAACATCCACACCGTCAATTTCACAATAAAAATCCGGATACTTTTCTTTGTAGCGTCGGTTTAACTCTGTCATCTTATTAAAACCAGCTGATCCGGTTGGCTCTCCGGATGAGTTAAATTCAGCCAGAATCACGATTTTCTGACCAATGTTTTTAACATATTCAACCATAGACACCATGTTTTGCATAATCAAATCGGTTTCGCTTAGATTATTGCGCCCAATCCAGAAAATGTTTATGCACTCATCGTGCAGATCAAACTGTGTGTCTTTGGATATACTACCCGGTACGTTCACGGTTGTTATTGGGTACACAAATAAAGGCACCTGTACCGATACAGGTACTGCATCTCCTGCTGTTTCACGTGTAAATACGGCGCTTGTTCCATTCCAGGTAAAAGTGCCGTCAACTCCCGCAAGATTGCACTTTAAAGCAACCGGAGAAGCCAGAGAGCGGCATGGCCCAGCAACAGCAGGGGTCAGCGTCACCGCGCCACTTGCTGGTATAGACCCACCGACTGGGGCGTAATATGCAGGTGCTCCGCCCTGGCGAGCGGCGATAGCATCACTCGTCTGCCCGGCTAGTCCAAAGTTGTAGGTAGGCAACCCGGTAAGCTGGTAAATCCGTCGCAGGAATGCTCCATTGTTAATAAATGAATGACCCCATCCAACGATTTTTTTACGCGCAATATAAGCATGCGGAGTAAAGTCGGGTAGTTGTGCGTAAAACAACCCACCCGGAGGAGGGTCAGCACGGTCTGATTGCCACACGATACGATCCAGAACGTCAGGGCGTGGGTTGGTTTCATTGCTCGTCCCGCTCGTTACCTGTATCTGCTGGTGAGTGGAAATATCCATTACGGATACCTGGTACTTACCATTTGAGTCAAGTTCAGACCACGGGGAAAGCGGGTTTGTTTCCTGTGGTTTTATTTGTTGAGTTATTTCCCACGCTTCATCCCAGTTCTTTTTCTTGTTGTTGTATTCAACAAAATCCAGAAGTACGTTATTGTCCTGATCAACAATACGAACTTGGTCTGGGTTAAATGCAAACTCATCCAGGTCTTTGATTTCCGTTGACTCAGAATAAGCATTAAGAGCAGCTCTTTCACTAGCCGTCGGGATGCCATTAGGGTCAACGTCAACACCTGCAACCATTAAAGAATCGCATTTAACAGTTGGGAATCTTGCCGATGTAAACCATCTTATCTCGGTGCCCTTTATGCCACAAATCAGGTCACCATTCATATCCTCAAGGATAACGTTAAAACCGAAACCAAAATCGAACTCTCCGGTATCAGCCGCAGTGCTAAACTTTGTCATGTCACTTAGTGTCACCAGATTACTTTTCTCCTCTGGGGACAGCACACCAGTCAAATCAACAGGAATACCGTTTACAGTTATGACACCTGTTTCAAGTGAATTAAATTCAACATCCCCATAAAACTTACACTTATTTCCATTTAACGTGTAAATGATATTGTGCTCTGCATCCTCTAAAAGCACGTTAAATGGGATGCCAAAATCATACTCTCCGTCTTCCGGAAAGATAAACCTTGTGTTTTCGTTTAACCCTATAAGATTCTTTATGGAATCATAAGATGGCATTTTACGCCCGGTAGGCTGTAACGTACCCGCATTATTGATGTACTCATCTGCAAGAGAGTTGCCATCAGTGCTACGTACATAGGTGGCTGAACCTGACGGTATATTCGCGATATCCGCCTGCGCCGCCTCCAGCGTCATGTACTGCCGGCTGAGAGGGATCAGGTTTTGGCGGGTTTTCTCAACTACAGCATTCCTTTCTTCTTGCGAAGTCTGCTTGCTGCTGCGTTAGCTGGTTGTCCGCCTTAACATTAACGCCATGCAAAGTATCTAACTGTTCGCCTGTGCGTGTGGTAATGGTTTCATCGCTGCTATTAACGAACTTGTCAATAGACTGCATATTATCCCATGCATTAGGCATTGATGCAGACGGCACAGGACTGCCGGTATCGTATTCACTCATGGTCGCCCCAATAAAAAAACCGGCATATGCCGGTTGATTGGTAATTTACATGCACTTAGATGATGTTATTTATTTTTGAAAACTCTTTGTCGTCATAGAATAAACCATCATCTTTGTTATAAAACATTCCTGGCTGGCAAAATACACTTTCAGGATATTCGATAAGTTCAGCACCATCATATTCATAACCGCTTTCCGCAATTATGATGTTTTTAACTATTCCACTTTCAATGACTGCGTAATTACCTGCCATTATGCGTACTCCTCAATGATGACATAGCCGTTAGCGCCCTTCCCTGACGCCCTGGCCACTGAATCATACGATGCACCAGCACCGCCGCCACCAGGGAAAAATCCATCATCACCGGATGAACTAACGTGTGGAAGGCCACCATAACTACTGTGCGATGCGCCACCTACACCACCCAGGCTTACACCTGATCCTCCCTGTCCTCCCTGACCAGCCACTGAGAATATTGTCCCAACAGATGGAGCTCCAGGAATTCCGCCAGCAGAATTACCAGCAGAGTTTCCGCCCTTACCACCACCAGCAGAGATACCCAGAGCGGTAATGGTAGTGTCTCCCCCATCACCGCCATTTCCTGCACTCCCTGCAGCAACTGCCGCACCACCAGCGCCAATAACGATATTCGCCCCATTAATGGTGCTTACGTCATATAATCCCTCAACGTATGCACCACCCGCCCCACTAGGCGCACCAGTCCCTGCGACGTCTGTCCCCTTACCCCCGCCGCCTGCACCCCATGCCTTGATTCTGACTTTTTTAGTGCCAGCAGCTTTTACCCATGCTCCGCTAGCGGTAAAAACCTGAATGCGGAGCAGGCGTCCTTCTGCCTGATTATTAAGTGCAGACTTGAGAATATTTAGTAATGTGGCAATGTTTCCATTATCCAGGACATCGCTTCCTGTGCTATCCGCCATGAATTGCGCAAGGACGGCAGAAATTGTAGAGGATTGCCGTAGTGCTTTATTTACTTGTGCTGACGAGGCTTTGCCGGAAAGAAACCCTGATGCCAGTGCAGATAGCGCTTCATAATCAGCCTGTGATAATACGTTTGCCCCGCTACCAGTAGCGAAGGGTTTAAAATCGTTAGTCGCCATTAAAATCTCTCTCCCCATGACCCGCGGTCGAAACCAGCGATATAGTCATTTTCGATATCGAAGCCAAAAAACTGATAACCATCACTGACGGTCTCTATTTCACGGACACGAACTCCGGCGGCCTTAACCGTCATATAACCGTTTTGAATCGCCCACCATAGCTCGCTGTTAACCTGGTCAATCGGGTTAATGTCATAGCGCGATGGTACGTAACCTGCCGGTAATACGATAAAGGGGCCTTTATTGACGGCGCTATCCAGAATTAACCGGTCTATTTCACTTAGGGCTACCGATGGGTCACCGAGTATCCAGATAGAAATCGACATATCCTGGTTGTCGACAATAGCCATGCGGATCCCGGACCCGGCAAGGGCGGTATCAAGAATTGGAGGAAGCGAGTCGTTCTGTCCATCCCAGTTGTTTATCGCCACTTTCACCTTGAGCATTAGCCGATATATTTCATCGCTTAGATCGATAAAACCGTCGTTTGGGTCATATGGGCCCTGCCAGACCCCCTGGTCCCAGCCAACCCGCTCGGTGTCCCACGAAAAATAAATCCCGGTTACCGGTGTGGCCACGCGACGGGAACGACCAACCCATTCGCCCACAACGTCGAGTTGCACGCCTACGGCGGTATCAATATCAAAATCGGGTATTAGCCGTGACATGGCATCGGAAATATCGCTCAGTGGCCTGGTAGATAGGTCGACGTGGGCAAAGAACTTTGGTTTACCGGCGTGGTAGTTGGTTATGCGGTCAGTGTATCTGCTCATGAGACCACCAGATTAATATTGCTGACGGCGCAGGATGCCGACTGGTCAAAGGCAATATCCACGTTTGCCGCAGCTACGCCACCGGCAGACGTCCCGATCAGCAACTCGGTAATGTCGTAATACCGGGCATTGCCTCCACTAACGACGCCCAGGTTAGCCGGTGAGTAAACGCGACTGAGAAGAACGCTGGCGCCGATTGCCAGAGAGTTAATGTAGGCAGATACAGCCGCCTTTATCTCTTCGCCGACCTGGGATGTGTAGCCCGTAAGAGGTTCGATAGTGATTTTGACGTAGATGGGTACATCGACCGGCCTTGAAAAACCTACCGGGTGAGGGTTTCCGTACTTATCAGGCACAACAATCACCGTACTACCGTAGGGTGTTACGCCCTGCCCTTTCACACCACGAATGCTGTTTGCAATGACCGTCGCATCACCACCTTCTACAATGGCCGCGATTGAGTGCGGAGGCAGGCCATTTGCATCAGTGGTATCTGTATCGTTCTCATACAGCTTGTGTCGCGTTACGCCGCTGATATTTGCTATCGCACCATCTACCGCCTCAAACGGCGTCAGAGACGGTAAAGCAACGCTCTGTGATTGCCGGACACGCAATTCAGCATTTGTTTCGGCAGCAACGCCTACCGTAGCCGCTTGCGGGTTAGTTACTGATACCCAACCACGTGTCGGGGTGTTTATCTTATTGACTGACCCGGCAGGGGCGGCCACAGCACCAGCAACAGAACACGTCGCTGTAGCAATAACCGTCCCATCAATACCAATTGTCACCTGAGCAGGAAGATTCCAGATGATACCGTTGGCATCTTTCACAGACCCGTTTGTGATCAACGTTCCGGCCTCACCCTCGATCAGCTCATCGACCGTAGAGTTTGTCGCAGCGCGGCGAGTGATGCCGTTAATTTTGACGTTACTGGTTAATGCATCGTCCAGCGCCGTCGACGGAGAAAATGACCGGTAAACGGAAATGGCCGTGTTGTTGGCATCGTGAATGGCCAGGGCCACCAGAGCGACCATCTGGCCGTCTTTGCTGTCCGGGTCAAGATAGGCATCACTGCCATAAATCTGCTGAAAATAGCCGGTGATGGTGTCCAGAACGGTCTGGTAGTCGGGCGCACTTATCCCCTCAGCGGTTACCGTTGCCGATAAGCCGAGTGTGTCGAGGTCCAAAGACATTACGCCTCCGAGGTTACTGTGGTTGTCCCGTAGATGGTTTCCACCGTTGCTGTGAACGTTACACGGCGAGTGGTACCGTCAACGGTGGTATTAAATGCAGTGATTGAGCTAACCCCCTGCGTTTCGAGGATCCGCTTGCGGATAGCGAGGTTGTAGGTATCCGGTTTTTGCTTACCCAGAACGGACTGAATCCATGGCGTACCTTCTGTGGTGTCCAGAAACCACTGACCGTACCAAAGCAGGAAGCGAGTTTTAATGGCTTGCACGACAGCCTCGGGGGAGTTAACCAGCCAGGTATCATCGCCCTGACCGAAGGTGTAATCCCCATCGTCATCTTCTCGACGGTATCGCATATCACCCTCCGAGTGGTGCTGTACTGCTGCCACCAGACTCAACGCCACCATGCGTATGCTTATCAACGACTGAGCCATCCACCAGCTGCAGGCGGCCGTCCGAAAGAATTTTAAGCCCGTTCAGGTTAAAACCTCCCGGTGCCGTGCCATTGATAGCTCCGCTGGCAGGATTAAGGCTCAACTTTGTTTCCCCGTCATCACTGCGCAGCTCTACCGCACTGGTGCTGATGCCGCCGATTTTCTTCGCCTGAGACTGCGGACCGACAATGCAGAAGGCATCGGATAAATCATGCATACGCTCGTCTACCGGCTCCTGAATACCCCCACTCTGCCACCAGAAATCAATACAGCGGTCCGCAAAGATAACAAGGCATTCATCACCAGCCTTAACAGGAAAAGTCAGCGTGCAGCCTCCGCCGCGAGGAAATATGACAGGGACATCCACCAGCAGAGGCAGGTTTACGGATACCTCCGCACCAGAAGCGTCATGTTCAACACCTTTAATCGCGGGCTGAATAACGGCGGTAACGGCTTCTGGATCGAATGACTGGATGATACCGGGAATGGATACGCGCATTGCGGACATGATCGCCTGCGCCAGATGCGCGTCGGCCTGCTCTTTGCTGCCGAGCTGGGAGTTAAGTGATACAGGCATATTTTCTCCAAGAAAAGCATGTCTTCCAAAGGATCTGTTACCGATGCTGCTTGGTTGGGCATAACTAAAACTTACCAGACCTTACAATTGTTAATACTTAAGATTGCTAGTAAAATCGCCTTGACGCATCCAGTTTAATTCACTTAAGTTATTATCAACATAGGAAATCATAATGGCCTTAATAAAATGTCATGAGTGCGCTAAAGATATTAGTGATTCAGCAATCTCATGCCCTCACTGTGGAGCTCCAATATCTAATTCACAGAAAACCAATTCTATTAAAAACAACCAAGAGCCAAGGCAAGTTAGCTTTATTCTCGCGCTTGGAATAGTAATACTCCCCATTCTCTTCGTGTGGTTCTTATTCAGAAAGGGATATTCTAAGAAATCAAGAATTATAGGTATCGTTTACCTTGTGCTAAGCATCATCTTTCTTGGAAGGAGTAGCGAGGATGTTTCATATGAAAGTACGGAAACGGAATCAGTTACTTCAACTTCAACTTCAAACGGAAGGCCTGACGCTAGCTCTCTTTCAGAATTTTCAGCCCAAGAAATTTTTGATGCATATAGCGCAAACACGGTAGCGGCTGATAAACAGTTCAAGGGTAAGTGGTTAATTATTAGTGGTAAGGTTGGCGATATCAATACAGATATCACTAATTCTGCATATGTAGCATTTTCCGTAGATGATTCATTCAATTCCCCCCAAGCCTCGTTTATCGAAAGCGAAGAGGATAAATTGGCAAATTTACGCCAAGGCCAGTATGTCAAAGCTATTTGCATCGGAAATGGCGATATTGCAAAAACACCAATGCTGAAAAATTGCACTCTGGTTGAATGAAAAATAAAGGGCTTCCACTGAATTAGGAGGCCCTAGTTAACTTTGATGCAGTTATACGTCCAGAACTCTCTGGGCTCATCCATGTTCTTGCGGATCACTTCAACGTTGAGGATGGCCTTATTGTTGCGCTTAACGTAGTCGAGACCTAGCCAACGGCCTGTTTTGGCATCTGGAAGCATCCATTGCATCATGACGTTATCGAAATCGTCTTTTTGCTTGAGGAAGGTCATTTTCTGTGTTTCAGGGGCTTGTCCGTTGATATGCATCAACCCATCGCTTTCGCCCTTTAAGAAAAAAGGTCCGCATTGAGTAGCAGAAAAAGCCCCATAGGAATAAAACAAACCAAAGACCAAAAATATTGCTAATTTTTTCATCAGCCAACCTTGTTTAAAGTGCTCAGGCTTTGCAACTCCCTAGCCCCTTTCGCCAGACACAGCAGGTCCATATACCACGCCTGCCCGCGAGTATCGCCAGTATAGTCAATGCTGCCGACAATGTAATCACCATCGGTATTGATTGCCGCCAGCTGCGCACCGGGAAGGCCATCGACATATATGTTACCGTCTGTGGTGCTTTCACCCAGTCTGCCAGGTGACTGCCCAACCTGATCATTACCGAGAGCCTGACGATATACAGAGGCCTGATCCAGCCTGATAAGCCCCCCAAGCTTAATATTCGGGTTTATCAGACAGCGCGCATTTACCCCGGCGCCCATCGTCTGCTGAGGCATACCGATCAGGCCCGTATTGGCGTTCAGCACAATCGCTTCCTGTATGTACTTATCATCAGGAACAATATGCACCTGGTTGTTTTCGTACCACCAGTTAGCCTTGCACTGCCCTGCAAGGCTGTACATCAGGCGCCCTGTATTCTGATAAATAGTACGGCCACGAGGGAATACAGTTGGACCAAAATCCGGCCTGCTTCCCTCTGTAATGCCATAGGGGCTAAGGGACTGCATACCCAAATCAAACAGGTCAGCATGCTTCCAGCCTGCCGATACTGTCGTTTTCACGCTGGCGTTGAGATGCCCCTCCCAGCCATCAATACACTGGATGAGCACCCAACTATCGGTGACGTTATCTTTTCCGGTAACGGTAAAGCGAATATCACCGTTAAAGATGATCCCCACATTTTTATCAGGATAGTTGCCACTGCTGTCTGCTGTGCCGTTATACCCGGCAATAGCCCTTACACGAGTAAACTCTTTACCCATGATCCGGTTTTGTGTCTCCGGCGACAGATTGTAGATTTTGAAGTTACCCACGAATCCGTTAAAGATAGTCGCGGGCATCTTCTGGATATTAAACGTCACCTTAAAATCCGACAGCGATATCCCATCCCCCTTATCGTCAATAAGCTGCAACTCAAAGTGTCGCATCCAGTTCTGAGACATAATCACTCCGTTACCACGTAGAGATGGCTTTTAATGCCGAGGTCGGTTTGAGTTGGGTTATCATTTGCCGGATCGTCGCAATTTACATAGAGCGAAAATCCAAGCCCGAGATAGCGATACTGCGCCAGCAGGTTGGCGCCGGTGATAAGAGGAATGCCTTTTATCAGGTCGGCGCCCGTACTGTCCATGATATCCAGACACCAGAAAGCAGCACGCCAGGTCACAGCCATTTGCAGACTTTGACCTGCAACAGATATGGAGAATCGCTGGTTTTCAGGGGAAAGAGGTATTTCTGAAACAGCCATTTAGCCTCCCGAGATGAAACCGACAAACCGGCTTAGTAGCGACTCATCTTTTGGAGTCGGCGTCTTTACTCCTGAGTTTTGCACCGCTGACGTGTTCACCCCCTCTTTCATGTTTTCTTTTGCGGCCACGCTGACTGTCTGCGTCTGGGTGGTGATTATTTCCCTAAGTGTGACTGTCGCCATCAGTACATTTTCGCTATGGCGATCTGTCGTCACATCCAAGGAGCGGATCACCATATTGGTATACAGGCGCTTCCCGGTGGTCACATCAAGCAACTGTCTTTCCTGCTGCATTTTAAGCAGTTCAGCATAGACCTCTTTCGGCCCCATGCTA
>OHSA01000686.1_pt1 | contig 12431 bp, 6 predicted proteins | sample 1578571 | NCBI WGS metagenome assembly OHSA01 (sample SAMEA3879586, study PRJEB24766) | human gut metagenome | biome: human-associated habitat; feature: feces | place: USA | collected 1985/1987
GTTGCCGTAGCTGGTGCCCGTTTTCCAGCCGATCTTCTTCGACGACGAGAAATACTGCCATTCGCCCTCCTCCTCGGGACGGGCCACATGGCTGATCGAATTGGCCATCAGCCATATCGCGCCCCGTGAGAGGGGAATATCCCCGGCATCGACCGCCGTGCCGCCGCCGGGGTCGTAATGCGGGGTGCGTATCGTCTGCCGGCCGTTGAGTTTGGCCGCCAATTTCATGTAGGCCGACGTGAGATCCCACAACGAAATCTCTGCGCCGCCCAGAATCAGCGAAAGCCCGTAATGGGCGGCGCTCCGGTCGATCGTCCCGAAGCCCAGGGCACGCACCAGCGCAAGGAAGTTCTCCTTCCCGTACTTGTCGAGCATTCTCACCGAAGGGACGTTGAGCGAACGCTCGACCACCCGGTCGGCAGGCACCGCCCCGTCGAAGGTTCGGTTATAATTATGGGGTGTGAAGTCCCTGTAATAGGTCGGCACGTCGGGGAAAAGCATCGCAGGCAATGCCGTCCCGTTGTCCAGCATCGCGGCATAGAGCAGGGGCTTGAGCACGCTGCCGCTGCTGCGCGGGGCGGGAATCACATCGACGCTCGTACCCTCGGTGCGGTCGGCGGGGTCGTACACGTTCCCTACGTAGGCGAGCACTTCGCCGCTTTCCACGTCCATGACGACGATGGCCATGTTGTTGATCTTATTACCCCGGTAACGCTTGTTGTAGCGCCGGGCAAGGTCGTTGACTCGGCTTTGCAGGTCGTAGTCGAGCGTCGAGCGGAGCGACCCCTCGCGCATTTTGCCCAGCAGGTACATCGCCTCCATCGGCATCGGTTCGGGGGCGTCGGGCAGATGCTCCTGTTTTGCGAGGGCGCATGTCAGCGAGTCGATACGGCCGTCGTGCCAAATCCGGTCGAGCAGCCCGTCACGCTTCTCCCGCAGCCGTTCGCGGTTGCGGCGGATATGGATCAGCGACGGGGAGTTGGGCAGCACGGCGAGCATGGCGCATTCGGCCCACGAAAGCTGTGCCGCACTGCGGCCGAAATAGTACCACGCGGCACTTTCCAGCCCGACCACGTTGCCTCCGAAAGGCGCATGGGAAGCATAGAGGGCCAGGATTTCATCCTTGCTGCAACGCAGTTCGAGGCGCGTGGCGAGCAGCATCTCGACGAACTTTTCCCGGAACGTGCGGGGTTTCCCGCCGCGGCTCAGGCGGATGGTCTGCATGGTGAGCGTGCTCGCCCCGCTCGTGATCCGCCCGGCCGCAAGGTTCTGCCGCACGGCACGCCCCAGCGCCAGCGGATCCACCCCGAAATGGCGGTAAAAACGTTTGTCCTCGTAGGTCGTGATGGCGACCCGGAACTTTTCGGGGACGCTGTCCGTGGGAAAGAAACGCCACTGGCCGTCGGAGGCGACCTTGGCCGACATCAGGCGGCCGTCGCGGCTCCACACGGTCGCCGAAAAAGGCTCGTCGAAGAGCGTCCGGGGCAGGAACAAACAATACCCCGCGGCGAGCATGGCAACGACCAGCATCGCGAAAAAACATATTCTCTTTTTAGCCGGTTTTTTTGCCATATTTTTACGTATCTTTGGCAAAGTTACCTAAAATCCCCCATTATGAAAACAATATGCCATGCTTTGTTTGCGCTGTCCGCCCTGCTCATCGCCTCGTGCAGCAAGCAGACGTCCGACATCATCGAATGGTCGACCAACGGAGTGACGGGCGTCAGGATGCCTCTCCACGTGACGTTCGTCGAAAACGTACAAGTCGAGGAAAGCGCCATGCAGGATGCCATATCGATCACCCCGGCCGTCGGTTTCGACGCCTACCTGTCGGGGATGCGCATGATCCGCATCGTCCCCAAATCCCCGCTGCAATACGACACGCAGTACAAGGTGGCCATCGACGCCGCGAAACTCACCGGCCGGCAGCACAAGGGCATCGCGGAGTTCAGGTTTGCGACCCCCAAACTGCGGTTTACCTACAACGACAACTGGTTGCAGCAGAACGACGAGATGACCGGCTATGTGCTCATCGGCGAGATCGTCTCGTCGGACTATGCCGAGGGCAGCTACATGGAACGGAACCTCAAAATAAGCGGCACGGCGGGTACCGACGTCAAATGGACGCATTCGGAAGACGGGCTCACGCACCAATACACCGTGGGCAACATCGTCCCGCGGGGCGATGAGGGCTATACGCTGACGCTCGATTTCAATTACGACGAAAAGCAAACCCTCCGGGTGGAAGTCCCCCGCAAGGACGAATACGCGGTCATCGACCACAGCGTAAATCCGGAACCGCTCGCCATCGTGGTCACCTTCTCCGAACCCATCCGGCAGAACCAGGATCTGAAAAACCTGATCCGCTTCGACACCAAGTTCCGGACTTTGGTCGACAAAAACAGGCTCTACATCTATCCCGAAGCACGCCCCACGGGAGCGCATAGTGTCACGATCGGCCGCGACGTAGTGAGCAAGAACGGGCAGAAGCTCAAGGAGAGCTATTCGTTCACGGCTACGCTGCCGTCGCGCACCCCCTCGATTCGCTTCACGGGCAAAGGCTCGATCCTTCCCTCGTCGAACGACATGTCGCTGCTGTTCGAGGCGGTGAACTACCAGAAAGCCCGGGTGCGGGTACGAAAGATATTCGCCAACAATCTGCTGCAATTCTTCCAGCAGAACTACTACGACGACCAGTACTATTCATCCATGGATTATGTGTCGCGCGTCGTCCGCGACACGACCATTGACCTGGGGGCCAGGTCTTCGACCAGGCTCGACCAGGGCAATACCTATTCGCTCGACCTGAGCCGCCTGATCACCGACAGCCGCAAGTCGATGTACCTGCTCGAAATCCGGGGTGTCGACCCGCTTACGCCCGTCGACAACGAATACGACTACGACTATTATTTCGGGGATTACAGGACTTACAAGGAGCGGTCGAAAGTGGTCGTGCAGTCCGACATCGGCCTCATCTGCAAGAGCAGCGGCAGCGACCAGTACGTCGTCTACACGACCGACCTGGTCCGCCCGCCCCAAAGGGGGCTGCAAAGTCAGGGCCTACGACCGGCAGAACCAGGTGCTGGCCGAAGCGAGCACCGATTCCGAAGGGCGGGCCGTGCTGAGGACGAAGGACGAGCCTTACATCGTCACGGCCGAAGCCGGAGGGGACGTCACCTTCGTGAAGGTAGAACCGGGCACAGCCCTGTCGCTGAGTAATTTCGACGTGGGCGGCACGGCAAATCCCAAGGGGATAAAAGGCTATATCTTCGGCGAACGCGGCGTATGGCGCCCGGGCGACGACATACACCTCACGTTCATCGTCACCTCGGACAATCCGCTGCCCGAAAGCCACCCGGCATCGCTGGAATTCTTCAACCCGAACGGGCAGTTGGTGCAGTCGCTCGTGAACAACAGCTCCTCGGACGGCATCTACACGTTCAGCCTGGGGACGACGCCGGCGTCGCCGACAGGGCTATGGCGGGCCAAGATCACCTTCGGCGGCGCACAGTTCGAAAAATCCGTCCGGGTGGACGCGATCAAGCCCAACCGGATGAAAATCGAGCTGAAACTCGGGGACGGGCAACTGGTCGACGCCGCGCATTTCACGGGCAGCCTGACCGCCCGGTGGCTGCACGGCGCCCCTGCGGCCGAAGCCAAGGCGGTGCTCCAGGCGCAGTTGTCACAGACCGCCACTCGCTTCAAGGGCTACGAGGGCTATTCGTTCGACGACGCCTCGAAATACTTTGGCACCGAGGAGCGGGAAATCGTCACCGGCACCACCGACGCCCAAGGGTCGCTGTCGCTCTCGACCGACGAACTCTCCTCGCTGGAAGGGCTGAGCCCCGGTATGCTGAGCGGCAAATTCACGGTGAAGGTCTTCGAAAAGAGCGGCGACTTCAGCGTCGACCAGCAGGTCGCGACCGTATCGCCCTATGACACCTATTTCGGGATCGGGGTCGCCACCCAGAAAAGCGACTGGGGCGACGAATACCTCGACAGCAGGAAGGAGCATATCATAAAGGTCGTGATGCTCGACGCCAAGGGCAAGCCCGAACCCGGCAGTGAAAACGTGCTCGTATCGGTCTACAAAATGGATTCCTACTGGTGGTGGGACGCCTCAACGCCCAATTCCCAGGCGCACTACGCCAAAAATGCGCTCAACTCGAATTACAAGACCCTCCAGGCAACCCTTTCGAACGGCACGGGGCAGGCCACGATGCGCTGGAGCACGGGCGATTACGGCTATTACATGATCCGCGTCACGAGCCCGAACCGGGCACACTCGGCGACCCGGATCGTATGCGTATCCTCGTCCGATTGGCGGGGCGACGTCACTTCGGTGACGGATGCCGCCACGCGGCTCGCCCTCACCCGCGACAAGGCCAAATACGTCCCGGGGGACAAGGCCAGGGTCACCATCCCCTCGTCGCCGGGCGCACGGGCGCTGGTCGGCATCGAAAGCGGCAGCGTCGTGCGGGAAAGCTTCTGGGTGGAGTGCACCGGCAAGCAAACCGACATCGAAATCCCCGTCAAGGAGGGGATGGCCCCCAACATCTATGTCTCGGTAACACTCGTCCAGCCCCACAACTCGACGCTCAACGACGCACCGATCCGCCTGTTCGGCGTGACGCGGCTCGACGTCGAGGACGCCGCGCGAAAGCTCACCCCCGTGGTCGAGATGCCCGAAACGGTAAAACCCGAATCGGAGGTGACGATAAAAGTCCGGGAGAAAAACGGCCGGAAAATGAGCTACGTGCTGGCGCTCGTCGACGAGGGACTGCTGGGGCTGACACGCTTCAAGACCCCCGATCCCTACGGTTATTTCAACGCGACCGAGGCACTGGGCGTCCGCACGTGGGACATGTTCGACTATGTCATCGGCGCCTATGGCGGCAGGATCGAACAGATGTTCGCCATCGGCGGCGACGCCGAGCAGCCGAACACGGGGGCGCTCAAGGCACAGCGGTTCAAGCCCGTCGTACGGTTCATCGACGCACAGAAACTGGGCGCCGGGAAGACGAACACGCATAAAATCACGCTTCCGCCCTACTTCGGCGAGGTTCGGGTGATGGTCATCGCCTCGAACGGCGCCGCGGAGAAGGATGTCGCGGTGAAAAAACCGCTGCTGGTGCAGGCCACCATGCCCCGCGTAGTTTCCACCGACGAAGAGGTCGAGGTTCCGGTCACGGTCTTTGCCCTCGAAGACGGGGTCGGGAAAGTCGACGTGAAAATCGCCGCGAACGAATCGTTCTCGCCCGTCGGGCCGTCCAGCAAGAGCATCACGCTCGGCCGGAGCGGCGAGGAGGTCGTATCGTTCCGCCTGAAGGTCAACAAGCGAACCGGCATCGGGAAGGTACGGGTCACGGCTGCGTCGTCGGGCGACAGCTCCGCGTCGGAAATCGAGCTGGACGTCCGGGAACCGAACCCCTATGTGACCCTGTCGAAGGACTATGTCATCGACCCGGGCAAGACAATGGCGGTAAAACCGCTCAAGGAGAACGGCAAGGCGAAGCTGGAACTTTCGTCGATCCCGCCCATAGACCTTTCTCGGCGCCTCGAATACCTGGTGAGATATCCCCACGGCTGCATCGAGCAGATCACCTCGGGCGCCTTCCCGCAACTCTACCTGCCTTCGGTCGTGGAGTGCGACGCGAACATGTTGCAGGACATCGACCGCAACGTCAAGAGCGTGCTTTCGCGCCTGGGCAGCTACCAGCTCTCCGACGGCGCATTCGCCTACTGGAGCGGCAATACGTCGAGATCAGAATGGGGGACGGTTTACGCGACGCACTTCCTGATCGAGGCTGCGAAACACGGCTACGGCGTGGACAGGGCGATGCTCGACCGGGCGCTCAAATACCTGCGCAGCAACCCCTCGGACTACTACCTGACCCAGGCCTATACCCAGTATGTGCTGGCGCTGAACGGGACTCCGACCCGGGGTGCCATGAACCAGCTCCGGGAAAAGGCCGCCTCGCTAAGTAGCGACGCCAAGTGGCTGCTGGCGGCGGCATACGCTTTGGACGGCAACAGGAAAGTCGCCGAAGGGCTGATCTCGCTCTGCGTGGACAACGCGGAAAAGGCCAACCCCTACGACGGCACCTACAACAGCGACGAACGCCGGATGTCGATCTCGCTCATGACGCTCACGATACTCGGACGCCGCGAAGAGGCTTTCCGCATGGCGCTGAAGATGTCGGACATCCTCAAGAAGGACAGGTGGCTCAGCACCCAGTCGACGGCATGGATGCTCAGCACCCTTTCCAATTTCGCCGTAGCGGGACAGAACGGCATCGACGCCACTGCGGGCAGGGAGCTCGTCAAGACCGACAAATCCATCGCGAGCATGCCCCTGGCCGCACCGACCGAGGTGAGGAACAATGGTTCGGGCAGCCTCTATGCGGTCGTCAGCCAGAGTTATACCCCCGGCAAGGGCGAGGAAACCGAAGCTGCGAACGGCATCCGGATCGACGTGCGTTACACGAATATGGACGGTGCCGCCATCGACCCGGCCTCGATCCGGGTATCGACCGATTTCTACGCCATCGTGACCGTCTCTAACACCAGCGGCCACGAACGGTACGCCGACCTTGCGCTGACCCACATCTTCCCGGCAGGATGGGAGATCACCTCCGAACGGGACTTGTCGTCGCTCACCTACCAGGATATCCGCGACGACCGGGTGCTGAGCTACTTCGACCTGAGCCGGGGCGAAAGCAAGGAGATCCCCGTCAAGCTGACGGCAACCTACAAGGGGCGCTACTACCTGCCTTCGGTCTACTGCGAAGCGATGTACGACAACGCCGTCCGCGCCCTGAAAAAGGGACAGTGGGTCGAGGTGGTCGATTAATGCCGCTTCGTCAGCCGGGAAAACACAGCGCAACCGGCAACAGGTTCCGGCAACACCTGAAAATATTATGGCAAAACGGCTTCGGGCATCCGGAGCCGTTTTTATTTCCGGATTCGTACTCCCGGAGGGAAAACGCCGCTAAATTCGGGTATAAGAGGCACTTTCCTCCGGTAAAATAGGAATTTGGAAAATATTTTTAATATATTTGTTGCCAAGGTTAGTTAGATTAGTCATATTATGTGCGAGAAACTGTTTATTTTCGACACCACGCTCCGTGATGGCGAGCAGGTGCCGGGCTGCCAATTGAACACCACCGAGAAGATCGAAGTCGCCAAGTTGCTGGAAAGCCTCGGCGTGGACGTCATCGAAGCGGGGTTCCCGATTTCCAGCCCCGGAGACTTCAACTCCGTACTCGAGATTTCGAAGGCCGTTTCGGCCCCGACGATTTGTGCGCTGACCCGCGCCGTGAAAAAAGACATCGACGTGGCCGCCGATGCCCTGCGACTGGCCAGGCACAAGCGCATCCACACGGGTATAGGCGTTTCGCCCCAGCACATTTACGACAAACTGCGCTCGACGCCCGAGAAAATCCTCGAACAGGCCGTCGAAGCCGTGAAATACGCCAAAAGCTATGTCGAGGACGTGGAGTTCTACGCCGAAGACGCCGGGCGCGCCGATCCTCAATACCTCGCCCGCGTGGTCGAGGCCGCCATTGCGGCCGGGGCTACGGTGGTCAACATTCCCGACACCACGGGCTACTGCCTGCCCCACGAATACGGCGCGAAGATCAAATACCTGGTCGACCACGTATCCAACATCGACAAGGCGATCATCTCGACCCACTGCCACAACGACCTGGGCATGGCTACGGCCAACACCCTGAGCGGCATCCTCAACGGTGCGCGGCAGGCCGAGGTGACAATCAACGGCATCGGCGAACGCGCAGGCAACACCTCGCTCGAAGAGGTGGTGATGACGCTGCGCTGCCACAAGGAGATCGCCGTCGACACCGGCATTGACGCACGCCTGATCACCAAAGCATCGCACCTAGTGTCGAGCCTAATGAACATGCCCGTGCAGCCCAACAAGGCGATCGTCGGCCGCAACGCCTTCGCCCACTCGTCGGGCATCCACCAGGACGGCGTGCTGAAAGACCGCCAGACCTACGAGATCATCGACCCGCAGGACATCGGCCTCAACGAGTCGGTCATCGCCCTGACGGCCCGCAGCGGCCGCGCGGCGCTCGTACACAGGCTCGAACTGCTCGGCTACGACCTCACGCAGGAAGAGCTGGACGCAACCTACGCCAAGTTCCTCGAGCTTGCCGACAAGAAAAAGGAGATCCACGACTACGACCTGTTATACCTGGTAGGCGACATCGACCGCATGAAACAGCAGTCCGTATCGCTCAAATTCCTGCAGGTGACCACCGGCACGCTCGTCCCGACGGCGACCGTGGTGCTGAAGTTCGGCGACCACGAGCGCATGGCCATCGCCACGGGCAACGGCCCGGTGGATGCCGCCGTGTCGGCGATCAAGACCCTGATCAACGAGAAGGTCGTGCTCATGGAGTTCCTCATGCAGGCCATCACCCGCGGTTCGAACGACGTGGGGCGCGTACACGTACAGGTACAGTGCGGCAGCCGCACCGTCCACGGCTTCGCCGCACACACCGACACCACACGGGCGTCGATCGAGGCGTTCCTCGACGCGCTGCGCGTACTGAACGTAACCGAACGCAAGGAAAAGGAGGAGTAAGATGGGCAGGACACTTCTGGACAAGATATGGGATGCGCACACCGTGCGCACCGAAGACGGCGGACGCTCGGTGCTCTACATCGACCGCCAGTACATCCACGAGGTGACGTCGCCCGTGGCTTTCGCAGGCCTGGAACGGCGCGGCATCGGCGTGGCACGCCCGGCACAAATCACCGCCACGGCCGACCACAACATCCCGACCGTCGACCAGCACCTGCCGATCGCCGAGACCGAATCGCGGCGCCAGGTCGAGGCGCTGGAGGCCAACTGCGCCAAATTCGGCATCGAACATTTCGGCGTGGGAAACCCGCGCCAGGGCATCGTGCACATCATCGGCCCCGAACTGGGATTCACACAGCCGGGCATGACCATCGTCTGCGGCGACAGCCACACCTCGACGCACGGGGCACTGGGCGCCGTGGCATTCGGCGTCGGCACCTCAGAGGTCGAGATGGTCTTCGCCAGCCAGTGCATCATCCAGTCCAAGCCGCGGAGCATGCGCATCACGGTCGACGGGACACTGCGCCCGGGCGTCGAAGCCAAGGATGTCGTGCTCTACATCATCTCGCAACTCACCGCCTCGGGCGGCACGGGCTATTTCATCGAGTTCGCCGGCGAAGCGATCCGTTCGCTCTCGATGGAAGGGCGCATGACCGTCTGCAACATGAGCATCGAGTGCGGGGCGCGGGGCGGCATGATCGCACCCGACCGGACGACGTTCGACTACCTGCGCGGGCGCGAACGTGCGCCGCAGGGAGCGGCGTTCGACCAGGCCGTCGCCCGCTGGGAAACGCTTTACAGCGATGCCGACGCCGTATTCGACAAGGAGTACCGGTTCGATGCCGCCGACATCGCCCCGATGATTACCTACGGCACCAACCCCGGCATGGGCATGGCCGTCGATGCGCAGATCCCGGCCGAGGCCGACCCCAAGGCATTGGAGTACATGGGATTCAAAGCCGGGGAAAAGCTGCTCGGCAAACCTGTCGACTATGTCTTCGTGGGCAGCTGCACCAACGGCCGCATCGAAGACCTGCGGCGCTTCGCCAAGCTGGTCGAAGGCCGGCGCAAGGCCCAGGGCGTAACGGCATGGATCGTCCCCGGTTCGAAAGGCGTCGAAGCCGCCGCACGGGCCGAAGGGCTCGACAAAGTGCTCGCCGCCGCCGGGTTCGAGCTCCGGCAGCCGGGCTGCTCGGCGTGTCTGGCGATGAACGCCGACAAGATCCCGGCAGGCAAATACAGCGTTTCGACCTCGAACCGCAACTTCGAAGGGCGCCAGGGGCCCGGTGCGCGCACCATGCTCGCAGGCATTGCGGTAGCCGCCGCGGCCGCGGTATGCGGCAGGATCGAGGATCCGCGCAAGGTGTTTGAAATGTAAAAATTTTTAACTTCGGTTTGGATCGGCCGGTCGTTGCCGCCGCCTTCGGCGTCGTTTATAATTCCGGCCCACCCCCAACCCCCCGCCTCAGGCAGGGGCTTACATGCCGCTTTGCAGCAAAATGGCCGCTGCCGAATGCCGGAAAAAACAAAACCAATATGTCCATACCCAAATTCGAAACCTTCACCTCGGGGGCCGTGCCCGTGAGCACGGAGAACATAGATACCGACCAGATCATCCCGGCACGTTTCCTGAAAGCCACCCAGCGCAAAGGATTCGGCGACAACCTCTTCCGCGACTGGCGCTACGACGCCCGGGGGCAACGGATCGCCTCGTTCCCGCTCAACGACAGCCGTTATGGGGGCAAAATCCTCGTCGCAGGCCGCAATTTCGGGTGCGGCAGTTCGCGCGAGCACGCCGCGTGGGCGATCGCCGACTACGGGTTCCGCGTCGTGGTGTCGAGCTTCTTCGCCGACATCTTCCGCAACAATGCCCTCAACAACGGGCTGCTGCCGATCACCGTGAGCGGGGAGTTCCTCGCGGCGGTCTTCGCGGCGATCGACGGCGACCCTGCGACGCAATTCACCGTAGACCTGGACAACCAGACGCTGACGATCTGCGCCACGGGCCGCAGCGAGCGCTTCGAGATCGACGCATACAAGAAGCGCTGTCTGCAGAACGGCTACGACGACGTGGACTACCTGCGCAGCATCGCGCCCCAGATCGAAGCGTTCGAACAGGCGCATAAATAGCAGCGCGATGTATCCCCGCGTAGAGATAATGGATACCACGCTGCGCGACGGCGAGCAGACGTCGGGGGTTTCGTTCAACGCCCGCGAAAAACTCTCCATCGCCCGGCTGTTGCTGGAAGAACTGCGTGTGAGCCGCATCGAGATAGCCTCGGCGCGGGTTTCGCAGGGCGAGCAGGAGGCCGTGCGCCGCATCGCCGAATGGGCTGCCGCGAAGGGTTATACCGACCGCATCGAGGCGTTGGGATTCATCGACGGCGGCGTGTCGCTCGACTGGCTCGGCCAGGCCGGGTGTCGCGTGGTGAACCTGCTGGCAAAGGGGTCGCTCAAACACTGCCGCGAACAGTTGCGCCGCACCCCGCAGGAGCACCTCTGCGACATCCGCGCCACGATCGGCGGGGCCATCGCGCGGGGCATGAAGGTGAACGTCTACCTCGAAGACTGGTCGAACGGTATGCTGCATTCGCCCGGGTACGTCTACACGATACTCGACGGGCTGGCCGACGCCCCCGTGCAGCGCTTCATGTGCCCCGACACGCTGGGCATCCTCGACCCCTATGCCACCGAACGGTTTTGCCGCGACATGGTGACACGCTATCCGCAGCTTAGGTTCGACTTCCATGCCCATAACGATTACGACCTGGCCGTGGCCAACACCGCAGCTGCGGTCAAAGCCGGGTTCCACGGGGTTCACGTAACCATAAACGGGCTGGGCGAACGCGCAGGAAACGCACCCCTGTCGAGCACGGTGGCCGTGCTGCACGACCGGCTGCACTGCCTCACGGGCATCGACGAAACGAAGATCAACCACGTCAGCCGCATGGTCGAGACCTACACGGGCATCCGGATCCCGGGCAACCGCCCGATCGTCGGCGAGAACGTCTTTACGCAGTGTGCCGGCATCCATGCCGACGGCGACAACAAGAACAACCTCTATTTCAACGAGCTGCTGCCCGAACGCTTCGGACGCGTACGCGAATACGCCCTGGGCAAGACCTCGGGCAAGGCCAACATCCTGAAGAACCTCGAAGCGCTGGGCATCGAGCTCGACGAAGCCTCGATGCGCAAGGTAACCGAACGGGTGGTCGAGCTGAGCGACAAGAAGGAGCTGGTGACGGCCGAAGACCTGCCCTACATCATCGCCGACGTACTGCGCTACGACCAGGTCGAAAACCCCGTGCGGATACTCAATTACAGCCTGTCGCTGGCACAGGGGCTGCACCCGGCCGCTACGCTCAAGATCGAGATCAACGGCTGCGAATACGAGCAGACCTCGGTCGGCGACGGCCAGTACGACGCCTTCATGCGGGCGCTCAGGCAGATCTACAAGCACCAGCTCGGCCGCGAGTTCCCGATGCTGCGCAACTACACCGTCTCGATCCCGCCCGGCGGACGAACCGATGCCTTCGTGCAGACGATCATCACGTGGGAGACGGGCGGCAAGGAGTTCAAGACCCGCGGGCTGGATGCCGACCAAACCGAAGCCGCCATCAAGGCGACGATCAAAATGCTGAACATAATCGAACCAACATACAACGACCATGGATGTTAACATAGCCCTTTTAGCCGGCGACGGCATCGGCCCCGAGATCATTGCCGAGGCCACGAAAGTACTCGACCGCGTGGCGGCGAAATTCGGACACCGATTCGACTACCGCGAGGCGTTAGTGGGCGCCTGCGCCATCGACGCCAC
>OHSA01000693.1_pt1 | contig 12362 bp, 5 predicted proteins | sample 1578571 | NCBI WGS metagenome assembly OHSA01 (sample SAMEA3879586, study PRJEB24766) | human gut metagenome | biome: human-associated habitat; feature: feces | place: USA | collected 1985/1987
CCTCCGCCTCCAACGCCTCCGTGATTTGGCGGATGCGGCCATCCAAGTCCGGCAGGACGGTGTTGAGGGCGGCTATGATCGCCTGCTGGAGCGGCGCCTCGTCCAGCGTGGGCGAGCTGTGGCAGTATTTCTTGCCATAGTCCAGACGGCTCACACAGCGCCACACGACGCGCTTTCCATCGGGGCGCGTCCATGTGCAGCGGCGGTATAGCGTTCCGCATTCTCCGCACGCCAGACGATCTGAGAGTGCGTAGCGGCTGGTGTAGGCGGCAAGACCGGTGGAGGGGCTTTTTGCCGCCTTGCGCCGCGCCATCTCCGCCTGCACCGCGTTGTACTTCTCACGGCTGACGATGCCCTCATGGTGGTTCTCTATGAGGTACATGGGGAGCTGCCCTGTGTTTTTGATGACCTTGCGGTTGATGACATCCTGCTGAAAGGTCTTCTGCATCAGCACATCGCCGCAGTATTTCTCATTCCGCAGGATGCTCTTGATATGAGGCAGCGTCCATTGCGGCGATTTTTCGGTATATATCACGCCCCGCTCATGCAGCTCGTCCCGCAGCATCCGTGTGCTGGCTCCGGCGAGGTACCGCTCGTAGATCCAGCGGACGACCTCCGCCTCCTCCGGGATGATCTCCGGCTTATCGTCCGCGCCCCTGCGGTAGCCGTAGAGGTATTTGTACTGGATGGTCGCCTTTCCGCTTTCCATGGCGCGGCGTTTGCCCCATGTGACATTGGCGGAGATGGATTCGCTCTCAGACTGTGCGAAGGCGCCGGAGAGCGTGATGCGCAGCTCGCTGTCCTCCTCCAGCGAATGGATGTTCTCCTTTTCAAAGATGACGGCGATGCCCAGCTCCTTGAGTGCCCGTGTGTAGTAGAGGCAGTCCACCGTGTTGCGGGCAAAGCGGGAGACTGACTTGGTGAGGACGACATCTATCTTCCTCTGGCGGCAGTGGCGGATCATACGCATGAAGTCCTCCCGCTTTTTCACCGAGGTGCCGGTGATACCCTTGTCGGCGAAGATGCCCGCCATGGTCCACGCGGGGTTGGACATGATCTTGTCGGTGTAGTATTCCTTTTGCGCCTCGTAGCTGTTTGCCTGATCCTCCTCCTTGGTAGAGACCCGGCAGTAGGCGGCTACCCGTAGCTGTCGCTGGGCATCCGTTTTCCATTCTGACTCCGGCTTTGCGGGGATCTTAATGACTCTTGGGGCGGTTTCGTTCACGGCTCATCTCTCCTCTCTATGGTCTGTCCGTTCTTCAGCGTCACGGTCACGCATTTGTTCGTCACGCGCACCTTTGACACCGCGTTTTGCAGCAGCTCCGCGTCTGGCTCTGTCATGGGCTTGCGACCGATGAACAGCCGCCGCAGCCGCACGGTTTCGTATTCCGTGTTCCCGATGGCGTCGTACTGCTCTGCCGCCAGTTGAAGGAGCAACGCTCTGGCGTTGTCCTCGTCGATGGGCTGCCGCTCCAGCGCGGAGGTCAGCTCCTCCCGCGTTTTTCCGCAGGCAGCGCCGACTACTTGGGATGTCGATGGCCGGATACGGTCGGGGCAGCGTATGAGCTCGTTGAGCAGGTCGGTGACGAGCTTCTCCACCCGCGCGGGAGGCGGTGCGCCGCAGAGCCGCCGCAGGGCCTTCTGCGCGGGTCCTCTTTTCCACTGCCGCGCGGAGCTGCACCGGCTCGATGAGTGCTGGATATCCTTTCTCTCCGACATAGCGGCCGTCCTCTAAAATACGGGAGACCATGTTTTTGTTCCATGACCGCCCCTCATAGTAGGGGATCTCCTGTCGGCAGAGTGCCTTGGTCAGTTCACCCAGCGTAGCTCCCGTGCTGTAGCCTTGGAAGATAAACCGCACCAGCTCTGCCTCCTCCGGCTGGATCGTGATCTCGCCCAGCGTCATACGGTAGCCGAAGGGCTGCTTTCGGTTTCCCATTATCGCACCGTCCTCTCAATGGATTCCCGCAGCTCCAGCCCGTTATGCAGGCGGAAGCGGAGGGTGTCGTTGCTCTCCACGATGATTTCCGCAACAAGCGCGCCGCACAGCTCTGTGTCGGGGTGGTCGAGGAAGTCCGGCCCATCCTCCAGCAGGGCTATCAGCTCCTGCGTCCGCTGGGCGGTGGCATCCCCCTCGGCAGCCATAAGTTCCTCTTTGTCCAGCTTGGCCTGCCGGAGCTGGCGGGTCAGCTCGTTGCTTTTGGATATAAAAATGTCAGGATCAACGAGGCCGTTTTGCTTGAGGAAGGCCAGCGTTTGATTCTGACTGGAGAGTTCGGATATTTTTTTGTTGAGGGAAACGATGTCCTCGCTCCAGAGCAACCTGCGATCACGGATCGTCTGGAGGGTTTCGAGCATCTGCTCCAGAATGGGGAGACTCTGATGCTTGAGCTTATAGTAGAGGCGGCGGAAGGCTTCATAAATACTCTGCTCCGTGATTGGAGTAATATGACACTTCTCGCGGTTTTCATCGTGTTTTATACAGCACCAGTAGTACTTACCTCTTTGCGGTTTTCTCCGAAACATTGTTCCGCAACACCCGCACACGACTTTTCGGGAGAGAAGATGAGTCATTTCAGGTGGCGTTTTCCCATAGTTTTGTTTTCGTGCTTGAATAAGGTTTTGAACCCTTTCAAAAGTCTCCGTTGTAATAATAGGGGGATGCGTTCCTTCTGCGTAGTATTGTTCACACTCTCCTTTGTTTCTATGACGGGTCGTGGGAAGTGTCTCTGATGTATAAGTTTTTTGCCAAAGCGAGTTACCAGTGTATCGCTCGTTTGTAAGGATGTAATGGATGCCACCCCTCCCCCACTCCTTATTTTGTCCACTGAGTATGCCTACCTCATTCAGTCTGCGGGCGATGCGCTCCTTGCTGTTTCCATCCAAATACCACTGGAATATTTTGCGGATGGTCACCGCCTGTTCTGGATCAATTTCGATTTCTTTATTTATGATCCTATATCCATACGGTGCGGAAGGTGGCAGAAAGGTCCCGGCCTCCATCCTGCGCTGATAGCTCCATCGCATATTGCCAGAGATGGATTCGCTCTCCTTTTGGGCGAAGGCGGCATAGATGGCGGTGATGAGCTCGCTGCTCACATTAGCGGTGTCGATGCCCTCGCGCTCGAAGCGGACATTGACGCCCAACTCTTTTAGCTCCCGCACCGCCTCCAGACAGTCCTTTGTGTTCCGCGCGAAGCGGGAGATGGATTTGACGAGGATCTGGTCGATGAGCCCTCTGCGGCAGTCCGCCATCATGCGCTGAAAGTCCTCCCGCTTTGCGGCGGAGGTGCCGGTGATGCCCTCGTCAGCGTAGATATCCACTATGCGCCACTCAGCCTTGCCGGAGATCAGCTCGGCGTAGTAGCGGTTTTGCGCCGCGAAGGAGTTGATCTGGTCATCGGAGTCCGAGCTGACACGGGTATAGGCCGCTACCCGCAGCTGCGTATTCCGCGGCTTCTCCGCCGCCTCGATCTTGATGACGCGGGGCTGCGCTGCCAGTGCCGTTGTGCCGTCTGTCAGATGCTTTTCCGCCATGCCTGCTCACCTCCTGTTTTTGCAACACAAACACTACCACAACCTTGTTTAGAAAGCTACTGAAAGATGAAGAAAATCAGAGAGAAATCATAATGTCCGCGCCGCTGTCCGCGGCGATCCGTGCCGCCACCCTCCGCAGCTCCTTTTCGCTGAAGCTGCCGCTTTCCCGAAGCTGGCGTAGCAGAAGGATGATGCCGTAATAATTGACGTTCTGATCCATATCGGTACCTCTTTTCTGAATTTTGCCTTGCGGCACAAATATGAGGATCGTCCGGGGCGATAAGGAGGGGGTGAATGCAGGCCGTTCAGAGGATTAAAAGAGAGAAGAGAATGGATGGCGGAAAAGAGAAAGAGGAGGTGGACGATCCCCATACTTCTGCCGCAAAGCAGAAAAGGCCGCTCCGTAACGGGGCGGAACTGCTCCTTGCGGAGCGGCCTTCTTGCTCTTGCGTTGCTGCCTGTATTCGACACTACTTCCCCAGGCAAGGGCGGCGGCTGGAACCGCGCTGGCGCGCGTCACGGGAGTTTCACCCCTCCGAGGTTCTCTCGAAGCTGCGTACAGGAGTATCATTGTAAGCTGACGGGGTCATGGCGAAGCAGCCTGCCAAAGCTGCATTTGACCTGGGTGGGTATCGCTCTGCACCTTCCATTGGCCGTCCTAATATGCGGAGAATGATCCGCACAGGTGGTCCTCGCGCACCCGGTCTGACGCTCGCGCCGTCAGCAACGGTATTCCAGTCACCGGATATGACCGCCTGGGCGGTGTTTTTCAAGGTTCAGAGGGAGCATGAAAAAGATCCCCTCATGTGGTAGGCAGCGAGAACGCGATTTTTAGAACCATTTTTCAAAATTTCCTGAAAAAATTTTTGAGTTGTTGAAGTTGCTTACCGACAGCTCTCTGGGAGAGACCCATTTCCGCTGCAATTTCCTGCTGGGTCTTGTCCTCAATGCAATACTTGGTCAAGAGCTCTTTCTCCGAAATCGAAAGCCTTTTCAGCACCCTCACCAACCGCTGGTCACCAATTTCCTCTATCCAGCCGTACCTTGACGCCGTCGTGTAATCGTCCCAGCGGCTGACCGATTCCAGAAACTTTTTCATCAATGCGGACTTGTCCTCCTGCTCGGCGGAAGGCTCGTCAAAGATGCCGATGCCCAAGTCCTGCGTATGAAGGCGATAGATCCTCTCCTGTTTGAATACCTCCCAATCGAAGTCATGCATCTTCTGGATGGCGGTATCGGACATCCCTGCCGCTCTATACTCACGCCGGAGTCTTGCCCACAGCGTTTCAAATTTCTTCTTTTCTGCCGCGTAATTAAAGCCCATATATGGTTCCTCCGTATTCTGAAATTTGGTTGGCTGCAAATCTCGGAAATGGGGGGCCGCGGCAGCGGGGTTGCGCACAGGGCGCAAAAAAGCCCACAGCGACACCGCTGTGGGCATAAGAGTATTTGGGGGTAACGATGGTAGAAGGGGGCGGAGTATCCTCAAAAGGACGCAAAAAGTCAGGGCATCCGATGCCCAGCCATAGGTGAATGAAGGAGGGCTGCCATTCGGCAGCGACGACAGTACCGCGGATGTGAGGATACCTCATAAGAACCGCCTGTCCCGGCTTGGAGCCATGTTTTTTCATTGTCGTGCAGGTTCGGCCTCTGCGCTCAAAGCAGGAGATCACGACAGAAAAGCGGAGAGATTGCTGTATCGCAGTCTCTCCGCTTTCGACATGGATGGCTGTTCAGAAGCTCTGAACAGGGGGAGGTATCAGATGGTGTGTTCTCAGTGGTCGAATGCCTACTGGATATTTCTTAGGCGGATATAAAATGCTGCTTCAACTCGCATGTTTGTTGCCTGCCGATTGGCCTCTTGTTCCTACATTTTGCTGACAACAGCCCTGATATCTACCGCTATAAGTGAACTTTTGCGTTTTCCTCTTACAAATAAGAATACCTTTCATTCATCGACCCGAAACCAGAATATGGGGCGGCGGAATAATACCGCCGCCCCACATCTGTATTGTACCGAGACGATTATTTGTTGTAGGTGCGGAACAGGAAGGTCACGATTTGAGCACGGGTGCAGTCATTATCGGGACCGAACAGCCCGCCGCCGATGCCGGTGGTGATGCCGTTTGCTGCAGCCCATGCCACCGCATCCGCATAGTACGCGTTTTTGGGAACATCGCGGAACTCCGCTGTACCCTCTGCCCTGGCACTTAGCGCACGGTAGAGGAAGGTCACGCTTTGCGCCCTCGTACAGGTAGCATCGGGTGAGAATCTTTCATTGCCCGTGCCAGTCGTGATCACGTTCTCGACTGCCCAAGCCACCGACTTCGCATAGTAGGCACTTGCGGGTACATCAGAGAAACTGCTGGCATTCTTCGGCTCCGGACTGCCCGCTGCACGCCACAGGAAGGTGACGATCTGCGCGCGGGTGCAGGTACCGGTGGGGTCGAAATGACCGTTACCCACGCCGGTGGTAATGCCGTTCTCCACGGCCCAAGCCACGGCCTGCGCGTAATAGCTGTCAGTGGGAACATCGGTGAAGTTCGCCGTACCGCCCGCCGTGGGCTGGCCCACGGCCCGCCACAGCATGGTGACCATCTGGGCGCGGGTGATGGTGCCGTCGGGGTTCGCGCCATCGGAAACGCCCTTGTCCTTGGTCCAGTTCTGTGCCTTTTCGTACCAGGTGTTACCGCCGTTCAAGTCCGCGCCGTTCTGCCGCGCAAGGATCGTCCAAAGCTGGGCGCGGGTGGTGGAGGCGTTGGGCGCGTAGATCGTGGCGCTCATGCCGTTCACCAGTCCGCGGGCGCTCACGAAGTCGATCTCGTCCTCGGCCCAGTGGTTCCGGGTGTCGATGAAGCCCTTGGAGTTGTCAACGATCTTCACCGTCGCGCTGCCGTCCACGGTCAACTGGATACCGTCCTCGGTGGGAATGGAATCCTTCAAAATTTCCTCCGTGCCGTCGGGGTGGACGAGCACCGCCACCGTACCGGGGGTCACGTTGGAAACAGGAATTTCCACTTTGGTCTCGCCCGCGCCCTTGGGAAACTCGATGCTCACCGTGGGGGCAGTGCTGCTGTTCCGGGTGGCCTCGACCTCCACGGGAACCTTGACCGCCTCGCCGTTCTTCTTCGCGTCCTCAACGGCCTTGCCGCTGACCTTGGCCGCCGCCTCGGTCTGGCCGTTTTTGTCGGTTTTCACCGTGCCGGTGGAGCCGTCAGCGGCCTTGTTCTCGGTGACGGAACTGCCGTCCTTCTTCGTCTCGGTCTTGGTCATGGAGCCGTCCTTGCCGGTGGTGGTTTGGGTCACGGAGCCATCTCTCCGGGTCTCAGTCTTGGTGGTGGAGCCGTCGGCATTGTTCTTCGTCTCCGTTTTAATGACCGGATTGCTGTCATGGCTGTCCCGGTCGGAGGAAGATCCGCCGGAACTGCCGCCCGTAGAGCCGCCGGGCTGAGAGGGCGTAGTGCCGCCGATCACGGTGACCGTGCAGGTGGCGGATTTGCCCGAACCGTCCGCCGCGGTGGCGGTGATCGTCGCGGCACCTGCCTTGACCGCCGTCACGGTGCCGTCAGGGGCTACGGTGGCAACATCCTCGTCAGAGGACGCCCAAGTCAAAGCCTTGTTGGTGGCGTTCTCAGGCGCGACCGTGGCGGTCAGCGTTTCGCTGTTTCCAACAGAAATCGAAGTTTCCGCCTTGTTAAGCGTGATTTGGGAAACAGGGACGATCTCGGGCGTCACGGTGCGGACGTAGCCGCAGACGTTACAGGTCGTATCCGCATCATCGTCGTAGACGTGCGCTTCTTTGTCCTTGATGCTTTCGGACTGATTCGGGCACGCCGCATCGGTACATTCGTGCCAGTGGTTCGTACCGTCCTTGCTCCAGTCGCCGTAGCGGTGCTCATGCGCGGGCGGCGTGGTATCGCCGGTAACGGTGACCTTGCAGACTGCGGATTTGCCCGAACCGTCCGCCGCGGTGGCGGTGATCGTCGCGGCACCTGCCTTGACCGCCGTCACGGTGCCGTCAGGGGCTACGGTGGCAACATCCTCGTCAGAGGACGCCCAAGTCAAAGCCTTGTTGGTGGCGTTCTCAGGCGCGACCGTGGCGGTCAGCGTTTCGCTGTTTCCAACAGAAATCGAAGTTTCCGCCTTGTTCAGCGTGATTTGGGAAACAGGGATGATCTCGGGCGTGACGGTGCGGACATAGCCGCAGACATTACAGGTCGTATCCGCATCATCGTCGTAGATGTGCGCCTCTGTATCCTTAATGCTTTCGGACTGATTCGGGCACGCCGCGTCGGTACATTCGTGCCAGTGGTTCGTACCGTCCTTGCTCCAATCGCCGTAACTGTGCTCGTGCGCGGGCGGCGTCACGGTGAGCGTCGCGGGCTCGGAGTATACGGGAGGCGTGCTCACGCGGTCACTGCCCGTATGGTTGTTCGTGTTCCAGAGCACACAGCGGAACAGCTGGCCGCTCTGCGCTGCCGTGACGGACGGGATCGTGTAGCTGGGAATGTAGTTCCAATAGCCCTCCTTATGACTGATGCCGCTGGCGCCTTCGATGTCCGTCCAGTTCTGGCCGCCGTCGGTGCTGCTCTGCCACTGATACTCCAGTGTGTTGAGATATTGATCGATCAGCTTGGCGGAGAATGTCACCGAATCACCCACAGCCGCGGACACGCTCTGCGGCTGCTCCGTGACCACGGGTGTGACGCACACATTGAGCCGCCAGTAACCGGTCACGGTTTTGACCGTATTGTCGGGATAGGTCAGCGTGACATGGAAGCAAACACTCTGATAGTCCATCTCATCCGTAATGGTGATGGGATAGGATTCGCTCGCGGGTGGGATCTTAGCCCACTCCTCTTCCGTTGGCATAACGTTTCTGCAGTACTTCCAGCGGTATTCTGCTGTGACGCCCGTCAGAGAGCTTACGGGATACCAGGTACTATTGTCGTATAAACCGGCGGTAATGGTCGCGATCTCGCCCTGAATGAATTCACCGTTTCCCCGCATGGGCGAGGCCGCGCCGCGCAGAACTGCGGGACAGTAGTACGCGGTAAATGTATGGGAATATGTCGTGCCATCCTTATTCGTCGCCGCGCAGCGGAACTTTGCGCCGTGCAGGGACAGGGGCAGGAGCGCCTGATAGGTGGCTTTAGTCGCGCCCTCGATGTTCTCCCAGGTCTTGCCGCCGTCCCGGCTGACCTGCCATTGCAGTGCGGGCGCGGGCGTGCCGACAACTTCCACGGTCAGGGTCATGTATTCATTGCTTTCGACCACGCAGCTGACATCCTCTGCCGGGCTGGTGAACTCCGGCACATCGCCGATGGTCATGCTGCCGTCCGACTTGGGATAGTATTTGTTCCCGCCGACGGTCACAGTCTCCACCTCCGCATCCTTGGGGATCCAGAGGTAGATTTTGCCGCTGCCGTCGGAGATGATATGGCTGTCGTCAAATGTAGTATTGGCCGGAAGCCCGGAAAGGGTGACATCCTCCACGGCGGCATTCTTTTGCGAAAGGGTCAGAGTGACCTTTTTCAGCTCATTGCCGCTGGAATCTTTCACGACTGTGTTCACCGGAACATCCAGATCGACACTGCCGCCGTTGATGACAACGTTGGCGCAGTTGACCGTGCCCAGACCGAAGACCAGGCTGTTTGAGATGGTGAGTTTCCCAAGCGTCGTTTCCGGCTTGTTCGTGCAGTTGTTGATGAGCGTGATGCCATCGAATGTCAGGGAGGCACCGGTGCTGCCGTCCATGGCGTGGTCGCCGCGGAGCGTCAGCTTTTCACCGCCGGACTGCCCCTTGATGGTCAGACCGCCCGAACCCTTGAGCGTCCAGACCGCATCGGTGCTGCCTTCGTTGGACCTCATGACACTCTCAGTGTTTTCCATCAGCACGATGGAAAGCTTCGAGCGGTCATCCAGCTCCACGCGCTTGTTCGGACCGCTCAGGTCCAGTCCGTTGAGCTTGACCTCCGCCTCGCCGCCTGTAAGCATACGGATGCCGAAGTCTGTGATAAACTTCCAATCCGCCTGGAGCTTGACGTCTTTTTCCGGGTGATAGTCGATCCAGGTGTCCTTTGCAGAGTCCCCCAGATAGCCCGCACAGAGCGCGGTGTTGTCTCCGCCAGGGGTGCCGCGGAAGGCGAGCACGCCCGAGGCGAGGAGCAGGTTGAGCAGGATCATCTTGCCGCTGGCGCTGTTGTCGGCGGTGGTGACGATGGGCGCGCCCTTCTGCGGATCATGGATGAAGCCGACCGGCGAGCTGCCGTCGTCCTGAAAGCCCTCCACACTCATGATCCTTGTACCGTTCGGAAGCCAGAGGTAGACAGTGTTGTCGCTGACAAGCATGCTGAGATCCTTGATGACGTCATCGTTGACAATGTTGGGGATATTCACGCGCAGTTGTGTGACCAACGGGTAAAAAGTCGACTGCATGGTGCCGCTGGTAGCGTCGGTGCGGTAGGCGATCATCATGAGGTTTCGGCTCTGGTTCATGTCCTCCAGCTCGACCTTTGTCCGGTAAACAGGATTGCCGCTGTGATCCGTGACACCGGTGACCGCCTTGCCGGAGGCATCCGTCAGGTTGGCGTTGCTCCTACGGTCGATCTTCACCGTGCCGCCGGAGTGCTCCCCCTCCAGTGTGCTGCGCGTGACGCGCAGATTTCCGGCAAAGCCGGCGCTGATCCAGCAGTTTTCAACGGATACGTTGGCTCCCGTTCCGCCGATGGTCTTACCTGCGGCGTAAACGGCGCAGTCCTTGAAATTCACAGTTGCGCCGCTTGCCGCCGAAAGACCGCCCATGAGCGCCAGTGAGGACTGCGCCATGCCCCCGCCGATGAGGTTCAGCGTGCCGCCCTGTTCCACATAGATGGTGGGTGCACTGCCGCTTTTCAGATAGCTCTTGCCTATGAGCTTCAGGTTCAGCGTCGCGCCGCTGCGCACGGTAAGAAAGGTGTGATCGCGCACGATTGCAAGACCATCGAGCACGACGGTATGCTCACCCTCCCGCACATCGATGCCGTAGTAATTATTGTAGTCCGCCGCAAGGACTTTGCTGAAGCCCTCTTTGAGGTTCAGCTCCTGCTGCGTGCTGCCGGAGCTGTAAACATTCTGCTTGACGGAATCTGTATCCCCGGGGCGGTCGGCGTTGCGATAGTACCAGGTTTTTCCCTTGTTGTTTTGGTCCTCATTGTAGCTGAGCACCAGCACGGCATTTCGGATGCCGCTGATCTCCACCTCTTTTTCAGGGCTTACGGTTGTTTCGAGGATCACATTCTTGTAGATGCTGCCGTTCACCGGCTTTGTTATGACGGCCTTTGTGTATGCCGTGTCTCCATTGGTCCCGGAAAGATCCCAGCGGCCGTTGACCTTCAGCGCGCCGTTTTCATTCTCGTTTGATAGAATCGGGTTCTGTGTTTTCGCGTACAGATAGCCGCCGAGGTCGACCGTCAGGTTCGAGGAAACGTAAATAGCTTCCTTGCCGTCATATTGGCTGGTCTTCGTACTGTAGCCGTTGGAATAGGCACGGACGCTTCCCCCGCCGCCGATCTCCAGTGCATTGGCCTTGATGCCGTAGCCCTGACAGCCGTCATTGCCGTTCCGACCGTCGCTCGTGGCGGTCACCTGACCGCCGACGACGCGCAGTGTTCCGCCCACAAGCAGGGCGACGGGATAGTCATTTTGGTATACGCATCCCTTGGTGGTCGCGTTGAGTGTGCCGTTCACCGTCAGATCGTTCTTGACATTGAGCGCGTAGAAGTCCAGATTGTTTCCCTTTGTCTCCGCAGTGACGCTCGTCCCGGCGCCAACGGCCATGCTCCGCGTCACGGTTCCATTCATGTAGCTGCGCAGTGTCAGATCCACGCTCCCGCTTGTCTCAATGCCGCCGGACTGAATGGGGAAGGTCTGGGCTTCAATGGTCAGGCTCCCGCTGCCGGAGAAGCGGACGGTATTGCCCCAGATGCCGAGATAGCGCGGCGTATTCACATCGGAAGCGGCGGACATATACTTCAAGCTACTGGAATCACCAATGTAATTTCTGCCCTCAAGCACGATGTTCAGCGTCCCGACATTACGGCTGTCGAGAAAGACGTTATAGTAATTGAATATGCCGGGCAATTGCTCGGACGAGACCTTTGTATAAGTGTCGATCGTGCAGTTTCGCAGCGTCAGCGTCTTTGTGGCGGCGTCATACTTGAAGCCGCCGGTCGTATCGTAAGTGCTGCTTATAGAGCTTCGACTCTTCCGTGCAGGCTGTTTCGCAGATGCTTGGGGAAACATCTTCTCCCCTTTTCTCGTCATCTGCGAATGCTGTTGTGGGGATCAGTGTCAAGCACAGAGCAAACGCGGTAAGCAAGCTAAGAAATCTTCTTTTCATCGTGATTCCTCCATGATAAAAGAATTTTGGCTTCTCCAAGGGGATACCCCTTGCCTAAATTTGTTTTTCCGTCAGGGCTTCAAAGCCCTTTTCCGCCTGCCGGACGGTCTTTTGGATGATGTCCAAAGCCATTGTGTGAAGGTCCATCTGCAAGACTGCCGCCGTGATTGCCGCGCGTTTCTCCTTCGGCACGTCATAGAGCTTGAGCGAGCAGTCCAAAAAGCGGGAGATCTTGGCGTCCATCGTGAAATACACGTCACAGGGAACCGACATGAAGCCCCGCATGATACTGGCGGACGCGATCTCCATTTCGTAGAAGTCCTTGGGCTGTGCCTCCGGCAGATAAGGCCCGAAGATGACTTGCAGCCGCTTCGTTGTGCTTTTGTAAAGATATGCCGCGATGGTGGGCAGAGAGTATGCCATCACATACAACTCCCGCAGCGGC
>OHSA01000696.1_pt1 | contig 12332 bp, 8 predicted proteins | sample 1578571 | NCBI WGS metagenome assembly OHSA01 (sample SAMEA3879586, study PRJEB24766) | human gut metagenome | biome: human-associated habitat; feature: feces | place: USA | collected 1985/1987
TTGTTTTGCTTTGTGCTTCTTTACCGTACATGAGCATTGGCGCAGGGAATGTCCCTGTGAGAAGCGATGCCGCGTTTATCGTTTTGCCTTATTTTGCCGCGTGCTTATAAAGTGAACGGCTTTTTGCCGCTGACGAGGTCCTTCCACAGCGGGGACATGCCGCGTAAGTATTCCACGACATCGGGCACGGCATCGAGGATGCGGTCGATTTCCTCGTCGGTGTTCCACTCGCACAGACTCAGGCGCAGCGAGCCGTGCGCCACGTCATGCGGGCGACCGATGGCCAGCAGCACATGGCTTGGGTCGAGCGAGCCGGATGTGCACGCGCTGCCGGACGACGCGCAGATGCCCTTTGCGTCGAGAAGAAGCAGCAGGCTTTCGCCCTCGACGCCCTCGATGCAGAAGCTCACGTTGCCGGGCAGGCGATTCACGGGATCGCCGTTGAGCGCGCTGTGCGGGATCTTGGACAGGCCGTCGATCAGGCGGTCGCGCAGGGCGCTGACCCTTTTCGCGTTCTCGTCGAGGTGCGCGCAGGCGTCTTCGAGGGCTGCGGCCATGCCCATGATGGCGGGAATATTCTCCGTGCCCGCGCGCTTGCCGCGCTCCTGCGCGCCGCCCTCGATGAGGTTCGTCAGGAAGACGCCCTGACGGGCGTACAGCACGCCGGAGCCCTTCGGCCCGTGGAACTTGTGCGCGGAGAGTGACAGCAGGTCGATGTTCTGCGCCTTGACGTCAATGGGCAGATGCCCCGCGGCCTGCACGGCGTCGGTGTGGAACAGCACGCCCGCCTCGCGGCAGACGGCGCCGATCTCGCTGATCGGCAGGATGGAGCCGATCTCGTTGTTGGCGTACATGACGGAAACCAGGCACGTATCCTCGCGGATGGCGTCTTTCACCTGCTGCGCCGTCACGGTACCGATGGGGCCGACGGGGAGAAGCTCGACGGTGAAGCCCTCTTTTTCGAGCTTTTGGAGCGTGTGCAGCACGGCGTGGTGCTCGAATGCGGTCGAAATGATGTGCTTTTTGCCTTTGCGTTCGCCGAGGCGCGCGGCGGAGAGGATGGCCTGATTGTCGGCCTCGCTGCCGCCGGAGGTGAAGTGAATTTCGCGCGGGGAAGCGTTCAGGCATTTTGCGATGCGGTCGCGCGCGCTGAGCAGCGCCCCGGCCGCCTGCTGGCCGACGGAATGCAGGCTTGAGGGGTTGCCGTAGATCGTCTCCAGATAGGGGAGCATGGCGTCGATCGCGGCACGGCTCATCTGGGTCGTCGCGGCGTTGTCCGCGTAAATAGTGGCCATTGAGATAAATCCTATCTTATAAGTATGTTGATATGATACACAGGAACGCTCGCTTTGTCAATGGATTTTGAGATCGCGAGGGGAGTGCAAAAAAGGAAGAACCGCTCTTGCGAGCGGTTCTTCCTTTTACAATAGGGGGTGGAGGATTTTTGACTTACTTTTCCAGCTGCGTCCAGTCGCGGGTCTCGCGCAGCTCGGTCCACTTCTCATACTTGGAGTTCGTCTTGAACTTGTAGTAGTGGCTGTTCGTCGCTTCCTGAACGGCGAGGTAATACCAGGCCTTCGGGTTCGCGTTGTCCGTCCAGACCGTCATGTTCGGGAGAAGATCGTCCTCGGTCTCGGGCTGGCGGTTGAGGATGCGGTTGACGAGCGTTATGGTCTCGGCACGGGTGATGTCGCGCTGGGGATCAAACGTGCCGTCGGGATAGCCCGTGATGATGCCCATGGAGCTGAGGGTCGAGACCGCGGTGTTGTACCAGGAGGTGGCGGCCACGTCGGAGTAGCGGTTGGTCTTGGTCAGGTTCTCGTCGCGGACGTCGTCGGTCAGCAGACGGAAGAAGATGGTCGCGACCTCGGCGCGGGTGATGTTGTTCTGCGGGCGGACCTCACCGTTGCCGTAACCGACGATATAGGCGAAGTGATCCGTCGTGTTCAGACCGAGGGCATCGTCATCAGGAATCTCAACGGTGGGCGTAGAGGGAGTGGGCGTGTGCTTCCTTGCAAAGGTAGCGTGAATCGTGTGGTTATCCACCACATTTTCAAACGTGTACGTGCTCACCGCGCCGACGCTCTTGCCGTCCACCAGCACGTCCTTGATGCGATAGCCGGAATCGGGCGTGATGGTAAAGGTCTTGCTTTCGCCCTTGGGTACTGCAACATCACCCGTTGGGGCGATCTTGCCGTGCTCGTCGGCGGTTGCGGTAATGACACGCACTTCATCGACCTTGACCTGCAACAGATGCGGTCCATGCGTCGCATTGGCGTTCCCAACACCGATACCGTTATTTGCACTGAGATAGAATGGCGTATCGGCCTTTTTGCCATTCACAACATGATAACCGAACACCACTACAAGATAGTAGTCATTATAGCCCTCATAGGAGCTGCCTTCATATCTCGCGTGTTCCGTCTTTGCAATGGGAATGGTATTATGCTTGCCGTCCACATATTGAATTTCCACATTGCTCGTTGCGGCAGAAAAGCGCTTCTGTTCTTCCGTGCTTCTCGGGCCGTTCAGAGTGTTCTTTCCGTCCCCGAGCGATACTTCGTCAAACCAGTAGTACTCAAAGTAAACATAATCCTCGTCAGTGCCCTGATTCTCCTTCAGCAGTGGATGATCGACCTGAATACCGATCGAGTGCTCCTTGCCGTCGCCGATGGTCACGGTGAAGGGCTGGTTGGCATCGACATTTTCGGTTTTTCCGTCTACCAGATAGGAGATCGTGGGGTTCGCAAGCTTGTATTCACCACTGACAGTTGCACGATCAGACGGATTATCCTTAGCTTCAAGCTTTTCATTTTCATTTAACACCTGATTGGAACTGCGCAACTTCCAGCCACCGACATACTCATAGCCAGGGCGCTCATTACCGGACGTTGCTCCATTCGTATCAGGAAGCTTATAGTTATTGTTGAAATCCCAAAGCTTAGTTGCAGGATTATAAGTCCAGCCAAGAAGCGCATGGTTCAAGTGCTGTTCTTGTTTACCGAGGGGAGAAAATGTAATCTTTATAGGATAGGTGCAGATTTTTTGCAGTTTTGAACCATATCCTACTTGTGTAGAATACGCCGCAAAACATTTATTGTCCGGAAGTACAATGATGCGATCGCAATCACTCGGAGGAGTTATGGCACTATTAGCGTACCCGCTATAATCTTCGTTTTTCCAAGGATCTACTGTCTTCTCAAAGATGATCTGCGTGATATGCTCATCGTAAAAAGCACCCTCGCCAAGTGTTGCTACGCTGGCAGGAATGATAACCTTAGCATCTACTCCATCAGCAAAGCAGTTCTTGAAGCACTGATAGCCAATGGTTGTTAAGCCTTCCGGCAGCTCAAACACGACGCCTTCCGGAGAACCGGCCAGTCGCATGACCTTCAAAGATCTGCAATCCGTGAATACGGAAGCGCCGTCCGAATTACCAAGACTTGTCAATGTATTGGAGAAAATAAACGTTTCCAAAGACTTGCAATCACCAAACGCAAATTTACCGATGACCGTTACCTGAGTATTGGACAGGTCAACCGATGCCACCGGAGAGTGCATAAATGCCTGATTGTCGATCTTCTCCAGATTGGTTGCATTGCTGAAATCGACAGCTGCAACTTGAGGATGATTTTTAAGACCTGCATTCTTAGCCTTAAAAGCATTTTGACCGATACTCGTCACCGGCGTACCGTTAATTTCCGCAGGAATGGTAACGGAAAGGGGCTTATCCTTATTGTTGGCAAGCCAATCCGCATCAATGCCCGTGATCACGCCGTTAGCTTTATCAAAAAACAACTTATCCTCGGGAACAGCAATCGGCGTGTCCGCTGCCGCGGGTGTGGCCAGCAGCATGGGCACAGCCTCCACAGGGGCGGCCTCTTCCTCTTCCACGCCCGCAACAGGCGCCAGCACAACTTCGCCGTCTTCCGCCTCTCCCGGCGCGTCCATCGCCAGCATTCCGACAGGAAGCAAAGTCAGCGCCATGGTGGCTGCCAGCAACCATGTCAAAAACAACTTGCCGAACTTCTTCTCTCTCATAAAAAAATCCTCCCTCTTGTCCCTGTGGACCCGAGGAAGGAGAGTTCTCCGTCTTAGGCAGCCCGGCTGTCGTGCGGCTTGCGCCGTTTAGACCCGTGGCTTTGCGACACCGGCTTTCGCCGGCTATGCCTTTGTCTGTACGCTTTGCCCCACTTTCGCGAGCCGCACAGATCATTCGATTGATAAATTTATTATAGCACTCAAAAAATAATCTTCAAGCGGAATCCCGTCGAATTTTGTCGGCAGTAAAACTTTTAATACCTGTTGAGTTTTGTCACGTTTCAGAAATACCTTGCAGTTTAATCGGTTTTATGACAGAACAGGAGGGGCGGATCGCTCCGCCCCCTGTCCTCTCTCAATCTCGTCTCTCTCGTTCACTTGCAGTACTGGCGCAGATCATAGCACAGGCGCTCGGCCTCCTGCTCGCCGCGGGCGACGATCGCCACGGCGTCGTTGCCGGAGATGCAGCCGAGCATATCGGGCAGCTTCATCGCGTCGATAGCCGCGCCCGCCGCATCGGCGAGCCCCGGCAGCGTCTTGAGCAGCACGACGATCCCCGCATAGTCCACGCCCACGCTGCACTCGTTCAAAATGAGCTTCAGGCGCTTCGTGTTGTCGATGTGGTCGGCTTTGCCGGACACGGCGTAGCGGCTGCGGCCGCCGCCGATCGGCTCCTTATAAAGGTACAGCTCCTTGATATCGCGCGAGACGGTCGTCTGCTTGCTCTCGATTCCGCACTCGGCGAGACGCGCAATGAGCTCCTCCTGCGTCTCGATATTGTACTTTTCGATCAGCTCCAGGATCTTCTCTTGTCGCTTGCTCTTCATGGCTCTCTCCCATTTTCCTCCGCCCGGCCAGCTGCCGGCGCGGATGAGCTCTTCTTTCTTCTCTCGTTCTGCGGTGGAATTTTTTACAGGTCGTCGCGGTTGACGGGGCAGGACATGCAGCGCGGGCCGCCGCGGCCGCGCGACAGCTCGGCAGACGGCACGGTCAGCACGTCGAGGCCGTGCTTTGCGAGCAAGTCGTTCGTCACATAGTTGCGCTCATAGGTGATGACGCGGCCCGGCGCGATACACAGCGTGTTCGAGCCGTCGTTCCACTGCTCGCGCTGCGCGGCCATCAGGTCGCCGCCGCCGCAGCGGATCAGGTCGACCGCGGGCAGCTTGAGCTCGAGGGCCAGAATGTCCTTGAGCTCTTCCTTGATCGCGCCGAAGCGGAGCTCGCCGTGCTCGTCGAGCGTCATCTCATAAACGCTCAGCGGGCCCTCGATCTCGGGATGGATGGTGAACTTGTCGTAGTCGACCATCGTGAAAACCGTGTCGAGGTGCATGAACGCGCGCGTCTCGGGAATGTCGAAGGCGAGCACCTTCTTAAAGTCGGAATTTTGCAGAAGATTGCGCGCAAACGTCTCCGCGCCGGAGACCGTCGTGCGCTCGGACAGGCCGATGGCCACGATGTCCTTCGACAGCACGAGCACGTCGCCGCCCTCGATGGAATAGCTGTCGGACAGGTCGTACCACATCTTGTTGTCCTGCGTGGCAAAGTCGCGGTTGTAGAGGAACATGTACTTTAAGAGCAGACTCTCGCGTTTGCGCGCAGGGGTATGCATGCGGTGGATGTTGATGCCCTCGCCCACGCAGGCGCCGGGGTCGCGGGTGAAGTACAGGTTCGGCATCGGGTCGGAGACGAACGGATAGTCGTCGTCGACTAAGTCCATCAGCGACGTCGGCTGCTTGGTGGCGACCTCGCAGCGCTTGATGCCCGCGATCATCTTCGTCACCATCTGCTTGGGCGGCATGTCGAGAAGTAAGCTCGTCATGCTCGCGCGCAGGCCCTTGGCGTGGATCTTACTGATGTTCAAAAAGTCGTTGACGAGCTGGATCTGGCGCGCGGGGTCGGCGATGGCCTTGGCGACCTCGTCGACATAGTAGATGACCTCGACGCCGTTTTCGCGCAGGACCTCGGCAAAGCGGTCGTGCTCCTCCTGGGCGACCTTTAAGTACGGGATGTCGTCAAACAGCAGGCGCTCGAGCGTCGCGGGCGTCAGCGATTCCAGCTCCTCGCCGGGGCGGTGCAGCAGCACCTTGTTGAGCTTTCCGATCTCGGAAAAGTTATGGATGCCTGAATACATAAGTCGTGCTCCCTTTCCCGGGATGCCGGCGGCTCTCTCATCGACCGCCCGTACACCCCGACCTGTTTTCCCTGTCCGCGCCGCCGGAGCTCCCCGACGGTCCGCGGATCGTTTTGCCGTTATTACGCAGTAAAGTATACACTTTCAAAAGGCGCTTGTGATGTATCAGTGCTTTTGCCATTTCGTGTGCCAGTCATTCCTCCAGCTCTTCTTCCAGCGCTTTGCGCAATACGTCCATGCCCTGCCCCAGCCGCTCGTAGGATTCATAGGAGTAGTTGATGCGGATGTGGTCGCGCCCGCCGTTCTTGCAGGGGTAAAAAACGTGTCCGGGGATCAGCGTGACGCCCATGTTGTAGGCCCTGCGGATAAAGCGCTTGCTGTCCACCCCGTCCGGCAGCCTGCACCAGACATATACGCCGCCTCTCGGCTTTGTATAACTCACGCCGAGCGGCGCAAGCTCGTCGAGCTTTTGGCATACCAAATCTCGATTCGTGCGGTAGACGTCGCGAAATTTTAAAAGCGACGTGTAGTAAATGCCGTCGTCCAAGTACATGCCGAGGAGCTTTTGCGTCATCCAGTCCGAGGCCATCAGCCGCACGGAGACAAGGTAGCTCAGTGCGCGGATCAGATCGCGGTTGCCCGTGACAAAGGCAAGGCTCAGCCCCGGGATGAACGTGAGCGAGAACGAATAGATGTAAATAACATTTCCCGTCGTGTCGAAGGCCTTGATCGGCGGGAGCTTATCGCCGTCGTAGACGAGTTCGCTCGCCGCGTCCTCCTCCACGATCGGCACGCGGTAGCGGTTCGAGAGCTCAACGATCTTCTTGCGCCGCTCGAGCGACAAAATGTTTCCCGTCGGGTCGTGGTAGCTCGAATTGACGAAGATGAGCCGCGGGCGCGTCTGCGTGAGTAAGCTTTCGAGCACCTCGCAGTTCATGCCGTTCTCGTCGACGGGAACGGTCAGTATCTTCGCGCCCGCAAGCTCCATCACGCGGTACATGTCCGGGTGCACCGGCTCTTCCATCACCACGCTGTCGCCGGGCTTGACGAGCAGCGTCACGATAAAGTCGAGCGCCTGATTCGTCTCCGAGAGGATCTGAATTTCGCCCGAGGACGCCTTCACGCCCTTCGTGCCGAGAAAGGCCACGAGCTTCTGCCGCAGGAACTTATCGCCCTTATAGGGGCTGAAAAAATACTGGCACGGGCCGCTGCCCGTGAGCAGCGCCGCGATATCGCCCGCAACGCGCTCGGACGTGTACACCTCGCGCGAGGCGACGCCGCTGCCGAGGGAATAGTGGCTCTCGTCCGTAAAGCGCTGGAACAGGTCGTCAAATGTCTTTTCCATGTCGAGGTACTTTTCCGCCACCTCGCTGACCCAGTTGACGCGGCCGGGCTGCGCGCCCTCGCCGCCCCTTTCGTCCTGCGCGTCATTTTCGTCGTTTGCCGCGGCCACGATGTAGCCCACGCCCTGGCGCGACTCGATCCACGCGTCGCTCTTGAGCTCGCTGTAGGCCTTGACCACGGTGTTGCGGTGCACATCCAAGATCTGCGCGAGCGCGCGCTCGCTCGGCAGCGCGCTCCCGCGGGGCAGCGCGCCGCTGATGATCTGCGACTTGATCTGGTCGGCGATCTGCAGATAGACCGGCACCTTCGAAAACTTGTCGATGCTGACTTTCATGTACTTCTCTTCTCCCTCTCGCCGGCAGGCCGCGCTCTCACCCGCAGCCGTCGGGATTTGCGTTGGTCTCGCAGAGGTCTCTCTGTTCGCATTTTACCACATAACCGTGTGCGTTGTACAGCTATTTTTGTGCATATGACATAAAATCCAAAAAGAAAGAGCCAAGGCATCCCTATGAGATGCCTCGACTCTTTCAGGTCAGCAACCTGAGTAAGGGAAAAGAAGCTTTTCCTTTTTAGAACAGCAGATGCGCGATGGGGCAGACGATCAGCAGGCTGATGATGGTGCGCTCCAGGAAGATGACGAACAGCTCCCAGATGTTGAGAGGAAGCTTGGAGCCGAGGATCAGGCCGCCGACCTCGGAGAGGTAAAGCACCTGCGTGACGGAGACGACCGCGACAATAAACTTGGCCATCTGGCTGGTGCACTCCGCGATCAGGACGGCGGGGGTGAGCATATCGGTGAAGCCGACGATCATCGTGGAGGCGACAGCATTCGCTTCGGGCACCTGCAGCAGCTGGAGCAGGGGGCGGAACGGGATGCCGAGCCATTCAAAGATTGGCGTGTAGTTGGCAAGGATCAGAGCGACAGTACCAATGGCCATGACGGAGGGCAGAACGCCGAACCACATGCTGCAGGCGTTCTTGGCGCCGCTCTTGAAGAATTCACCGATGCCCTTGTGCTCGGCAACGCGCTTCATGGCGAGATCCATGCCGTACTCAACGTTGCTCTTGTAGCCCTCGGGGAGGGTGTCGGGAGCGGCCTTGCCTTCGACTAAGTACGTGTTGGGCTTTTTGCGCAGGGGGTAGAGGTAGGGACACACGATCGCGCAGACGATACCGACGAAGCAGACGATCAGGTAGTAGATGCCGAAGTAATCGAGCAGCCCCACCGTATCGAGAACGACGAGGGTAAACGTGATGGAAACAGCGGAGAACAGCGTGGCGATGATGCTTGCTTCCTTGGCGGAATAGTAGCCGCCTTCATACTGGTTGCAGGTCAGCATAACGCCGAGCGTACCGTCACCGATCCAGGAGGTGATGCAGTCGACCGCCGCGCGGCCGGGAACCTTGAACAGGGGGCGCATGACCTTGGTGAGCAGCGCGCCGACGAACTCCAGCAGGCCGAAGTCGAGCAGCAGCGGCAGCAGCAGGGCCGCGATGACGAAGATGATAACGAGCGTTGTGAGCAGGTCATAGAGGACGAAGCCGCCCTGACCGCCGCCGGTGATCATACCGATGAGACCCACGCCGTCCTCGCCGACACCCAGATAGGTGAGCCACACGAAGATGACCGCGAGCACGCGGAGCACGACCCAGATGGGTTTGCAGGCGAAGCATTCCTTCATGATGTCGCTATTCATAATGAATTTGGGTTTTGCCAGTGCGATGACCGACATCACCGCGGAAACGGTGAGGATCAGCACGCACAGCAGCGGCAGGAAGCCGCCGATGTAGCCCGAGATGATGTCGGCAAGGATCTTGACCACAACGGTCCAATCGCCGTCAGCATTCTTCACCGGGATCATAAACAGGATGATACCAGTGATCGACGGGATGATGAACAGAGCTTTCAGTTTCGCGTTACTTTTGGTTTCCATTCTCTCTCCTCCTTCATATTGGCAAGTCGGGCCGGAAGGCGGTCTCTCTCATAGCCGCTTCCCCGGCAGACAGCTCTTGCCTTTACTTTATACGAATTCAGCAGTAAAGCAAGTGCCAGCAACGTTCGCAATTTGTATACCAGCAATAAATTTCTCCATTTTGTCATTCACTTTTTTGTCGAACCTGTATGTATCTTTTTTGCTTTTTGGGAAAAAGCCCATTTCCCCTTGCCGTTTCAGGGATTTTGGAGAAGAAAAAGGGAGACGCGATACGCGTCTCCCTCCCGTTTGCTTTATTGCAAGTTTTCAACGTCCTTCTTGCCGACCGCCATGCGTTTCCATTGCTCAGGAAGGCCCGGCGCGATGAGCGGGAACAGATTTTCCGTGTCCGACGTCGGCTGGATGTTATAGGTGCCGTACTTGTTGACAAGATCGGCGCAGTCGTCCGGCTGGCCGAAGCGCGCCTTGAGCATCGGCGCCAGGTCATACGGCATGCCGGGGTCTTTTCGCGGCATAAAAATCACCTCCGGACTTAGTATGTCCGGAGGCGGCAGATTTTTTCGATTTGTCTCGCTCACGCGCGCAGCGTTTTGGGGTACACGCCCGCGTCATGTAATTTCTGAAGCTCGCGCTGCACCATTTCTTTATCCTCGTGATACGTCATGCCGAACCAGCGCGCGCTCGAGCGCAGAACGGAGACACTGAGCTCGCCGCGGTCGATGAGCTCGCCGATCAGGCTCGGCAGCAGGCACTCCTTTTTGAGCTCGCCGTCCGGCAGCGTGCGGAGGAAATCCTTGAAGTAGGCGTCCAGCTTTTCAAACAGCCACGGCGTAAAGCCCCAGAAGTTCATCGAGACCGGCGTCTCGGGCGCGTAGACCGGGCCGTCGCCGTTTTCCTGAATGTCGCGGATCTTGCCGTCGTCGCAGGGCTTTAGGTGGAACGTTTCGACCACGCGGTCGAGCATCCCCTGTTCGTTCACGTGGCACACGCCGCGCGTGACCGTGCCGTGCTCGCTCACGGTGTTGCAGAGGTCGTATCCGACCATCGTGCCCTCGCCGCTTTCGGCGAGCTTTGAGAGCTCTGCGTAGATCGTCTTGAACGCGTCCACGCCGTAATAGTCGTCGGCGTTGATGACGACAAACGGCTCGTGCACGAATTCGCGCGCACACAACAGCGCGTGCACCGTGCCGAACGGCTTGACGCGCCCCTCGGGCACCTTATAAAAATCGGGCACGCTCGAAAAATCCTGATACGCGTAGCAGACCTCGACATTGTCCCCGTCCGCCGTTTTGCGCGCGGCAAGGTGATGTCCGACCATGTTCTCCATCAAGTCGCGCATGTCGGGCTTGATGATGAAGACCACCTTCGTAAAGCCCGCGCGCAGCGCGTCGAAAATGGAGTATTCCATCAAAATTTCACCGTTCGGGCCGATGCCGTCCACCTGCTTATTGCCGCCGTAGCGCGAGCCCATGCCCGCCGCCATAATGACCAGCGCTGCTTTCATAAAAACAAAACTCCTCTCAAAGTTCTCGATCTCTTTTTCTCCGGGCGCGCACTGCGCGCTCATCTTCGCCCATCATAGCGTATCCGAACCGGCATTGCAACCGTCTTTTTCGTCTCTTGTCTTTTGCCGCAGGCGTGTTATACTGGTGTAACTATTTCTTAACACCGAGGTCACACCATGGAAGGATTTCTGCACGCGGTCTCTTCCGTCACCATCATCCTGCTGCTGACGGCGACGGGCTATCTCTGCGCGGAGCGGGGCTGGATGGGCCCGCAGGCCAAGGCCTTTATCGGCAAGTTCACACTCTCTGTCGCCATCCCCTGCATGTCGGTCTACGGGCTGACGAATAACCTGACCCGTGATCTTCTGGTTCAGTCGGGCAGCTTTCTGCTCGTGCCGCTGCTCGGCACCGTGGTCATCACGATCCTGTCACTGCTCGTCGGCAGGCTCTTGAAGCTGCCGCGCAAAAAGCTCGGCGTTTTTATGATGATGTGCTCGGTGTCGAACGCCATCTTCGTCGGCCTTGCGATGTGCACCGAGCTCTTTGGCGACACCTGCACGCCCTACGTCATGCTCTACTACCTCGTCAACACCAGCTTTGTCCAGCTGCTGTTTCTCTCGCTTGTGCGCTGGTCGGGCGAGAGCCGCGGCTTTGACCTCAAGATGCTCCAGAAATTCCTGACCACGCCCGCCGTCATCGCCGTTTTCGTCGGCCTCGCGCTCGTGTGGTTTGAAGTGAGGCTCCCCTCGCTCGTGATGAGCTACTGCCGCTATATGAACAACCTCGTCACGCCGCTGGCGCTGCTGCTCACGGGCTATATCATCCACGACATCGGGCTCAAAAATGTCCGGCTCGACCGCGACTTAGGCATTGCGATGGTCTTCCGCTTCCTGCTCGCGCCCGCCCTCTCGGTCGCGCTGTGCAGGGCGTTCGGCGTGACGGGCCTTGCTCACGACGTGCTCATCGTCGAAACGGCGATGCCGGTTGTCACGCAGACGGTCGTCGCCGCCGCGGAATACGGCGCGGACGAGGAATTCGCCGCGCAGGGCGCGGCGCTCTCCACGATCGCGTGCTTCGTCGTGATTCCTGTGCTGATGCTGATTTTGTAATCAAAAAAGTGGCAAAGCCACTTTTTGAGAAGGTTTCGCTGCGTTCTGTGCCTCGGTTGTCCGCTAAAAGCGGACAATTCGGCCTTACACCGTTGCGGCACTACGATTCCCGCGTCCTTGCAGGCGCGCCAATCGTGCCGCTTCCTCGAAACCGACTTGCTGTTTCCGCCGCTGGCGGCACTTCGCCGGTTTCCACTTCGCGCAAAGAGTTTCCTGCCAGAAGGTGAATTGCCCCGCAGCGGGCAAGAGAAGCCCCTCTGGAGGGCGC
>OHSA01000698.1_pt1 | contig 12273 bp, 9 predicted proteins | sample 1578571 | NCBI WGS metagenome assembly OHSA01 (sample SAMEA3879586, study PRJEB24766) | human gut metagenome | biome: human-associated habitat; feature: feces | place: USA | collected 1985/1987
ACCAGCGGTCTTTAATGGAACACCAAGTTAACGAAACGCGACTTACCCGAAACTATCGACAAGATCGCCGCTACCTTCGAGTATTACTGGAATGACCGCGAATTTGAATACTACGCGGAGGATCAGCGAGAGCGCTTGGCACGGGCGCTGAAGGCGGAAAAATATTTCGACACCAACAATGCCGACGTCTACACCATGGACATCAACCCCTATTCCTACCAGCAGGAGATTTTGGACAAGCTGGAGGCAGAGCGCACTGTTCGTGGCTATACGCACAATCTGGTGGTGGCGGCCACCGGTACCGGCAAGACGGTCATCTCTGCACTGGATTACAAGCGTTTCCGCAAGCAGAATCCGGATAGACCCTGCCGCCTGCTCTTTGTGGCGCACCGGGAGGAAATCCTCAAGCAGAGCTTGTACACCTTCCGCGCCGTGCTCAAGGACGCAAACTTTGGTGAGCTATTTGTGGGCAACTATAAGCCAGAGAGCATCGACAACCTGTTTCTGTCCATCCAGACCTTCAACTCACAGAGCTTCACGGAAAAGACGAGACCCGATTTTTATGATTCCATCATGCCGCCGCGCCGACTTACCAGAAGCTCTTGTCCTACTACCAGCCGCGCATCCTGCTGGGCTTGACCGCTACTCCGGAGCGTATGGACGGCAAGAACATCCTGCCCTACTTCAACAATCGTATCGCCGCTGAGATCCGTTTGCCGGAAGCCATTGACCGAAAGCTCCTGTGCCCGTTCCAGTATTTTGGCGTTACCGATACGGTGGATCTGGATGCGCTTAAATGGTCTGCCGGTGGCTACCAAAAGAGCGAGCTGGAGCACATCTACACGTTCAGCGGGGCTGTTGCCGACCGCCGCGCCGACCATGTGGTGACGGCACTGCTGAAATATGTGACGGACATTGACGAGGTGAAGGGTCTCGGCTTCTGTGTGACGGTAGATCACGCGGAATTTATGTGCCGTTATTTTAACGACCACAACATCCCGTCCATGTGCCTCACCGGGCAATCTTCGGACGAGGAAAGAGCGGCGGCCAAGTGGCGCTTGGTGTCCGGCGAGGTGCGGTTCATCTTCGTCGTGGACATCTACAACGAGGGCGTTGATATTCCAGAAGTCAATACGGTTCTGTTCCTGCGACCCACGGAGTCGTTGACGGTTTTCTTGCAGCAGCTGGGACGCGGTCTGCGTCTATCCGAGGACAAGGAATGCCTGACCGTGCTGGACTTCATCGGTCAGGCGAATCGAAAATACAATTTTGAAGATAAGTTTGCGGCGCTGCTGTCGAATACCACCCGCAGCGTGAGCCGTGAAATTAAAGATGGTTTTGTGTCCGTCCCCAAGGGCTGCTATATCCAGCTGGAGAAGAAGGCGGCCAAATACATTTTGGAGAATATCCGCGCGTCCTATGGCAATACGGCTGGGTTGGTGGCTCGTGCAGCATCTTTTGCGGAGGACAGTGGGCTGGAGCTGGCGCTCAAAAACTTCTTGGATTACTACCATCTCGATCCGCGGGCGATCTACAAGTTTTCCTCCTTCTCTCGCATTTGCGCCAGAGCGGATGCCATCGAGGACTTTTCGGAGCCGCTGGAGGACATCCTGACCAAAGCGTTTGCAAAGCTTGCCGTGATCGACTCCCGACGCTGGATTTCGTTCCTGCTGGACGTCCTTCCTCGTTTGGACAATCTTGATTTTGCAGCGCTTCCGGATGCGGAAAAGCGGATGATGCAGATGTTCTATGTCACCGTCTGGGGCAAGGTGGTGGAGGACTGGGACGACGAAGAGGTGCTTAGTAACCTCTATGCCCTGTCTGACAGCACGGTTCTGCTCGGTGAACTCCTGGAGCTGCTGCGCTATCGCTTCGAGCAGATCGACTTTATCGACGAGCCGGTGGAGTTGGGCTTCGACTGCCCGTTGGATTTGCATTGCACCTATACCCGCGATCAACTGCTGGTAGCGATGGACTTTATGAAACCGGCAACTGTGCGTGAGGGTGTTAAATGGCTGCCGGACAAGCAGTTAGACGTATTCTTTGTAACGCTGAACAAGGCGGATAAGGACTATTCGCCCACCACCATGTACAACGACTACTCCATCAATGAGAGCTTGTTCCATTGGCAGAGCCAGAGCACCACGGCGGAGAATTCGCCCACCGCTCAGCGCTATATCCACCACAAGGAACGCGGCAGCAAGGTGCTGCTGTTTGTCCGTGAGTTTAAGTCAGACCGTGTGACTGGTGGTGCGGAGGCGTACACCTATCTGGGAACGGCGAGCTATGTGAAGCACACAGGCAGCAGGCCGATGAATATCACCTGGCAGCTGGACCGCCCAATCCCGGCGAAGTTCTTGAAGAAGACGAATAAGTTGGTTGTGGGCTGATTAAATTCGCACAGGAACGCCATAACGAACTGGAACAAAAAGACCGTTGTGGATCAGAACCCAATCATTCATATATTCCAGGCGAACATCGAGCCAGCGCCCATCCAGCCAACATGCAAAGCAGTCTCCACAGTGAAGCCCGCCATATAGTGTCCCCGTATCGAATACGATATCTGGCCTATCCTGATTCCAAATTAATCGTCCAATCATAATTGTCGTCTCCTGTAGGAGGAAGGTTCATGAAGTTTTTTGAAGCGGTTCCTGGTGAGCTTTTTTCACCTTTGGCCTCGCCCAACCGCGCACTATACGCAGATGCTCTGGATGTGCTGTACACCGCATACCGTGAAAACCTTAAAATACGCGAAGACACGCTGTATTCTATGCTCCGCAGTAGATTGGAGCAGCAACTGGCGGATGCCACATTTGAAGGGGAAGATATTGATGAGGAGGAGTTGCGGGATATCTCCGGCCGTGCACGCTTTTTGATTCGGAAGCTCTGCGGTAAAGGCTGGTTTGAAAAAGAGCGAGGTGACGATTTTGAGGAGTATATTACCGTCCCAAGTTACAGCAGCCGGCTGCTGGAGCTGTTTCACCAACTCCGGGATGATCGTCCTGCTCGCGGATTTTCCTATGTGTTTGGTACCTACTCTGCTCTGAAGGTCGCCAATGAGAGCGAAAGCGTTTACGATAAGATGGCCGCAATTTACAGTGCCTATGATAACACCAGTGCTCTCATAAATTTGTTGCAAATGGTCTATCACAATGTGAAGCATTATTTTCAGATGCAGATAGATATGCAGGACGTCAATCAGGTATTGGCCTCTCACTTCAACGAGTTTGGACAGAAAGTAGTTGAGGCATACATACGACCGTTGAAAATTAAGGACTCCGTCCCAAAGTATCGCGTTCCAATTCAATCTGTTTTGAGAAGCTGGGCTGAGGATGATGCTCTGCTGCTTGCCATGGCGAACGCAGCTTTGCAGGATAAACGAGGAGATACAGTGGAAAACTGCCGTTCCGATCTGCTGCAAAAGATTTTCTGGATCGACGAGCGATATGACAATATAGAGCATGACTATCTCGATGAAATAGATGCGCAGGTTCGCCGCTATACGAGAGCAGCAACGCAAAAGGTAGAAAACCTGACAAATCGCGATCAAAATGTTCGGGGAAACTTGAATGTACTGCTCACGGCATTGTCGCGCAATCGACGCGACGGTGATTTAGTAGACCGGATACAACCGGTATTTCAGCTTTATGAGCAGTCATTCCTTTCTGAAAAAAGCTTGTGGTATCGAAAGCGCCCCGAAAAACGGACAAAAGCTGCCACGGTTCTTATTCAGGAAACGGCTTCCGATGCAGATGCAGCCGCGCAGGCCGCACAGCTGCTGCGTTCCGAATATGGCCGCGCGGCCATTGCCGCCTATGTGCAGGGATGGTTGGGGGATGCAGATGTTCGCTACTCCAAAGATTTAAACATTAAGGATGATAAATCCTACATCATGAGTTTGCTGGCTGTATTGACCAGCGGAGATTCTGCCGCAGGCCATCAGATCAAAGAACTGGGCGGCTCGTTTCATGAAAATGGCTATTCCATCCCTCAGATGCAAATTCGACGGAAGGAGAAGAAAAATGGATTTTGACTTCATTCGTAGTGCGACCTCCAAGGAATTAGAACAGTTCAAGTCCGTTTGCAACCAGCTTCTTAGCCGGACTTATATTGTGCGAACACTGTTTCGGCCGGGCAAAGGAAGGGTGAATAACCCGGATTATACGTTTTTATCTCTGCATTACGAAGCGGTGCAAGAATATCTTAGTCTGCTGGATTGGGATCTGCGCAAAGATGATTTAAACGGCTATTTCTATGTGATCAATACGGACGAAGCGAACCGCTGCAACCTGAACAAAAAAGAAACAGCCATTCTCCTTGCCCTACGCATGATCTATGAAGAAAATCAGGAACAACTCGGTCTGGAGCAGGATGCCGTTTGTACCGTGCGTGATGTTTTAGAAAAGGTCGTCACGGATTACGCAATCCTTCCAGCAAAGCCCAATATGGACGAAGTGAAGCGTGCGTTGACATTGCTGGAAAATCACTCGATTATTCAGCGGATTGAGGGAAAGTTCAATCAGAGCGGTTGTAAATTTGCCATATTACCGACCGTGTTGGCTGCAGTCTCTAGCGAAAAGCTGAATGATGTTGTGTCTGTACTGCGAAAGGAGGGCGATACCGATGAAGAAACTGAAGAAGATCCTGCTAATTAACTGGCTGTATTTCAGCAAAGAGATCATCGAGGTGGGGGATGTTAATTTCCTGACTGGAAAAAACGGTGCGGGAAAATCCACAGTAATTGATGCCCTTCAAATCGTTCTATTGGGAGAAACAAATGCCCGCAACTTTAATCAGGCTGCCAATGAAAAGTCTCAGCGCACGCTGGACGGTTATTTGCGGGCGGATATGGATGAGAATAACCCATATTCCCGCCGAGGAAAAGATTTCTCCAGCTACATTGCCTGCGAGTTTCAGGACGATGTGGCGGGCAGCAGCTTTGTCACGGGTATCGTTTTTGATTGCCGCAGTGATGGAAGCAGGCAGGATCGCTTTTTCATTTATGTGGGAACGCTGCCTGAGAATTGTTTTGTTGAAAACGGAGAGGCTATGGAGATTCCTGCGCTGCGCCGGTTTTTGAAGCAGAATTACGCTAAGGCAGAGATTTATGACACGCAGAAGGAATATCGCAGGAATATGCTGTCAAGATGGAATGTGCACAACGAGCAAATCCTTCGAATGATGAAAAAGGCGGTATCTTTTCGTCCTATCGTGGATATTCAAAAATTCATTACCGAGAATATCTGCGACATACCAGAAAAGCCTGATATTGAGGCCATGCAGCAGAATATCCGGGATTACAAGCGCCACGAAATGCTGGCACAGCGTCAGGAGGAAAAACTGATCGCTCTGCAAGAGATCAGCAAACTCTATCGTGAAATGAATCAGGCCATCGACCGCTGGCGGGTGCAGTCATTTTTGGCGCTTTGGTCCAAAAAAGAAATGGAACAAGCCCAAATTGACCGATTTGAGCTTGAAAAGAGCGACTGTAACGCGGAATTAGCCACAATCGAAAAGAGCATCACGACGATCTCTGATCGAATCACACAGAAAGAGAACCGCAGGCGCGAACTTGACTTGGCCTGTGCACAGAGCAGTGTGTTTCAGGAGGAAGAAAAACTCCGCAATCGGAAGCAGACGCTGCTGGATGAGAAAAAAAGGCTGACGCAGGATCTCCAAGCCTTGGCAATGGAAATAAAAAGGGAATCCCTTCAGCTGAATGGTCTGTGTGACGCAATCTTGAAACAAAATGCAGAAGAAGTCCTCGTGCCTGTGCAGGAAGCGGCCGAAAGCGTTCTGAAGTCTTATTCGCTTTTTACATCCGGAAGCTATGAGATATTTTCCTATTCAGCGTCACCCTTTGAGATCGCCCAGCAGGCGGCGGCCGAGCTTACTAAGACTATCCGAGATGCGCTGCACAAAGCAGAAAATCGTCTGGCGGAGTTGAAAGAGGAACAGGATCAAAAGCGCACCGTCCTCGCAAATCTCCGAAAGGACATTAAAGACTATCCTCGAGGTCTGCTGCAATTGAAGTCCCGCTTGGAATCTGAGCTGAACAGCCAGATTGGCAGTCCTGTGAGAATAGATATTCTTGCGGATGTCCTGGAGCTTGCGGATGAACATTGGCGGGGAGCTGTGGAGGGATATCTCAATACACAGAAGTTTTATTTGTTGGTTGAGCCGACATATTATAAAAGGGCCTTATTGATCTTTGACAGGATCAAAAAAGAGTTTGGCTTTGCATCCTTTGGGCTGGTGGACATCGGTAAGCTCCGCGAACGAGAAACGATTCGTCCCCGCGACGACAGCCTAGCATGTAAGGTAGAGACGGAAAGTGAATTGGCGCGCAACTATATTGACTATCTGTTGGGGCGCGTCGTATGTTGTGAAAAAGCTGAACAGCTGCGCAATTTCAAAACCGCTATTACAGCAGACGGACTGCTCTACCAGGGGTATGTTGTCCGTTCAATTCAGCGCAAGCTGATGGATGACGCATTTATTGGCCGTCGTTCGATAAACCTGCGTGTGTCTCGCTTGGAAGAGGCGTTAAAGCAGATTGATGAACAGATGTGCTACTGGGATCCTATCCACCAGCTTTTGACGCAGTCAAAAGAGCCGTTATTTACGCACTTTTTTATCCAAAACACCGTGGCAGAAAAGCAAATAGCATATCTACGCGACATGGAGATCACCAAGGAAGTGACTGATATCGAAGATCAGCTTTCAAAACTGGATCTTCTGTGGCTGGACGAACAGCGCCGTACCATTGCTGCGCTCGGGGATGAAATCATAGCGCTGAATAAAGAAAAAGAACAGAAAGGAATTCAGATTGGTCAGCGTAAGGAGCGTATTCGCCAGCTCGACTATGAGGTACTGCCGAATCATTACCAGCAGCTATCTAATATGGAGGATCGCCTGCAAGATGAATTTCCTGTTGAATATCAGGAAAACATTGGCCTTCCCAGATATCAGCAGGAGCTTGACCGACTGAAACGCGCAGATATCGTTCATAAGAACTTCAGCAATCGTTTGGAGCAGAGCGTAAAGGAGCAGGATACTGCTCAGAGAAAACTCTTCAACGCACGCAGGGAGTACACAGATCAGTTTAAGCCCTGTTCCTTCCGCGTGGAAGCTATGGATAATGATGAGTTTGAAGCGGAGCAAAGACTTCTGGAGGAAAGTGAGCTGCCCAAATACCAAGAAAAGATCAAAGCTGCCCGAGAGAGTGCGATGGAACAGTTTCAGAATGATTTTTTGGCCAAATTGAAGTCCAGCATCGACCAAGTGCAGGATCAGGTGAAGAATCTAAATCGCGCACTGCGCCAGGCTCAATTCGGAACGGACAGTTATCAGTTCCGTGTGGAGCGTAATCCGGATTATGTAGAATATTATGACATGATTATGGATCCGGAGCTTATGGAAGGCGATGTAGGGTTGTTCGCACGGCCTTTCCAGGATAAATATGGCCAGCTGATAGAGAAGCTGTTCAGCCAGATCACTACGGCGGATGATACACAGTTAAATGCGAGAAAACAAAGCGAGCTGCAGGAAAATATCCAACGATATACCGATTTTAGGACATATCTGAAGTTTGACCTGGAAACCACAGATCAAAACGGAACAAAGCAGTTGCTTTCTCAGACCTTGAACACAAAGTCCGGCGGTGAAACACAAACTCCGTTTTATATTGCGGTTCTGGCTTCCTTCGCTCAGCTCTACCGTGTGAACGATACATCCAGTTTCGGCAATACCGTCCGGTTGGCAGTGTTTGATGAGGCATTTAACAAAATGGATAGTGACCGAATTATTGAGAGTGTTCGCCTCCTGCGAAGGATGGGCTTGCAGACCATTATTTGTACACCGCCGGATAAGGTTTCGGATATTATGCCGATTGCAGACCGTACGTTACTGGTAAATAAGGACAAATACAGAATGCATATTCTGCCCTTTGGCAAGGAGATCGTACAATGACAGAGCAGGGGATCATTCTAAACCGACTGTTGGATAAGTACGAAAACAGCAAGCATCTCCTTGCTCCCGGAACATCCACCAGAAGAGTTATGCTGAAAGTGGAAAAGAAGGACTTTCCTGAGTATATCTACGAAGATGCTGTGATACGGGATGCTTATAACGAAGCGGCCTCGGAGCTTGAAAAGAAGTATTTGGTGCAGCTCGAGTGGGTGAAAGGCCGTCCGGTACTTTCGGCTATTGTGCTGTGCTTGGATCAGATCCCGCAGTGCTATGCTTCTGCCGAAAGAGTGCATCCCAAGGTGCGGGCAAGTCAGGTTGTTCAGCTGATAGACGGCAGCCTGAAGGACGTCACGATTCCCTGGATGATCGCTTGGAAGGCTAATGTTTGCAGATCGGCTGCAGAGCAGTTGAAAACTCCGGCCTTCTGCAAAACGGACGATACTCCATTGCAGGACCTGCTCTGCGCTTTCCGTGAGTATTCTGCTCTGCCCGGCAGTATAACGATGCGCGCATTCAGCAGCAAGTGCTTTTCCGATACCAAATACTTTGAGCGAAATGTGCGGGATCTGTTTTTGCGGATCGCAAGAAAATACGATGCAGATTTAGCAAATTCCTGCGATGAAAATGAATTGGGGGAAAGAGAACAGCTGGCATACTTGGGTATCTATGCTCGCCCGGAGTTATACGAGCTTGCAGGAAACTGTCTGGTTCGAACAGAACAGGGAACTATCTGTATTGGTGCCGCACCATACGGTTTGGCCTTACCCAGCACTTTGATCGATTCTATTACAGCAATCGACTTGACGGCAATTCAATGCATCACATTCATTGAGAATAAAACCAATTACGATGAATATGTGATGTCCGAAAAACAGCCGGGAGAGTTGGTGATCTATCACGGCGGATTCCTTAGTCCCCAAAAACGAAAGCTGGTTACATTGATCGTTCGTGCGGCATCTAAAGATGTTAAAGCGCGATTTTGGGCAGATATCGATGTGGGTGGCTTCCAAATGTTCGACAACTTGCAGAAGCTAATTTCGTCTGTGCTGCCCATGCGTATGTCAGGTGAACTTGTTGAAAAATTTCACGAACATGGTCTTATGCGCTCCAAAGAATACTTATCTAAATTGGCAGCAGATTTAAAGAGCGGGAGATACTTACTGTTCAAAGATGCTATTGAAAAAATCCTAAGCTATGGCGTTACAATCGAGCAGGAGACGTTTTTGAACTGATTAGGGGAACATATTTGTGTGGGGATTGGACGTGCATCTACCACTAAAATGCGGCTGGTGGGCACAGCTATAATCCAGTGCGAAATGTGCAGGGACAACCCATAAGTCAACAGCTCGCATTCTCAAGGGAAAGGATTGCCTATGGACGCACGAAAGCACTTGATCATCATAAAGGGAAAAGACCAGACAGACTCGGTTGCAAGTTTCCAGTTTCTTGGCGATAAATGCGAGATTGCCTATACCAGTGCGCCCAATAAAAGCTACAGCTTTCAAAGCAGCAATGTGAAGATCCTACCCCTACAAAAGAAGATTGACCCTGCGCAGGTGATTGTCGCCGCAAATGGGCAGACCATAAGCGAAATTGATGAGCTTCTCGACTTCGGTGGGTATTATCGTATTGTCCGCAACGGAAAGAAAGATTTATCATTTCGTAGGAATGAAGTGCAGTTCCAGCAAAATTGTCTGGCGGACGGTAAAAATCTCGAGGCATTTCAATATTTCAAGGAAACTGCTGCAGCAATCAGTTTGGTGACGGAAAACGACATCAACATTCTGAGTATACAGTACAACAAGATCACGCAGGTCAGCGAAGATACTGTACTGGCGAACTATCTTACACCGCAAAAAGAAGTCAAAGCACCCCAGATGCCGGAGGCAGTGATCTATCCGTTTGGCCTGAACCAGAGTCAAAAGCTGGCGGTAGAACGGGCGCTTTCCTCCAAAATCAGTATCATTCAGGGGCCTCCGGGTACTGGAAAGACACAGACGATCCTAAACATTATTGCCAATGTTGTTCGGAGCGGACAGACTGTAGCGGTCGTATCCAACAACAATTCTGCAACGCACAATGTGGCAGAAAAGCTGGAAAAGAAAAATGCAGCCTTCTTGACGGCGTTTCTCGGAAGCCTTGCCAACAAGCAGAAATTTTTGGAGGGCCAGACCGGCAGCTATCCGGACATGAGCGACTGGGAAATACCTCCGGAGGAACGGCAGCAATTGGACCAGGAAACGACCACACTCTCCAAAGAACTGAACGAAATGCTCGATGCCAAGAACCGCATCGCGGAAATTGAGCAGGAATTCTTACATCTGAATCCGGAGCAACACTATTTTGAGGAATACTATGCGACTTACAGCAACACACCAACGGAAAATCTGGACAAGCTGTCCTCGCAGAAAATTCTATCGCTCTGGATGGAGTTTGAACAGCACGCGGAATATGAGACTCGTTTGGGCCTTTTGCAAAAACTCTCCATCATGTTTCGCTTCAATCGCAATGCACTCAAACTGTTTCTCCGCTCTCCAGAGCTGGTCATTCCCTATTTGCAGCATCAATTCTATTCTGTAAAGAGGCGAGAGTTGGAGGCCGAAAAGCGGAAACTGACTCGCAAGCTGGAGCATTATGCTTTTGATGCGAAGATGGACGAACTCACGCAGAAGTCCCTGCGACTATTCCGCGCGGAATTGGCAGTACGCTACCCTTGGAAAGGGAATCGAAGGCGTTTTGAAAAAAGTGATTTTCGATGGAATTCCAAGGAGTTCACACGCGAGTATCCGGTGGTGCTCAGTACGACCTATTCCATCAAAGGAACACTGAGCATCAATCACACTTACGATTACTTGATTGTAGATGAAGCCTCGCAGGTTGATCTGGCCACCGGGGTGCTAGCTTTCTCCTGCGCGCGAAATATCGTGATTGTCGGAGATTTAAAGCAACTCCCCAATGTATTGACAGAGGATGACATCCGCACCAGCGATTCTATTTGGCAAAAGTACTCCTTGGATGAGCGGTATCGCTTCTCTACCCATAGTCTGCTATCCTCCGCATTGGAAATATGGCAGGACGCACCTGTTACGCTGCTGCGGGAGCACTACCGCTGCCACCCGAAAATCATCAACTTCTGCAACCAGAAGTTCTACCACGGGCAGCTGATCGTTATGACCAAAGACCATGATGAGCCGGATGTATTGACCATGTACCGAACGACTGCTGGCAACCACGCCCGCGGACATCTCAACCAGCGGCAGATCGATGTAATCCAGCAAGAGGCGCTCCCGCGGCTGCATCAGCAGAATTTCGAGAGCATCGGCATTATCACGCCATATCGGGACCAGGTGGCAGCCATTCGCAAGCAGCTGGGAGATACTTATGAGGTGGACACCGTCCATAAGTTTCAGGGACGGGAACAGGATGCCATCATTCTGACCTCGGTCGACAATGTCATCACAGATTTCGTAGATGATCCTCACATGCTGAATGTGGCGGTTTCCCGCGCGGTTCATTCGTTGACGGTAGTTACATCTCAAGACCCGCGCAATGACCAGACCAACTATGGCGACCTAACGCGGTACATCGAATATAACAATTTTGAGGTTATCCAGAGCCAGGTCTACTCCGTATTCGATATGCTCTATCAGGGCTATGCCGAGCAGCGCAGGGCTTACCTACAAAAACATAAGCGGATATCTGAGTATGACTCTGAGAATCTCATGTACTCCGTGATTCAAGAAGTGCTGGCCGAGGAGGCATTTTCCTCCATCGGCTGCGCGGAGCATGTTTCACTTGCGACGCTGGTGAAGGACTATGAACCGCTGACAGCGGAAGAACGCAAATACGCCCGCAATCCGCTGACCCATGTGGATTTTCTGCTGTTTAATCAGATGGATAAGCGCCCCGTGCTGGCCATCGAAGTAGACGGCACTGCCTTCCATAAGGCCGAGAGCAAACAGGCAGAGCGAGATATGAAGAAGAACTCCATCCTGGAAAAGTGTGCCGTTCCGCTCCTGCGCCTCCGTACAGATGGCAGTGGGGAAAAAGAGAAAATCAGAAATGCGCTAAAGAGGGATTGATTATGCCGCGAATTACTAGAAACGCAATCAGATGCAAAAAATGTGGAGATGTCATCGAAAGCAAAACCGTCCATGATTTCAAGTTTTGCAGCTGTGGCTCGTGCGCTGTGGATGGCGGCCACGATTACCTTCGCAGATGCGGAAATCGTGAGGATTGGGAAGAACTGTCTGAAGTGGAAAAGCTGGAGAACAACGGCGCATTGACTTAATTTTGAATGAT
>OHSA01000702.1_pt1 | contig 12243 bp, 11 predicted proteins | sample 1578571 | NCBI WGS metagenome assembly OHSA01 (sample SAMEA3879586, study PRJEB24766) | human gut metagenome | biome: human-associated habitat; feature: feces | place: USA | collected 1985/1987
CAGGACGAACTTATCACCGACCACCAGCCAGCGCTCGGCCAGCGGTTTCAGATAGTCGCCGAGGCGCTTGATGGCGCCTGCGCCCTGGATATATTTGCCTGGTGATTGAATAATGCGATCCATTTCGATTCCTCCTCGATGACCGTGACGCCGCCCGCAGGCGGCTCGCGGATCCGGTTACAGATTCAGCGTGCCAAAGGCGTTATTCCAGTCTTGTTCAAACTTCTCTATGGCTGACTCTACCGCAGGGGTGCCGAGCATTTGTTGCGCTACATCTAGTGGAAGGGTGATTGCTTCGCAGCCAGCCAGCAGACAATCCAGCGCCTGGCGTGGCGTTTTGAAGCTTGCCGCCAGAACTTTGCTCTCGGGCGCATGCATTTCCAGCAGGGATTGCAGCTCCTGCACCATGCGGATGCCGTCCCCGCCCTGGGCGTCGACGCGGTTAACGTAAGGCGCGACGTACTTTGCGCCGGCCAGCGCGGCCAGCAGGCCTTGCGAAGCGCTGTAGACGGCGGTGCCAAGGGTCGGGATGCCTTCTTTCTTCAGCAGTTTGATAGCGGCGAGCCCTTCGGCGGTGACCGGGATTTTGACCACAATGCCCGGCACGGCAATGCTCAGACGTTTGGCCTCTTCCACCATGCCCTGCGCGTCGCGGCTCATGGTCTGCGCGAAGAGGGTGCCCTCCGGACCGACGGCTTTTTGCAGGCGCGGCAGCACATCCCAGACCGGGACTTTACCGGCGGCGATAATGCTCGGGTTGGTGGTTACCCCGGCCAGCGGGTAGATGCGGGCCAGGCGTTCCACTTCGGCGACGTTGGCGGTATCCAGATAGAGTTCCATTGTGTTTTCCTCAATGCTTAATTCGGTGCTGTCGTTGAGGTAAGCATACGGCTTTCGTTCGAAGGATCGCCAGATGACAAATTTGCCAAAAACTGGATAAATGTACGCATCGTGATTAAGGATGATTTAGATCACATTTATCGGCGCTGGCTGGGATGGGAGGTAACTATAGCGCGCACAAAAGTCAGGTTTAACACACAAAAATCTAGTTTTTTACCGGGGATGCTTTTTCCGTCAGCTGGCTATGGTACTGGCGGCGGTATTCAGACGGCGAGCGTTCCGTAGTTTTGCGGAACAGGCGGCAGAAGTAGTTGCTGTCGGCGAAGCCGCAGGCGTGGGCGATGTCTTTCACTTTCATATCGTGGCCCTTCAGCAGCATACGGGCCTGTTCGAGACGAATATGGTTTAGATATTCATTGAAGCCCATTGGCCCACATTTCTGGAACAGATGGGAAAGATAGTTGGGAGAGAGGTAGAACGCCTGGGCCACCGATTCCCGGCTCAGCGGTTCCGCATAATGGATGTCCATATATTGGCGGATCGCTTCGAACAACGCCTGGCTGCGCGAGGAGGTTTGCGCCTGGCTGCCGAGAAGATCATGGCAGTGGCTGAGCAGGCTGACGACGATGCTGCGGGCGGTTTGCTGCTCCTGCGGTTGCATCCGGAGTTCATTGAGCGCCTGCAGCAGAAATGATCCGACGCGCGGCCCGCGACGCAGCGCCTGCCGCTTGTCGACAACAGTTATCGCCTTGCCATTCCAGTGCTGCAGCGAGCACTCCAGCTGCTGCTTAGCGAACAGGATGCTTAACAGCAGGCAGGGCGCTTGCCACTGCGGGCAGTTCCAGCTATCGCCAGGGATATAGAGCACGTCATGGGCCTCAAGGAGCGGGGCGTTATCGCCGAGCGCCTGGTCGGGCAACTGCCCATCAAGGAGAATATTCAGACGGGGAAAATCAACCTGCACCACCGGCTCAGCAGGCGAGCGCGTCTCGCCGGCGAAATAAACCCGGCCGAGGCTGGTCTGCTTTTTTAGCAATGCATCAATAAGTTGATTGATATCGTTGTCCATCATTCTTCCGTTCAGCGCATCACCCTTTTCATCATACCGGACATTATTCCAGCGGTAAAAGCGCTTGCCTGTCGCTCTTGCCTCCCAGGTAAGATATGTTATATCGTAACAATTTGTCGCCATTGATAGCAAACTCAGGAGAGAGTAATGACCAGAAAGATCCCCCTGCTGGCCTTAGGATTCGGCATGGCTTTAGCCAGCGCCCAGGCGTTCGCCCACGGCAACCATAGCCATGGCCCGGCGTTAACCGAAGTGGAGCGTCAGGCCAGCGAAGGCATTTTTGCGGATAAAGATGTGCAGGACCGCGCGCTGAGCGACTGGGAAGGCGTCTGGCAGTCGGTGAACCCGTATCTGCTCAACGGCGATCTCGATCCGGTGCTGGAGCAGAAGGCGAAAAAGCCCGGCGGCAAGAGCGTGGAGGAGTATCGCGCCTATTATAAGAAGGGCTACGCCACCGATGTGGAGCAGATTGGCATTGAAGATGACGTGATTGAGTTCCACGTTGGCCAGACCGTCAATAGCTGCAAATACCGCTATTCAGGCTATAAAATTCTGCATTACGCCTCCGGTAAGAAGGGCGTGCGTTATCTGTTCGAGTGCCAGCAGGGCGATGCCAGCGCGCCAAAATATGTCCAGTTCAGCGACCATATCATTGGCCCGCGTAAATCACAGCATTTCCATATTTTCATGGGCAATGAATCACAGGAGGCGTTGCTGAAAGAGATGGATAACTGGCCGACCTATTATCCGTATGCGCTGCATAAAGAACAGATCGTTGATGAGATGCTGCACCACTAGAACGGGCGGAAAACCCCCGGCCGGGCGGCCGGGGAGAGATAGATTAACCGGTGTTACGCATACCGGCGGCGACGCCGGCGATGGTGACCATCAGCGCTTGTTCAACGCGCGGATCCGGGTCCTTGCCCTCTTCTTCAGCCTGGCGTGAACGGTGCAGCAGTTCCGCCTGCAGGACGTTCAGCGGGTCGGTATAGATATTACGCAGCTGGATAGACTCGGCGATCCACGGCAGGTCGGCCATCAGATGGGAGTCGTTGGCGATGGCCAGCACGACGTTGATATCGGCAGCCAGCAGCTTGCGCAGCTCGGAACCCAGCGCCCACAGCTCCGGCTTCACCAGGCGCTGATCGTAGTACTCCGCCAGCCACAGGTCGGCCTTCGAGTAAACCATCTCCAGCATGCCGAGGCGGGTAGAGAAGAACGGCCAGTCGCGACACATGGCTTCCAGTTCACTCTGTTTTCCACCTTCGACCACCTTCTGCAGCGCAGCGCCAGCGCCCAGCCAGGCCGGCAGCATCAGGCGGTTCTGGGTCCAGGCGAAGATCCACGGAATGGCGCGCAGCGACTCGACGCCGCCGGTTGGACGACGTTTTGCCGGACGCGAACCCAGCGGCAGTTTGCCCAGCTCCTGCTCCGGAGTGGCGGAGCGGAAGTAAGGCACGAAATCTTTGTTTTCACGCACGTAGCCGCGATACATCTTGCACGACACGTCGGACAGCTCGGCCATGATGTCGCGCCATTCTGCTTTCGGCTCCGGCGGCGGCAGCAGGTTGGCTTCCAGAATGGCGCTGGTATACAGCGACAGGCTGCTGATGGTGACTTCCGGCAGGCCGTACTTAAAGCGGATCATCTCGCCCTGCTCGGTAACGCGCAGACCGCCTTTCAGGCTTCCCGGCGGCTGCGAGAGCAGCGCGGCGTGGGCCGGCGCGCCGCGGCCGATAGAGCCGCCGCGACCGTGGAACAGCGTCAGTTCAATACCGGCTTTTTCGCAGGTTTTGATCAGCGCGTCCTGCGCCTGGTACTGCGCCCAGGAGGCGGCCATCACGCCGGCATCTTTAGCGGAGTCAGAGTAGCCGATCATGACCATCTGCTTGCCCTGGATAAAGCCGCGGTACCAGTCGATATTCAGCAGCTGGGTCATGACGTCGTTGGCGTTGTTGAGGTCATCCAGCGTTTCGAACAGCGGGGCCACCGGCAGAGCAAAGCCAATCCCGGCTTCTTTCAGCAGGAGATGAACCGCCAGCACATCGGACGGCGTTTTCGCCATCGAGATCACGTAGGCGGCGATCGATCCGCGCGGCGCCTCGGCGATCACTCTGCAGGTGTCGAGAACTTCGCGGGTCTCTTCGCTCGGCTCCCACTGGCGCGGCAGCAGCGGACGTTTGGAATTCAGTTCGCGGATCAGGAAAGCCTGTTTGTCGGCTTCCGACCAGCTTTCGTAGTCGCCGATACCGAGGTAGCGGGTCAGCTCGCCCAGCGCATCCGACCACACCTTACCGTGCTCGCTGACGATGATCCCCGCCAGCTCTTCCACGTGCTGCTCCAGCAACATTTTGAAGTTGAACAGCACGCGGGCGCGGCGCAGCGGCGTGGTACGGGACCAGCTGTCAAACGCATCGCGAGCAACCTGAATCGCCTCGGAGACTTCCTGCGCGGTTGACACCGTGACTTCGCGCACCGCTTTGCCCGTCGCCGGGTCATACACCGGCATCGTTTCGTTGCTGCTGCTGATAACGGTTTTCCCGCCAATAAAGTTTCCTGTGATCGTCATGTTCTCGCCTCATAGTGAAGGGGGCCAGCGCACACCGGCCCGTCGCTGATTCTGCTGTGCTATAACCGTAGTAAAATGAAATTTATATTTCAACATTGTTGTGAAATGAAATTTCATTTTGGTGATAACAGTCGCATTTTGCGCTAACCGGTCGCCTGTGCGCTTCCCGCATCGCGCCTCGTTGCCCTCGACGCCAGGCTTCCCGCCGCTGTCGCGCCGGTAGTCGGTGCCGGTGATATTTTGCGAGACAGCTCAAACATTCATCATTTCCATTCTTGCTAATTTTGGAATAAACGTTTTGACTGTTAGCCAATTGAACGAACCTACCCCTCTTCCGTCAGGAGTGTCCTATGGCCATCGCAATGCAACGTTTTTGTATTAACCGCAAAATCGCGCCAGCGCTCAGCATTGAAGCGTTTTTCCGTCTGGTGAACCGTCTGGGCCTGAATAAGGTCGAGCTGCGCAACGATTTACCCAGTGGAAAAGTGACCGACGATCTGAGCCATCAGCAGGTGCGCGAGCTGGCGGCGCGCTACCACATCGAGATCCTGACGATTAACGCGGTCTACCCCTTTAACCGTCGTAGCGAAGAGGTGCGGCAGTTGACCGAATCGCTGCTGAAAGAGGCCCAGGCCATCGGCGCCAAATCGCTGGTGCTCTGTCCGCTCAACGACGGCAGCGAGGTGCCGGCCAGCGAAACCCTGGGCGCCCTGCGCGACCTGGCGCCGCTGTTTGCCTTCTATGGCATCCACGGCCTGGTGGAGCCGCTGGGCTTCCCGCAAAGCTCGCTGCGTTCTGCACATCAGGCGCAGACGCTGATCCACGACGCCCGCGTGCCGTTTAAGCTGCTGATCGACACCTTCCATCACCATCTTTACCCGCAGGCGGCGGACGAGTTCAGCCAGGTGGAGGTGGCGGATATCGGGCTGGTGCACCTTTCAGGAGTTGACGATAGCCGTCCGCGCGAGCAGCTCACCGATGCCGAGCGCATCATGCTAACCCCGCAGGATCGTCTCGGCACCTGCGAGCAGGTTAAAGCGCTGGAAGCCCGCGGCTATCAGGGGGTGTACGCTTTTGAGCCCTTCGCCCCCGAGCTGGCGCAATGGAGCGAAGCGGATATCGAGCGCGAAATTGAGCAGAGCATCGCGCTCATCCAGCGCCACTGCGCCTGAGACCCTCACGGTACAGCGTGCGCGGCGCGTGACGATTTTCCCAACGCCGGACGACGAGGTTGCCTATAATCGTCGCAGGATAAATGGAGGAATCGACCATGAGCTCACCCCTGTTGATTGCGCGCACGCTGGATAACGCGCTCTATTTACTGCCCGCGATGGCCAACCGCCATGGGCTTATCACCGGTGCGACCGGCACCGGTAAAACCGTCACCCTGCAGAAGCTGGCTGAGTCGTTCTCGGAGATTGGCGTGCCGGTATTTATGGCCGACGTCAAGGGCGACCTGACCGGCATTGCCGCCGCGGGGCAGAGCTCAGAGAAACTGCAGGCGCGGCTGGAGAAGATCGGCGTCAGCGACTGGGAGCCGCATGCCAACCCGGTGGTGCTCTGGGATATCTTTGGCGAGAAGGGCCATCCGGTGCGGGCGACGGTTTCCGATCTCGGCCCCCTGCTGCTGGCGCGCCTGCTCAATCTCAACGAGGTGCAGAGCGGCGTACTGAACATTATTTTCCGCATCGCGGACGACCGCGGCCTGCTGCTGCTCGACTTCAAAGACCTCCGCGCCATCACCCAGTTTATCGGCGATAACGCCAAGTCTTTCCAGAACCAGTACGGCAATATTAACAGCGCCTCGATCGGCGCCATCCAGCGCGGGCTGTTGACCCTGGAGCAACAGGGCGCCGAGCACTTCTTCGGCGAGCCGATGCTGGATATTGCCGACTGGATGCGCGTCGATGCCAGCGGTAAAGGGGTGATCAATATCCTTAGCGCCGAAAAGCTCTACCAGATGCCGAAGCTGTACGCCGCCAGCCTGCTGTGGATGCTCTCCGAGCTCTACGAGCGCCTGCCGGAAGCCGGCGACCTCGATAAACCGAAGCTGGTGTTCTTCTTCGATGAGGCGCATCTGCTGTTCAACGACGCGCCGCAGGTGCTGCTGGATAAAATTGAACAGGTGATCCGCCTTATCCGCTCCAAGGGCGTCGGCGTCTACTTTGTCTCGCAGAACCCGGCGGATATTCCCGACGCCGTGCTCGGCCAGCTGGGCAACCGCGTGCAGCATGCCCTGCGCGCCTTTACGCCGAAGGACCAGAAGGCGGTGAAAACCGCCGCCCAGACCATGCGCGCCAACCCGGCCTTCAGTACCGAGCAGGCGATCCAGGAGCTGGGCACCGGCGAGGCGCTGATCTCCTTCCTCGATGAGAAAGGCAGCCCGTCGGTGGTCGAGCGGGCGATGGTTATCGCCCCCTGCTCGCGAATGGGGCCGGTCAGCGATGACGAGCGCAATGGTCTGCTGAACCACTCGCCGCTGTACGGTAAGTATGAGGAGGAGGTGGACCGCGAGTCGGCTTTCGAAATGCTGCAGCAAGGGGTGCAGGTCGCCACCGGGCAGCAGTCGGCTCCGCCGGCGAAGGGCCAGCAGAACGGCGATGACGACGGGCTGCTTGGCGGCCTGAAAGATATCCTGTTCGGCAGCACCGGCCCGCGGGGCGGTAAACGCGACGGTATCGTGCAGACCGCAGCGAAAAGCGCGGTTCGCCAGGTCACCAATCAGATCGTCCGCGGCATGCTGGGCAGCCTGCTGGGCGGACGCAAGCGCTAAAAAAAAGCCCCCTCATCGCTGAGGGGGCTTACGTTTCAGGCTTACCCGCTAGGCCTTGCGCATCATCAGCCAGAGGCTTATCAGGAAGAAGCTGGCGCTCGGCAACAGCGCGCCGATGATCGGCGGTATGCCGTAGACCAGGGTCAGCGGGCCGAAAATCTGGTCGAGGACATAGAAGATAAAGCCGAAGCTAATCCCCGTCACCACCCGGACGCCCATCGGCACGCTACGCAGCGGGCCAAAGATAAACGACAGCGCCATCAGCATCATCACCGCCACCGACAGCGGCTGGAAGATTTTGCTCCACATATTGAGCTGGTAGCGTCCCGGATCCTGGCCGCTGGACTTCAGGTATTTCACATAGTTGTGCAGCCCGCTGATCGACAGCGCATCCGGATCCAGGGCAACCACGCCCAGTTTGTCCGGCGTCAGGTTGGTTTTCCAGGTGCCGCTCACCATCTGCGACCCGGTCACCTGCTTTGGATCGGTCAGGTCGGATTCATCCACCTGCGACAGACGCCACACTTTATTTTCGCTATCGAATTTTGCCGAAGCGGCATAGCGCACCGACTGTAAACGACGCTCCGGGTTGAAGGCATAGATGCTGACGCCTCCCAGCTCATCGTTGCCTTTTACGCGTTCGATATAGACAAAATTGTGGCCATCTTTCGCCCACAGCCCCTGCTGGGTTGAGAGCAGCGAGCCGCCGTACATCTGCTGGGCACGGTAGTTGCGCGCCATCTGTTCGCCCTGCGGGGCCACCCACTCGCCGATGGCCATGGTCAGCAGCACCAGCGGGATCGCGGTTTTCATTACCGCCAGCGCTACCTGCAGCCGGGTGAAACCGGATGCCTGCATCACCACCAGTTCGCTGCGCTGGGCCAGCATCCCCAGCCCCAGCAGCGCGCCAAGCAGCGCCGCCATCGGGAAGAAGATCTGGATGTCCTTCGGCACGCTGAGGATGGTGTAGAGACCAGCGCCCAGCGCATCGTAGCTGCCCTGCCCGGACTTTTTCAGCTGATCGACAAACTTGATAATGCCGGAGAGCGACACCAGCATGAACAGGGTCATCATGATGGTGTTGAAAATCGTCTTACCGATATAACGGTCAAGTACGCCAAACGCCTGCATCAGGCCGCTCCTTTATTAAAACGGGCGCGGAAGCGGCGCATCGGCACCGTGTCCCACAGGTTTAACAGCACCGCCAGCGCAAAATAGAGCAGGTTAATCGCCCACATCCAGATAGCCGGGTCCATTTTGCCTTTGCCGCCGTTCGACTTAATCGACGTTTGCAGCAGGAAGAACACCAGGTAAAGCAGCATCGCCGGCAGCATCGACAGCACGCGGCCCTGACGCGGGTTCACCACGCTGAGCGGCACCACCATCAGCGCCATAATGAAGACGGTCGCCACCAGCGTGAAGCGCCAGTGCAGTTCGGCGCGCGCGCGGTCGGTGTGGGTTTTCCACAAGGTGCGCATATCCATCTGTTCCGTGTCGTCCGGATCGGCGCTCACCGCCTGGTGGCCGATAATAGCCTGATAGTTATTGAAGTCGGTAATGCGGAAGTCGCGCAGCATCGCGGTGCCTTCAAAGCGGGTGCCCTTGTTGAGGGTCACCACCTGCGAGCCGTCTTTCTGCTGCGACAGCTCGCCGGAATCCGCCACCACCACCGAGGGGCGCGCATTGCCTTTCGGACGCAGCTGGGCAAGGAAGACGTCATGGAAGCGGTTGCCGTTGACGCTTTCGATAAACATCACCGCGTTACCATCGCTGGCCTGCTGGAACTGGCCCTGGGCCAGCGCCGCCATACCGGGGTTGGCTTTAGCTTCGGCCAGCACCTCGTCCTGATGGCGCGACGACCACGGCCCCGCCCACATAACGTTGACCGCCGCCACCGCTCCTGGTCTCCAGATATTTGCCCAGCGTGATGAGCGCGAGGATCATCGCCGCCTTGATCAGCACGGCTTTGCTCAGGCCGCAGGCGTGCATCACCGTAATTTCACTTTCGGTGTACAGCTTGCCGAGGGTCATCAGCAGGCCAAGGAACAGACTTAACGGCAGGATAAGCTGCGCCATCTCCGGGATGCCGAGCCCCAACAGCGAGAGCACCAGATTGGTTGGGATATCGCCATCCACCGCGGCGCCGAGGATCCTGACTAATTTCTGACAAAAGAAAATCAGTAACAGGATGAATAGGATCGCCAACTGGCTTTTCAGCGTCTCACGAACCAGATATCTTATGATTATCACTATAAATACGCCCGTAAAAACCCGTTTTAGTGCAGGAAAATTGCTTGTTTCATGGCTTAAACGTCATTTATTCTCTTTGGTCGTCGAAAACGTCGCTAAGATTAAATGACTCATCGGTTCTGCATGTCAGGATCTTTTCTGACGAACCCAGGCCTTAATAACGTTAAGATTAACACGAAGTCACCGCAACAGCGGATATGAGTTACGAAAGCTTGCAATTATATACTCAATGGATTTCGAGTTGTAAGAAGGCAGCAGGGCTGTGGCCCCTGGCGCGCACAATGTGCCACGTCAGGGTAAGCAGGCGCAGCCGGCGCATCTGCAACTTGAAAGGCGACGAGTATAGCCGTAGCCACCACTGTTGTCTTTAAGATTCAGGAGCATAGTGCATGGAGTTCAGTGTAAAAAGCGGTAGCCCGGAGAAGCAGCGGAGCGCCTGTATCGTGGTCGGCGTCTTTGAACCACGTCGCCTCTCCCCCATCGCCGAACAACTCGATAAAATCAGCGACGGCTACATCAGCGCCCTGCTGCGTCGCGGCGAGCTGGAAGGCAAACCTGGCCAGACGTTATTGCTGCACCATGTGCCAAACATTCTGTCTGAGCGCATTCTGCTGATTGGCTGCGGCAAAGAGCGCGAGCTGGATGAACGTCAGTATAAGCAGGTCATCCAGAAAACCATCAATACCCTGAATGATACCGGCTCAATGGAAGCCGTCTGCTTCCTGACCGAGCTGCACGTCAAAGGCCGTAACAACTACTGGAAAGTTCGCCAGGCGGTTGAAACCGCCAAAGAGACGCTGTACAGCTTCGACCAGCTGAAGACCAACAAAAGCGAGCCGCGTCGCCCGCTGCGTAAAATGGTCTTTAACGTGCCGACCCGTCGCGAGCTGACCAGCGGCGAACGCGCCATTCAGCATGGCCTGGCGATTGCCGCCGGCATCAAAGCGGCAAAAGATCTTGGCAATATGCCGCCGAACATCTGTAACGCCGCCTATCTGTCCTCTCAGGCGCGTCAGCTGGCCGATACCTACAGCAAAAACGTCATCACCCGGGTGATCGGCGAACAGCAGATGCGCGAGCTGGGGATGAACGCCTACCTCGCCGTCGGCAATGGGTCGCAGAACGAGTCGCTGATGTCGGTCATCGAATATAAAGGTAACCCGGCTGAGGACGCGCGCCCTATCGTGCTGGTCGGTAAAGGCCTGACCTTCGACTCTGGCGGTATCTCCATCAAGCCTGCCGAAGGCATGGACGAGATGAAGTACGACATGTGCGGCGCGGCGGCGGTGTACGGCGTGATGCGGATGGTTGCCGAACTGCAGCTGCCGCTGAACGTCATCGGCGTGCTGGCGGGCTGTGAAAACATGCCTGGCGGCCGCGCCTATCGTCCGGGTGACGTCCTGACCACTATGTCCGGCCAGACGGTGGAAGTGCTGAACACCGATGCCGAAGGCCGCCTGGTGCTGTGCGACGTCCTGACCTACGTTGAGCGCTTCGAGCCGGAAGCGGTTATCGACGTGGCGACGCTGACCGGGGCCTGCGTGATTGCCCTCGGCCATCACATCACCGGCCTGATGTCGAACCATAACCCGCTGGCCCATGAGCTGATCGGCGCCTCCGAACTGGCGGGCGACCGCGCATGGCGTTTGCCGCTGGCCGACGAGTTCCAGGATCAGCTGGAGTCCAATTTTGCCGATATGGCGAACATTGGCGGCCGTCCTGGCGGCGCGATCACCGCCGGCTGTTTCCTGTCGCGCTTCACCCGCAAGTACAACTGGGCGCACCTCGACATCGCCGGTACTGCCTGGCGTTCCGGTAAGGCCAAAGGCGCGACCGGTCGTCCGGTGGCACTGCTGTCGCAGTTCCTGCTCAATCGTGCGGGTTTTAACGGCGAAGAGTGATGTGACATGCCGGGTGGCGGCGATGCCTTACCCGGCTTACAAACGGCAGCACACTGTAGGCCGGGTAAGCGTAGCGCCGCCCGGCTTTGCATTTAAATCCACAACAAGAAGCCCCATATATGAAAAACGCAACGTTCTATCTTCTGGACAATGACGCCACCGTCGACGGCCTGAGCGCCGTCGAGCAGCTGGTGTGTGACATTGCCGCAGAACGTTGGCGCAACGGCAAGCGCGTCCTGATCGCCTGCGAAGATGAACAGCAGGCGATTCGCCTCGACGAGGCGCTGTGGTCGCGGCCGCCGGAAAGCTTTGTGCCGCATAATCTGGCGGGCGAAGGCCCGAGAGGCGGCGCGCCGGTAGAGATTGCCTGGCCGCAAAAGCGCAACAGCAGCCCGCGGGATATTCTTATCAGCCTGCGGCTAAACTTTGCAGATTTTGCCACCGCTTTCACAGAAGTGATAGACTTTGTCCCTTACGAAGACAATCTGAAACAACTGGCGCGCGAACGCTATAAGGCGTACCGCATGGCTGGTTTCAACCTGAACACGGCAACCTGGAAATAATGGAAAAGACATACAACCCACAAGATATCGAACAGCCGCTTTACGAGCACTGGGAAAAGCAGGGCTATTTCAAACCGAATGGTGATGAAAGCCAGGAGAGCTTCTGCATCATGATCCCGCCGCCGAACGTCACCGGCAGTTTGCATATGGGTCATGCCTTCCAGCAAACCATCATGGATACCATGATTCGCTACCAGCGCATGCAGGGCAAAAACACCCTGTGGCAGGCCGGTACCGACCACGCAGGTATCGCTACCCAGATGGTGGTTGAGCGTAAG
>OHSA01000710.1_pt1 | contig 12140 bp, 9 predicted proteins | sample 1578571 | NCBI WGS metagenome assembly OHSA01 (sample SAMEA3879586, study PRJEB24766) | human gut metagenome | biome: human-associated habitat; feature: feces | place: USA | collected 1985/1987
AGGGATTCATGGCGAAGCCATGTACACCGCACCCACACTGCGCAGCGCGTGCAGTCCTTCAAGCTACAGACTGCCAATGTGCGGGGTCAAGGGGCGGCGCCCCTTGCGTTCTCTTGGGGGTCCAAGGGGGCCATTCTCTCACGTGAGAGAATGGCCCCCTTTCCCGTATCCCCCACGGGTGCGGGGGAAATGTTCCACCACTTACAAGTGGTCAATCAGCGCCCACAGCACTGTTTATATTTCTTCCCGCTGCCGCAGGGGCAGGGATCGTTGCGGCCGATCTTCTGGACCTTGCGGGGCTGCTTTTTCACCGTGCCGTCGCCGGAGGTGGAGGCGACGATGCCGTCGGCCACGCGCTCGCGCTTGACTTCGCCCTCGGTCTTGACGCGGGCGGAGAAGATGCGGCGCACCGTGTCGCCCTGAATGGCGGAGATCATGTCCTCAAACATCGTGAGGGATTCCTGCTTGTAGACGTCGATGGGCTTGTTGTTGCCGTAGGATTGTAAACGGATGGCCTGACGCAGCTCGCTCATCGCGTCGATGTGGTCCATCCAGTATTCGTCGACCACGCGCAGCAGTACCACGCGCTCGAGTTCGCGCATGATGGGCGAGGTGACGGCGGCCTCCTTGGCCTCGTAATACTTCTCAGCGGCTTCATAGAAGCGATCGGTCAAATCGTCGGCGGAAAGGCCGGAGAGAGAGTTCGCATCCACAGCGCCGCGCGGGAAGTACGTGCCCTAGCAGCTCTTGAGCGCGTCGGCGCGGTGCTCGTCGTCGGTCTTGTCGTGCTCGCCGAAGGCGAAGGCGACCTGACTTTCGATGCTGCTTCTCAGCATGTTCAAAACGGTCTGCTTGATGTCCATGCCGTCGAGCACCTGCTTGCGCTGGCCGTAGATGATCTCGCGCTGCTTGTTCATCACGTCGTCGTATTCGAGTGTGCTCTTGCGGTACTGGAAGTTGCGGGACTCGACGCTCGTCTGCGCGTTTTCAATCGCCTTGGAGAGCGTCTTGTTTTCAATCGGCGTATCCTCGTCGAGGTTGAAGCGCTCCATCAGGTTCGTGATGCGCTCGCCGCCAAACAGGCGCAGCAGATCGTCTTCAAGCGAGAGGTAGAAGCGCGTCTCGCCCGGGTCGCCCTGACGGCCGGCACGGCCGCGCAGCTGGTTGTCGATACGGCGGGAATCGTGGCGCTCCGTGCCGATGATGAAGAGGCCCCCTGCCTCGCGGACCTTGTCCGCCTCACCGCTGATCTCTTCGCGGTGCTTTTCAAGGGCCTTGGCGAACATATCGCGCGCGTCGAGGATCTCCTTGTTGTCGGTCTCGGCGTAGCCGGTCGCCTCGGCGATGAGCTCGTCGCTGAGACCCGCCTTGCGCAGATCGGTCTTTGCCATGTATTCGGCGTTGCCGCCGAGCATGATATCGGTACCACGGCCGGCCATGTTCGTCGCGACCGTGACTGCGCCGAGCTTACCGGCCTGCGCGACGATCTCGGCTTCCTTTTCGTGGTTCTTCGCGTTTAAGAGGTTGTGCTTGATGCCCTCGCGGGAGAGCAGGTAGGAGAGCTTTTCGTTCTTTTCGATCGACACCGTACCGACCAGCACGGGTTGGCCCTTGGCATGGCAGGCCTTGACCTGCTCGATAACAGCGCGGTACTTTGCCGCCTCGGTTTTGTAGACGACATCGGGGTCATCGATACGGGCGATGGGGCGGTTCGTCGGAATTTCAATGATGTCGAGGTTGTAGATCGTGCCGAATTCCTCTTCCTCGGTGAGCGCCGTACCGGTCATACCGGAGAGCTTGCCGTACAGGCGGAAGTAATTCTGGAACGTGATGGTCGCAAGCGTCTTGCTTTCTCGCGCGACCTCGACATGCTCCTTGGCCTCGATGGCCTGGTGCAGACCGTCGCTGTAGCGGCGGCCGAACATCAGTCGGCCGGTGAACTCGTCGACGATGACGACCTGACCGTCCTTGATGACGTAGTCGATATCGCGCTTCATCGTGCCGTGGGCCTTGATGGCCTGGTTGATGTGGTGCGCGATGGTGGAGTTTTCGGGATCGGAGAGGTTTTCAAGGCCGAAGTATTCCTCGGCCTTCTTCACGCCGCGGGCGGTGAGCGTCGCGGTCTTGGCCTTTTCGTCGACGATGTAGTCGGCGTCGATGTTGACGTCTTCCTCTTCCTTGTCGTCGCTCTCGGCGATGACCTTCTTGCGGAAGCCGCGTACAAGGTTTTCCGTGCGGGAATACATCTCCGTGGACTTTTCGCCCATGCCGGAGATGATGAGCGGCGTGCGCGCCTCATCGATCAAAATGGAGTCGACCTCGTCGACGATGGCGAAGGCATGTCCGCGCTGGACGAGCTCGCTTGCGTAGATGGCCATGTTATCGCGCAGGTAGTCAAAGCCCATTTCGTTATTCGTGCCGTAGGTGATGTCCGCAGCGTAGGCCTTGCGGCGCTCCTCGCTCGTGAGGTCGTGGACGATCAGGCCGACCGTGAGGCCTAAGAAACGGTGGACCTTGCCCATCCACTCGCTGTCTCGCTTGGCGAGGTAGTCGTTCACGGTGACGATGTGGACGCCGTTGCCGTTCAAGGCGTTTAGGTACGCGGGCAGCGTTGCCACCAACGTTTTGCCTTCACCGGTCTTCATCTCGGCAATGCGGCCCTGATGGAGCACCACGCCGCCGACGAGCTGCACGCGGTAGGGGTACAGCCCCAGCACGCGGCGGGACGCCTCGCGCACGGTGGCAAACGCCTCAGGCAGGATGTCGTCGAGCGTTTCGCCGCTTTGCAGACGCGTCTTGAACTCCGGCGTTTTGGCCTGCAGCTCCGCGTCGCTCATCGCCTTGTATTCGTCCGCCATCGCTTCGATCTTGTCGACGATGGGGTAGATGCTCTTGAGCTCACGGTCGCTGTAGGAACCGAACATTTTACTAAAGAAACCCATATTCAAAACTTCCTTTCGTGGGAGCATAATGACACGCTTACAAGTATAGCATCCCTCTGCGCGATATGCAAAGGGAAATTTGCTGTATAATATGAATGGATTGTAAATAAATTCCGCCGCTGCGTCAGGCATGGCTTGCACTTTATATAGCCGCTGTGGTAAAATACAAAACAAGATAGTACAAAGCGACGAAATGCCCTCCGACGGCGGAGGACAGAAGCATAAGGAAGAAGTTTTTTTCTCATCTAAGGAGGATATTCGCATGAAACTGCACTTTTACGGGGCCGACCGCTGCGTGACCGGCTCCTGCCACTGCCTGGAGATAAACGGTAAGAAGATCCTCGTCGACTGCGGCTTACAGCAGGGCCGCGACGAGCTCGACAACCGTTATCTCGCTTTCGCTCCCGGCAATATCGATATTCTGCTCGTCACCCACGCGCACATCGACCACACGGGCCGTATCCCGCTGCTGGTGAAAAACGGCTTCCACGGCCGCATCCTGACGACACGCCTGACAGCAGATTTGATGAAGATCATGTTGCTCGACTCCGCTCACATTCAGGAGAGCGACGCGGAGTACGAAAACCGCAAGGGCGAGCGCGCGGGCCGTGAGCATGTCGATCCGCTCTACACCGAGCAGGACGCGCTGGACGTCTTCAAGTACGTGACGACCTGCGAGTATAAAGAAAAGGTCGACCTCTGCGAGGGTGTGAGCGCGGTGTTCACCGACGCGGGCCATCTGCTCGGTTCCGCGTCCATCACGCTTGAGCTGGAAGAAAACGGCGTGCACAAGACGATCGTCTTCTCCGGCGATATCGGCAACGTCGACCAGCCCATTATCCGCGACCCGCAGCTTCTCAAAAAGGCCGACTACGTCGTGATGGAGTCGACCTACGGCGACCGCAACCACACCGAGGTCTGGAGCTATACCGACGAGCTTGCCGAGATCATCGACGAAACGCTCGGCAAGGGAGGCAACGTCGTCATCCCGTCGTTCGCCGTGGGCCGCACACAGGAGCTTTTGTACTTTATCCGCGAGATCAAGGATCAAAAGCTCGTCAAGTCGACGCCGAACTTCCCTGTGTACATCGACTCGCCCCTTGCCAAGGCGGCGACGACTGTGTTCTGCGGCGACCTGCACGGCTATCTCGACGAGCAGGCGCTCGAGCTTGTGAAGGACGGCACGCACATGTTCACCTTCCCGAACCTTAACCTGGTCGAGTCGAGCGAGGAGTCCAAGATGCTGAACATGGACACGACGCCCAAGGTCATCATTTCCGCCTCCGGTATGTGCGACGCGGGCCGTATCCGCCATCACCTCAAGCACAACCTCTGGCGCGCGAACAGCGCGGTCGTGTTCGTCGGCTTCCAGTCGCCCGGCACGCTGGGCCGCAGATTGCTCGACGGCGTTGAAAAGGTCAAGCTCTTCGGCGAGGAGATCGCCGTCAAGGCGAAAATCGTCAACTTCCAGGGCCTGTCGTCCCACGCCGATCACGATCATCTCGTCCAGTGGATCAAGGCATTCGACCCGAAGCCGACGCACGTGTTTGTTGTCCACGGCGACGAGGACGTTGCGCCCGTGTTTGCCGAAGAGCTCAATTCCCTCGGCTTCCATGCGCACGCGGCCAAATTTACCGAATGCTACGACCTTGCTGCGAACGAAATGGTCAGCGAGGGCTACATTTCCGAGCGCAAGCGCACGGCGCAGAAGTCCCGCGCCGACAACCTCTATGCCAAGCTCGTGGCGGCAGCGGAGTCGCTGCTTGAGTTTGCCAAGCGCTGCAAGGGCAGACCCAACAAGGACATTTCTGCGCTCACCGGCCAGATCATCAGCCTGATCGAGCGCTTCCGCGAGTAATTTGAGATACACAACAAAAGGGTACTTCGCGCGATAAAAGCGCGAAGTACCTTTTCTGAGAGGAGAAGACGATGGAGCTTGCCAAAAATCAGGAGCATACCGTCACCATCGAGGGCTATGGCGAGGGCGGCATGGGCGTTGCGCGCATCGACGGGCGCGTCGTGTTCGTCCACGGCGCGCTGCGCGGCGAGAAGTGCCGCGTGCTCATCTTAAAGACGCTCAAGAGCGTCGCCTTTGCCAAAGTGCTCGAGGTGCTCGAGCCGTCGAGCGAGCGCATCACGCCGGACTGCCCGTACTTCCCGCGCTGCGGCGGCTGCACGTACCGCCACATCCGCTATGAAGAGGAGCTGCGGCTGAAACGCCAGCGCGTGCAGGACAATTTGTCCCGCATCGGCGGCAGTGATGTGACCGTTGAGGAGATCTTAGGCGCGCGGGACACGCTGCACTACCGCAACAAGGCGCAGTACCCCGTGTCGAAGGACGGCGCGGTCGGCTTTTACCGCGCCCGCACGCACGAGGTCATCGAGTGCGAGCACTGCTTATTGGTCAAGCCCCAGGCCGCCGCCGCGGCGGAGGCGCTGCGCGAATATATGCAGTCCTGCCGCGTCGCGGGCTATGACGAAAAGACGGGCCGCGGCCTTGTCCGCCATCTCTACATTCGCTCGAACGCGGCGGGGAAGAGCCTTGTCTGCGTGCTCGTGAACGGAGATAAATTGCCGAAAGAAGACCGGCTTGTCACGCTCCTGCGCGATGCGTGCCCGAAGTGCACCGGCATCGTGCTGGGCACGAACACGAAAAAGGGCAACGTCATCCTTGGCGACCGCTACCGCACGCTCTGGGGGAGCGACCGGCTTGAGGATACGCTCTGCGGTAAGACGTTCCGGCTGAGTGTGCCGTCGTTTTATCAGGTCAACCGCGTACAGGCCGAGCGGCTCTACGCGAAAGCCATCGAATTTGCGGGCCTCACGGGGCAGGAGACGGTGCTCGACCTCTACTGCGGCGCGGGCACGATCACGCTCGCACTGTCGGATCACGCAAAGAAAGTCCTCGGTGCGGAGATCGTCCCCGAGGCCATCGACGACGCGCGCGAAAACGCCGCGCGCAACGGCGTTAAAAACGCGGAGTTTTTCTGCGGCGATGCGTCCGATGTGGCAAAAAAGCTCGCGCGCGAAAACCTGCGCCCCGACGTCATCACCGTCGACCCGCCGCGCAAGGGCTTGGCCGCCGACGTGGTGGAGAGCATCGCCGAGATGCAGCCGCAGCGGGTCGTGTACGTCTCGTGCGACAGCGCGACCATGGCGCGCGACGTAAAGCGCTTAGCAGACCTCGGCTACACCGCCCAGCGCGCCTGCGCAGTGGACATGTTCCCAAGGGCGGATCACGTCGAGACGGTATGTTTATTGTCCAAACTTAATGCAAAGCAACATATCGAGGTAGACATCCACATGGACGAACTTGATCTCACCGATGCAGAGAAGAAAGCCACCTATTCGGAAATCAAGGAATATGTGCTGGAGCATACCGGACTCAAGGTCAGCAGCTTGTATATCGCTCAGGTGAAGCAGAAATGCGGTATCATCGAGCGAGAAAATTACAACAAACCGAAGTCCGATGATGCAAAACAGCCCCAATGCCCGCCCGATAAGGAAAAAGCAATCAAGGAGGCGCTCAAGCACTTCGGCATGATCTAAGGAGGGCAAAATGAAGCGTTTACTTTCTTGTGAGTTCAATATGGATACTGCCTGTGTGGAGCTGAAATTTGCAAATGGCAGCATGATTGCCATTGATACGATTGCGGTAGAGAATGAGGTTGCCGATAATATATATCAGCGGTCAGAGCTGGACTGGCTGATTTACAACGATCCGGCAGCCTATGCAGATTTAGTTCTCAACGGCGACCCGGAAACATACCTGAAAACTGTTACAGAATATAAACCTTTGGACTGATTACCAGAGATAAAGCAAGCCGCCTGTGCGGGCATATCAAATGCTCATACAGGCGGCTTTTCCTTTTTGTACTGTGACTTTATCAGTTCTCCGAAATGGACCGCTTAAACAATATCCATGTACTTATGAAGTAGCATATCAGCAGTAAGAAAAGAATACCAATGATAATCCCTACTTGTACCATCAAGGCTCCGCAGCCAATATAAGCTGAGATTTCAGCAGAAACACTTTGAAGAAAATAGCCAATCACAATAATTGCTACAACGATTGCCGCTGTGATCGGCATCCCAAACCAAACACCAAGCTGTTTTAGAACCAAAGTATGCAGGTCCTTCTCTTCCACTCCCATTTTTCGCAGAACCGAAAATCTGTAGTTGTTTTTTTCTGCATCCAGGAGCTGCTGAAGAGCCAGCACGGTAAGACACATCACCATCAGAACAATTGCACCATAGATCAAGGACGCTTTTAGGATAAAGTTAAGGGCGATTATACGGTTCACTTCCGTAGTATGGACAGTTGTACTGTATCCTGCCAGATTGTCTTTATCAGGATCTTCTGGATAAGAACGCCCAAGAAGCTGTTCCAGCATTTCTGCCGTTTTGAAGGGAAGCGGATATTGGGTCATCACAAATCGGTTGCGCTGTACCGGAAGCAAGACTTGCGCTATTTCGTCAGGTATGATATACACCACATCTGTATAAAGATTATAGATGGATTCCCCCACAGGCTCCTGAAACACGGCGTTCTCACTGAGTTTCAGGGTGCCTGCGTCAGTTTCCAATAAGGTATGCTCAGCAATGTAGTTTTCAATATCCTTGTCCTCTGCTGCACGATGCCAGTGGGTAGCAAATTCATCCGTTTGTAAGATAATAGGTTCATATCCCAACATTTTCCGAACAGCGTTATAATCCTTCAGTGCGATCGCCAAGGGAGGAAAATTGTACTTTACTCGCTGGTGAAAGTCGCTTTGCTTGGGAAGATATTCCGAAAAAGTCAAATCGTCCTTTATCGCTATTTTGTTTTGTTCTATGAACGCAGTAATTTCTCCATAGTCTGTATCCGGAAGATTTTCCACTTCATAAACATCGTTGTAGCGGCTTGAAATTTGAATATCATAGACAGCCCGACTGTCCAAATAGCCCAGACTCCATCCCGTTAAAACCGGCGCAATGACAAACAAGCAGATAGAAAAAGTCAGGGTCACACAAATGATCGTCATCGTTTTCGTATTGGTAGCCAGCTTAGAGGAAAGCTGTCCAAACAGAAATAAACTCGTATTATGATATTTGCGGGACACTTTAGACTCCTTCCAGTATAGGAGCGCCGCATTCGATAAATACATGACTGCGGAAATGATAAACAAAATATCCGCAACCCCAAACAGCAAATATTGATTCAGAGTTGGAGCGTCAAATCCAAGGAAGTAGGCTTTTTCCAGTTCTGCGATGGAAAAAATCGGGATAGCGGTCAATACAGCACCAGCCAGAAGTCCGCAAAGATATCGGGAAAACCCTATTTTTCTGTGTAAAACAGCACCTGCGATTGCCCAAAGCAGCGTCAGTGCAGGGAAAAGGACATTCCCCCAATACATGAGCTTTACAGGAAGCGGATGTCTGGAATCGAAGTAAAAATGATATTTTACAGTACCTACCTCCAGCATCCACAGCAGCAGAATGCCATAGAAAATACAGATCATCGGCATCCATCTGCTTTTATGAAGCGGTTTTTCATTCTGACGGTTTGCCGTCATAAGCTCAATAATCCTGCTTTTGTTGAGAATTCTGACATTCCCGACTCCAACCAGAATCTGGCAAACAACAAAGAAGCCCACGGTCAACAGCACAGTATCCGGGAAAAACGACCAAGAAAAAGCGTAGGGTTCCCCAAAAGAAGCAAGCAGCATAGCCGTAATGACCTGAGAAACGACCATCCCCAGAAGGATTCCCACCGACACAGAGAATATGAGCAGGAAAAAAGTCTCTCCAAAAAAGAGCAGGCCTATGGTTTTTTGCTCCATTCCCAAGGTTGCCTCAACGGCAAACTCCTTTTGCTTTTTTCTCAGCATGAAACGATTGACATAGTGGATCAGAAACAACAAAAGCAAACTAATCCCGCAAATTGCCAGTTTCATACCTCCAGCCAGCAGGGAAATATTATATTCCGCACCAATGGTCGGATGATAATGGGTGCTGCTGATAGACAAAAACGCATAGAACAGGGTGACACAGAGTGTCATGGTCACAATATAAATCAAATAGTCCTTCACAGACCGCTTTGCATTTTTGAAAATAAGTTTAGCGTACATCGCTCGTGCCCCCTCCCATCATGGTAAGGACATCCAGGATTTTTTCAAAGAAAGTCCTGCGGGAATCACCCCCCTTACGGATTTCCGTAAAGATTGCCCCGTCCCTCATAAAGAGAATACGATTGGCATAGCTTGCCGAGAAAGCATCGTGTGTCACCATCAGAATCGTGGCTCCGAGATCTTCATTGATACTCTGGATCGTCGAGAGCAGCATCTGGGACGAGTGACTGTCTAACGCACCGGTGGGTTCATCCGCCAAAATCAGCTTAGGCTGATTGATAATGGCTCTGGCACAGGCGCACCGCTGCTTCTGGCCGCCGGACACCTGATAGGGGTATTTGTCCAGAATATCCGTGATATTCAGCTTTCCGGCCATTTCCCGCACCCGCCCATCAATCTCGCCTGCTGGAACCTTGTTGATGGTCAGCGCCAGGGCTATGTTTTCCGAAATGGTCAGCGTGTCCAGCAGGTTAAAATCCTGAAATACAAATCCAAGATTCTCCCGACGAAACCGGGCAATCTGTTTTTCGTTGATTTCCGTCACATCGGTTCCGTCCAGATAGATATGTCCTGCACTGACGGTATCAATGGTGGAAATACAGTTGAGCAGGGTAGTCTTGCCGGAGCCAGATGCTCCCATGATTCCTACAAATTCTCCCTCTTGAACGGAAAAGCTGATGTCCTGAATTGCTTTTGTAACATTTCCGCCATTTCCGTAATATTTTTGGATATGATCCAGTTTCAAAATTTCTTTCATTGTTATCACCTCTGATCTCTATTGTAAAATAAGAGTGGCTTCGTTTGTATCAAGTTTTCTTACAAAGTTCTAACAAAAATGTAAGAAGTGCAGAACGCTTTTCAGTTCTGCACTTCATGAATCAGACAGTTAATGTGAAAAGAAAGGGAAATGGCTGTGCCATGTTCCGACGACTCCGCCGTAATGCCAATGCCCAGCTTTTCACAGAGCCGTTTGCACAGATACAGACCAATGCCCGTGGACTGCTGAATCAGACGACCATTCTGACCGGTAAATCCCTTTTCAAAGATACGGGGCAGATCGGACGCAGCAATCCCGATTCCATTGTCCTCCACGACAAGGACAACCTGATCCTGCCGTTTATGAGTAGAAATGCGGAGAACCGGCTGCTTCGTACGATACTTGACCGCATTGACAATCAGTTGATTTAGGATAAAACGCACCCACTTTTCATCTGAATAAACCGTGTCCTGCATTTCCTCCACTTCCAGGCGCATACCACTTTGGAGCAGCAGATATTTGTTATCTGCAATCGCCTGATGCACCACTTGGGACAGTGCCATTTCCCGGACAGAATAATCTTTCTCTGTATGCTCACTGCGGGCATAATAAAGAGCCTGTTCCGTAAAGCGGTTGGTCTTTTCCAGTTCCAGCAGAAGTTCTTTTGTCCAGTTCGTCCGATGGTTTTCACATAGGAGTTTCATGGCAGTAATGGGCGTTTTGATTTCGTGAATCCATTGTTCAATGTATTCCTTGTACTCCAGGCGTTCCCGCTCGACCTCCCCAATCTGCTCCAACATGGATTTTCCAGCCATTTTCAAAATCTGATAGTAAACCTGATCCTCGGCCTGTTCCGGCAGTTCCATCACTTCAGAAATAAGGTATCTCTCGGAGAGCTGCTTCGCCATATCCAGAAGTTTTTTCATCTGCCGCTTTCGTTTCCAGTAAGTGAGGACAAGTCCCATCAGCAAAATCAATGCCCATACGATCAGGATCAATACTACTGCGGAAGCCGAATTGCCGCACACCAGCAAAAATACAGTGAGCGCAGCCATGCAAACAAGGTTCGTCAGCAGAAATGGAAGCCTGTTTTTCCAATACCGTTTGCTGTTCATATCGTGTACCCCTGGCGATGCTTTGTCTTGATAAAATCCGTCAGGCCAATGCCCGCCAGTTTTTCCCGGATGCGGTTGATATTGACGCTCAAAGCATTGTCATCCACATATAGCTGATTGTCCCATAGATAATCTACAATATCATTACGGGAACAAATCTTTCCTGCGTGTTTGAAAAGATAATATAATATTTTCAATTCATTCTTTGTCAGTTCTGCTTGGTTACCGTCATATTCAATCGTGCTACTTTCTAAGTGAAGAATCGCTCCTTGCCAATTCAGACGCTCAATTTGTTCTATCGGGTAAGCTCGTTTCATCAAGGATGAAATCTTTGCCAGCAGAATTGCTGTGTTATAAGGCTTGGTGATAAAAGCATCTCCACCCAGCAAAATACTGTTCAATTCATCCATGTCCGTATTGCAGCTTGTTACAAAGATAATCGGTACATTGGAAAAACTGCGGATTTGAGAACAGATTGAGTAGCCGCTTTCTTGTGGCAGCTTTATGTCCAGCAAAATCAAATAGGGATGAGTATTTTTGACCGCTTGCATAACTGATGTAAAGTCAGTAACTGCGGATGCCTCATATCCGTTTCCGTTTAACAGAACTTGTAATTCAGTTTGAATGATTGGGTCATCTTCGATGATGAGTATTTTATATTTTTCCATGATTACATGTCCCTTTCTTTGAATATTTAGTACCACCAAGGCAGTTCCAGCCAGAAGTTATCCAGAGCCAATTTCTCCGTGGACTTTGCTCTGCTCTCTGACAGATGGAAGTGCTTCGCCGTTTCGCTCAGAGGATGGAGGACATCGTCCTCAAAGCCAAAGCGATACCAGAGATAGGCTTTCTCTCGCTCATCAATCATTTCCAGAGCCGTATGGATTTCTTCGTGGGTTTCCTTTGCAATGAAAATCTGCTCTGGGTTCTGTACTCTGGAATCTGCTATAAATTCATGTTGTCCCTTATTCTCGCCCTTTTTGACCTCATCCAGACGAATGATACAGTCCAGATTTTTGGCTTCAAAGGTAGGATTCAGCCTGCGGATGTAGTCCAGCATGGCATTATGAATAGCCGGGGCAGCATAGGTCAAAAACTTGTTCCCGTAGTCGGGTTGAAAGCTGCTTATGCAGCCCAGAAGCCCCAATGAACCCTCCTGCACCAAATCGTTCAGTTCAATGCCGAGGGCAACGTTCAGCTCCCGCTGTGCGCTCCA
>OHSA01000714.1_pt1 | contig 12044 bp, 12 predicted proteins | sample 1578571 | NCBI WGS metagenome assembly OHSA01 (sample SAMEA3879586, study PRJEB24766) | human gut metagenome | biome: human-associated habitat; feature: feces | place: USA | collected 1985/1987
GCCGCGACGGGAGGAATTGGCGCATTTCTGGACTGGGGGCTGGAGAAGGATCTGTTCCTGCCCTTCAAACAGCAGACGCGAAAAGTAAAAGCCGGAGATCAGGTGCTGGCTTCCCTTTATATCGACAAAAGCGGCAGACTCTGCGCGACCATGAATGTCTACGAACAGCTGCGCACAGACAGCCCTTATAAAAAAGATGACATGGTGACAGGAAGAATCTATGAGATCAGCAAAAATTTCGGTACATTCGTAGCGGTGGATGACTGCTTCTCCGCACTCATCCCGAAAAAAGAACTCTTTGGTGTCACAGAGCCGCCGAAGATCGGAGAACAGGTGACCGCCCGCGTTGTAAAGGTATTGGAAGACGGTAAACTCACACTGAGCATCCGGGAAAAGGCATATCTGCAGATCCAGAAGGATGCGGAGAAGATCGAAAAATTGCTGGACAGCTATGAAGGCTCCCTACCTTTTAACGATAAGGCAGCACCGGAGGTCATTACCCATGAGACCGGCATGAGCAAGAACGAGTTCAAACGTGCCGTGGGACACCTGCTGAAGGAAGGCAAAATTCAGATCACGGAGAAAAATATCCGCAGAATCTGACGTTGTAATCGTTGACGGAAAGTGATACAATAACATTACCCGAAGGGTGCAGACAAGGAGGTGGTCCAATGGATATCGCAGGATTATCAATGGCAATGGCATCTACCAACTTACAGAATAAAGTGGGAACAGCAATGCTGGGCAAGGCAATGGATACGAACGAAGCTCTGGGCCAGGGACTGGTACAGATGATCGATTCCGCAGCCATGGAGCGCAGCGTGACACCGGAGCTGGGTGCCAATATAGACTTACGACTGTAATATAATAAACGTCAAGACGAAAAGGGTTCGGAATATTAGTTTTCCGAACTCTTTTTTTACGCTTATTTGAAAATAAAATAGCATTTTTACTAAAAAGTGCATAAAAAACTATTGCTTTTTTACTGAAATTTTTGTACATTTGTAATGTATGGGGTACTACGTCAAGAAGAATTTTTGTATGGGGACTGAAGGAGCAGAAGATGATATCAAATCAGATTTTACAGAACACCATTGAAGGACTGAAAGGAATCGCCAGAGTCGAACTGTGCGTCATGGATGTGGATGGCAAGGAAGTAGCGGCCACCATGGATATGGGGAACTGTTCTAAGCCTGCGGTGGAATTCGCAGCATCACCGGCTGATTCTCAGGAGATCCAGGGATACCAGTATTTCAAGATCTATGACGAACAGCAGCTGGAGTATATTCTCGTAGCCGGCGGTACCGGTGAAGATGTCTATATGATCGGCAAAATGGTTGCTTTCCAGATCCAGAATCTGCTGGTAGCTTATAAAGAAAGATTTGATAAGGATAACTTCATTAAGAACCTGCTGTTGGACAATCTGCTGCTAGTGGATATTTACAGTCGTTCCAAGAAGCTTCATATCCAGACAGATGTTCCCAGGGTGGTTATGATCGTGGAATCCGCAGGCGGCAAGGATAATAACGTCCTGGAGATCGCCAGAACACATTTCGGTTCCAACAGCAAGGATTTCATCACGGCGGTGGACGAGAGCAACGTGATCGTGGTGAAGGAGTTCTCAGAGACCGATACCGGAAAAGAGATCGAGAAGGCAGCCAGAGCGCTGGAGACCACTCTTCTGAAGGAAGGCATCCGGGAGGTCCGGATCGCATACGGAACTATCGTGCATGAGATCAAGGAAGTCAGCCGTTCCTACAAGGAAGCCAAGATGGCGCTGGATGTAGGCAAGATCTTCTTCGATGAGAGAGATATTATCGCGTACAGTGAGCTGGGAATCGGCCGCCTGATCTATCAGCTGCCCATTCCGCTGTGCAAGATGTTCATTCGTGAGATCTTCGGCGGCAAAAGCCCAGATGATTTCGATGAAGAGACACTGACCACGATCTATAAATTTTTCGAGAACAGCCTGAATGTGTCCGAGACCTCCAGACAGCTGTTCATTCACAGAAATACACTGGTATACCGTCTGGATAAGCTCCAGAAGAGTACCGGACTGGATCTGCGCGTATTCGAAGACGCCATCACCTTCAAGATCGCGCTGATGGTTGTGAAATATATGAAATATATGGAAACATACGAGTATTGATTTCTTGCGGAGCGATTTTGCGAATGAGGCTATGCAAGAAATCAATATGGTGAAATATGATGACAAGACAGTAGAAAGGCAAGATAGCAAATGGCAAACAAAGAGGCACAAAGGCTGAAGAGAGAACGGATCATAGAGGAAAATGGCATTATCTTCCTGGACAATGTAAGCAAGTCCTATTCCACCGGCTCTCCGGCACTCAACGGCGTAACGCTGAGCATCGGAAGAGGGGAATTTGTATTTATCGTAGGTGACAGCGGATCCGGTAAATCGACATTGATCAAATTACTGCTGCGGGAGCTTACAGCGACCAGCGGCAGTGTTTATGTTATGGGAAATGATCTGGCGAGATTAAAGCACAGACAGATTCCCCGATTCCGGCGTAACCTGGGCGTGGTGTTCCAGGATTTCCGACTGTTGAATGACCGTAATGTTTATGAAAATGTAGCATTTGCACAGCGTATCGTGGAGACTCCCGTCAGCGAGATCCGCAGAAATGTTCCTGCGATCCTGGCTACGGTAGGACTGGCAGGCAAATACAAAGCCAAGACCAAACAGCTCTCCGGCGGTGAGCAGCAGCGTGTGGCACTGGCCCGTGCGCTGGTGAACAATCCTTCCATACTTTTGGCGGATGAACCCACCGGTAATCTGGATCCCAATAACTCCTGGGAGATCATGAAGCTGTTAGAGGAGATCAATGAAAGCGGCACCACGGTAGTCGTGGTAACCCATAACCGCGAAATCGTCAATGCCATGCAGAAACGAGTGATCACCATGAAAAAAGGCGTGATCATCAGCGACGAAGAGAAGGGTGGGTATATTGATGAAGATTAGTACACTTTTATATACGATCAAGCAGGGATTTGCCAATATTTTCCGAAATAAATGGTATTCCCTGGCATCTATTGCGACCATATCGGCATGCCTGTTTCTGTTTGGCCTTTTCTACTCCATCGTGGCTAACTTCCAGAACATCCTGAAGACAGCGGAGGAAGGCGTGTCTGTGACCGTATTTTTCCATAGTGAATGGGATGGCTGCGAGAGTCATACAGAGGGACAGATTCCTTCCGAACAGCAGATAGAAGAGATCGGACAGGAGATCGCCAAGCGTGCCGAGGTATCCGACGTACAGTTCAAATCCGCAGACGTGGCATGGGCTACCTTCGGACCGGACTATTTCGGCGAGGATTATGCGGAAGGTTTCCCGGAGAATCCGCTGGCGGGAGAAGACAGCTATGAGATTTTCCTGAGCGATGTGTCCATGCAGGATGCACTGGTGACCTGGCTGCAGTCCATTCCGCAGGTGCGTAAGGTCAATTATTCCGAGATGACGGCCAATACCCTGAGCGGACTGAATCTGCTGATCGCTTATGTGTCCATGGGTATTATTGTGATCCTGCTGGCTGTCAGCATCTTCCTGATCAGCAATACCGTAGCGATCGGTATCTCCGTGCGGTCGGAAGAGATCAATATCATGAAATATATCGGTGCCACGGACTTTTTCGTGCGTGCACCTTTCGTACTGGAAGGTATGCTCATCGGACTGATCGGAGCTGCCGTCCCGCTGGGACTGATCTATTCTCTGTATAATTACGCACTGAATTATATCGTGGAAAGATTCCTGGTACTTAGTGGTTTCCTGAATTTCCTGTCGGTAGATGAAGTGTTCCATTTCCTGATCCCGGTATCTCTGGGAGTCGGTGTGGGCATCGGTTTCCTGGGAAGCATATCCACCGTCAGAAAACATCTGCACGTATAATGAAGTAGTCATTCCCGGGTATCTGCATGACAGTACCCGGGTTCTAAAATCCCGCAAACAAGTGATACGGATGGGAGTTAAATGAATAAGAATAAAAAAGGAATCCTTCTGGCACTTTGCCTGGTGCTGGCGGTCCCGGTATGCGGCAGCGGTCTTCCCGCGCAGGCTACCAGCATGTCTTCCATTACGTCAGACAGCATCCGGGAGAAACAGGATCAGATCAATCAGGCACAAAAAGAACGCGAAACGATGAAGAGCAACCTGAGCAACCTGGAACAGATCAAGAAAGATCTGGAAACCAAGAAAAGTAATCTGAAAAGTTACGTTGCACAGCTGGATCAGAATCTGAGCGAGATCGAACAGAATATTGCAGACCTAAAGAGCCAGATCACAGCCAAAGAGGAAGAGATCACACAGACACAGGAGGAACTGGATGCGGCGCAGGCCAAAGAGGATGCGCAGAAGGATGCCATGATCCATCGTATCCGTGTCATGTATGAAAAAGGAGATTCCTATATCCTGGATATGATGTTAAAGGCGGAGAGCTTCAGTGATTTCCTGAACCGGGCGGATTTCATGGATCTGGTCATGGCATATGACCGCCAGCAATGGAAAGAATTCATGGAGAACCGTAAATACATTGCACTGTGTAAGGAAGAACTGGAAGCGGAGAAACAGATCCTGGATGAAGCTAAGGCCGGGGTGGAGCAGGAGCAGGCCAATATGGAGGCCCTGATCGACCAGAAGAGCCGGGATATCACCGCCTATGAGAGTGATATTTCCAACAAAGAACAGGCGATCAAGGAGTATAAACAATCCATCGCCGATCAGGATGCAGAGATCGCAGCACTGGAGGCGGCGATCGCAGCAGAGAAAAAGAGGATCCTGGAGGCCAGCGGTACGGTGCTGACCTATGACGGTGGTGTATTCAAATTCCCGCTGGCATCCTATACCAGAATTTCGGATGATTATGGCAACCGTATCCACCCTACCCTGGGAATTGAACAGTTCCATAATGGCGTGGATTTCGCCGCACCGAAAGGAACAGCGATCTATGCAGCCTACGACGGCCAGGTGGTGGCAGCCACCTACAGCAATACCATGGGGAACTACGTCATGATCGACCATGGCGGCGGCCTGTATACGATCTATATGCATGCATCGGCACTGTATGTGTCCAGGGGTGATATCGTAGTCAGAGGGGAGACCATTGCGGCGGTAGGCTCCACCGGACGTTCCACCGGCAACCATCTGCACTTCAGTGTTCGTAAGGATGGAGCATATACTTCACCTTGGAATTATCTGTCGCAATAGTTCTGCAATCGCAGAGCGCGTGACTGCTTGCAGGCAGAGCGCTATGGCGATTACGCGCCGTGTTGCAACGAAAGCTTGGAAAATAAAGGAGAGTATATATGGAAGAAAATAAGGAATTGGAAACGGTGACGGAGTCCCAAAGGAATGCCGGAAAGGGTTTGTTCCTCAGCGGCATTATCGTAGGATTCGCTGCGACTCTTCTCGTGGTGGGGGGCATCTTTATCGCTTTCCAGATCCATCGTATCGTTACCGTGAAGGACGATGTGTCGGCGCAGGTATCCTATGACGAGGGTTCTGCTGTCAATGCCCAGACGATCAAAAAGCTGCAACTGCTGGAAGACACGGTAAAAGAGAACTTTTACTTAAGCGAGGTCACCAATGAACAGCTGGAGGACGGTATGTACCGCGGACTGATGGAGGCTCTGGATGATCCGTATTCCGAGTATTACACCGCAGAGGAACTGAACGAACTGACAGAACAGACCCAGGGAATCTATTATGGTATCGGAGCCTATGTCAGCATGGATTCCGATACGAATCTGCCGAAGATCAGCGGGCCAACGATATCATCTATGAAGTGGATGGAGTGTCCACTGCGGGCAAGACGCTGACGGAATCCGTGAGCATGATCCGCGGAGAAGCTGGCACCACGGTAGATCTGACGATTGTCAGACAGGGCGCGGGCGATTATCTGCACGTTACGGTAGAGAGAGCAAAGGTGGAGAGTCCTACCGTCAAATATGAGATGCTGGATGACAACATGGCATATATCCAGATCGTGGAATTCGATGATGTGACCATAGACCAGTTCACGGATGCATTGGCTACCGTAAAAGGATCCGATATGAAGGGACTGATCCTGGATCTGCGGGGCAACCCCGGCGGAAGTCTGGATGCAGTGGTGCAGATCGCAAGAAAGCTGCTTCCGGAGGGAATGATCGTATATACCGAAGACAAGGCGGGCAAGCGCACAGAATATACCTGCGACGGCAAGACTCCTCTCGAAGTACCGCTGGTAGTGTTGGTGGATATGAACAGTGCCAGCGCTTCCGAGATCCTGGCGGGAGCCATTCAGGACTATGGCATCGGAACCCTGGTAGGTACCACTACCTTTGGCAAGGGAATCGTACAGCAGATCATGCCGTTTACCGACGGTTCCGCCATTAAGATCACCATCAGTGCCTATTATACCCCGAACGGCCGCAATATCCACGGCACCGGTATTGAGCCGGATGTGGAATGCGAGTTTGACGGGGATGCTTACTACAACAGCGATACCCCGGTGGATAACCAGCTGGAGAAAGCAAAAGAAGTGTTAAAAGATTTGATGAAATAAAAGCTTGACAAAGCGCACAAAACTGTTTAAGATATAACCCATAAAACGAAGGCGTTTTTACCAAATCGGTAAAAGCGCCTTTTTCTGTTACATAAGTTCCTGCCCGGAACACAGAATGGAGGAGCAAAATGATCAGACTGGAAAATGTATGTAAGAATTTCGGAGATCTCCAGGTACTGAAAAATGTCAATCTGGAAGTAAAAGAAGGCGAGAAGCTGGTTATCATCGGACCCTCCGGCTCTGGGAAATCCACCACCGTGCGATGCATGAATTTCCTGGAGGAGCCTACCAGTGGTCATGTCTATATCGATGGACAGAAGCTGACGCATGCGAATAAGACCAAGATCATCCGGGAGTCCATCTCCATGGTGTTCCAGCAGTTCAATCTGTATCCGCACATGACGGTGCTTAAGAATCTGACCATAGCTCCCATGAAGCTTCATCACAAGAGCAAAAAGGAAGCGGAGGATCTGGCATATCATTATCTCGATGTAGTAGGTCTGCGGGACAAGGCACATGTATATCCCACCACACTGTCCGGAGGACAGCAGCAGAGGATAGCCATAGCGAGAGCCCTGTGTGCACAGACGAAGATCATACTATTCGATGAACCCACATCCGCACTGGATCCCGAGACGATCCAGGAAGTATTGGATGTCATGATCAAGCTGGCAAAAGAAAACATCACCATGGTAGTGGTCACCCACGAGATGGGATTTGCCAGACAGGTAGCGGACCGCGTGGTATTCATGGCAGATGGACAGATCATAGAAGAGGGAACTCCGGATCACTTTTTCGAGAATCCTTCCAACGAGCGCGTAAAGCAGTTCCTGGGCAAGATCATCCGCTGATATCCTGTGAACCATACTCTGGTCAGCACAGCGGCAGATGTATTATCATGTCGGTCTATCCATGAAGCCGCATTTTACAGCGTGTCAGTCAGAAAGGCTTCGTGTTTAGATATATATTGAGGAAATAAAAGGAGGAGAAAGTTATGAAAAATTTGAGAAAATGGATTGCACTTGCGGCAGCAATGGCAATGACAGCAACACTGCTCACCGGATGCGGAAGCTCCGAAGCACCTGCATCTGAGGCAGCAGCTTCTACCGCTGACAGCAGCACAGCAGTGGCAACGGCACCTGCGGAGACCACAGCAGCAGACGGAGAGCTGGCAGCAGATGTACAGGCGATCGTAGACAGAGGCGTATTGAGAGTCGGTGTTAAGAATGCGGTAGTCGGCTTCGGCTTCCAGGATACCCTGACCGGTGAGTATTCCGGACTGGAGATCAGCCTGGCTGAGAAGATCGCAGAGAGCCTCGGCGTGGACGTAGAATTCACCGCAGTTACCGCAGCTACCAGAACCGAGCTTCTGGATTCCGGCGATATCGACTGCGTACTGGCGACCTTCACCATTACCGATGAGAGAAAGCAGAGCTGGGATTTCTCCACTCCTTATTTTACAGACTATGTAACCGTACTGGTAGAGGATAAGAGCGGCATTACTTCTCTGGCAGACCTGGTAGACAAAAAGGTCGGCGTATCCTCCGGTTCCACTTCTGCAAAGGCACTGACCAAGGCTATGATCGAAGCCGGTCTGATCGATGGCAGCGGATTTGATGCAGATACCTTCGATCCCGCACTGTGGACCACAGGCGTCTCTTTCCAGCAGTATGATGACTATCCTGCCATCTCTACTGCATTGAGTGCCGGTGAAGTAGATGCGTTCTGCGTAGATAAGTCTATCCTGGCAATCTACAAGACCGAGGGACGTTCTTACATCGATGACAAGTTCTCACCTCAGGAATACGGCGTAGCTACCACTAAGGGTTCCGGCCTCTCCGCTTATGTGGATGAGCTGATCCAGGGATGGTTGGCAGACGGTACGATCGACAGCCTGATCACTGAGAACGGATTAGAGTAAAGATAACATAAGAAGCATTCTACAGCGCCCGAAGACTAGGGAGTACCCGGAGGGGCGCTGTAGAGATGAAAAGTAACCGGGAGGAAACACTATGTCTGGTATTATTTCAGCGAGAGCCTGGGGCAAGGTCTGGGCGTACAGGAGTACATTCCTGTTAGGACTTCTGAATACTGTGGAGACAGCAATTTTCGCCATTCTGTTGGCACTGGTGCTGGGTGTGATCTTCGGACTGATGGCGACAAGTGGGAAAAAGATATTGCAGGTCATCAGCAGAGTCTATGTAGAGATCATGCAGAATACACCGATCCTGCTCCAGCTGTGTTTCTTCTACTATGCACTGGCATTTTCCGGTCACAGCATCGGAATCCTGCCGACGGGTATTGTTGCACTGGGCGTATACACCGGAGCCTATATGGCTGAGGTGGTACGTGCGGGCATCGAATCCATTCCCAAGGGACAGTTCGAAGCAGCACAGTCCCAGGGATTCACCTATGTGGAGCGGATGTATTATATCATCCTTCCGCAAAGCATCAAGATCATTTTACCACCTATGGTAAACCAGATCGTGAACCTGATCAAAAACACCTCCTGCCTGTACATTATCGGCGGAGCCGATCTGATCTCGCTGACTTACAGCTTTGTCACCGGGGAAAATACCGGTGGTGCTTATGCACCGGCATATCTGGTCAGCGGACTACTATTTTTCATTATATGTTATCCACTCTCCAAGACAGCCAGTGCCTGGGAGATTCATCTGAAGAAAAGGGATCAGCGGGTGACATTCCAAAAAACAGAAGGGCAGGTGACAGACAATGAGTAATCTGGAAGCAAGCTTTTCCATTTTGGCACAAAAGGGCGTAATGCTCTATATCCTGAAGGGAACGGTATTCACTCTGATCATTGCGCTGATCGCCGTCGTGTTAGGAATTGTCATCGGTTCCGTACTGGCCCTGTGCAGGAATTACTGCACAAGCAAAACTACGAAAATATTTGGTATTATCGCCACCGTATACATAGAAGTGTTCCGGAATACACCGTTACTGCTGTGGATCTTCATCTGCCTGGTGTTCTGCCCCTGCCCGGAGCTGTTCAACCGGAAGCTGTTCGGACTGACCACGGTAGAGACGAAGCTGCTGTTCAAGGCAGCAGTTGCTTTGATCCTGTTTACCTCTTCCGTCATTGCCGAGATTATCCGCGGAGGACTGAACTCCATCGCCCACGGGCAGTTTGAAGCCGGTCATGCGCAGGGCTTCAACGTGGTGCAGGTCATGATCTATATCATCCTGCCCCAGGCATACCGGAACGTCATCCCGACCCTCCTCAGCCAGGTGATCACGACCATCAAGGATTCGTCCTACCTGGCAAACGTGGCAACCATCGAACTGATGGCGCGGACGAAGCAGCTGTTGTCCGCAGCCAGCCGTTACAATGGTACTGGTAATGTGAATGTATCCGATGTATTTGTACTGTTTGGAATGGCGGCATTGATCTATTTTATCATCAACTACACCCTGTCCTGCGTGGTGCGTTCTATGCAGAAACGGCGGAAGAGACCGGTACGGGTGGTAGCGGAATAACTGCCTTTTTAATATATGTGATTCGTGTTCGCGCACACTCGGAACAAAACTATTATATATAAAAACGTGCGCAGAAATGGGGATTTGTATGGAACAATATGTGATCACGATTTCAAGACAATTCGGAAGTATGGGACGATCCATCGCCAAAGAATTATCAGAAAATCTGGGAATCGAATTCCTGGACAGAGATATCGTGGAAGCCACAGCGAAGCGCATGGAACTTCCGGTATCCGTCATCAGCGACGAGGAAGAGAGTATGAAGTCCACATTTTTCCGCAGGCAGTATCCGCTCGGGATGGGAATGTCCAGCCTGAAAGATGAGATCTTCTATACTCAGAAAAATATCATCCGTGATTTTGCGGCAAAAGGCTCCTGCATTATTGTAGGCCGCTGTGCAGATTATATTTTGGAAGACATTCCGAATCATTTGAATGTGTTCGTCTATGCACCGGAGGAAGCGCGACTGAAAAACTGCGTGGAGAATTTGCAAATGGATCCCCAGACAGCGAAAAAGATGATGCGTGATGTTGACGCAGCACGTAACCGCTACCACAAGGCATACATTCCCGGCTGGCAGAGTGTCTTCGACCACAAAGATCTCATGATCGACAGCAGCCGGTTCGGCATCGACGGCACGGCAAAGATCTTAGCGGATATTGTCAGAAACCAGTGGGGCTGATGGCCCACAGATTCTTGATCTGCGGGGAGAGCGTGACATAGTCCCAGGTGTGGGAACTGTTGCTTACCCGGTTGGGATCCTTGACACAAAAGCCCGTGTCATCATAATCAAAGAGCAGGATATAGTGGCCGGAGGTGGTGAAATCCCCCGGTCGCATGCTGCACACGATAAGCTTGCCCTGATCCAGGGCTTTTTTCATACTGTTTTCACTTAAGGATAATTCTTCGCCGGACAGACCCAAAGCCGACAGGCCATCGGTCCACAGGGACCAGCTGGTACCGGATTCTGTATAATATCCGTTTTTTTCACAATAGGAAGCCATTTCTCTTGGGGTGCCGTTCAAATCCCGGGTGAAGTATACATAGGCCATGGACAGGCAGGTAGGCCCACAGCCGGAGAGACCGATGATGCTGTCGCCGAAGGACACATAGCCCCAACGCTTGTCCCATTGCAGGAACAGAGGAACCTGTCCGATGATGACATCGTGAGTGAGGTCTATAGACTGACCCAGATAATTTTGCCGATTAGGGTAGTCAGCTACGAAATCTGCAGCTTCTGCATTGTTTTTCACAAGCTCTGACAGGGCTTCTGTGATGTTTTCAGCATCTGCATCGACGGACGAGAGACTTTCGGCGAAGGTGGTTTCATTTTCTTCTTGCAACGCGGCAAAATCATATTTGGATACCGGCAGGTCGTATCTTGCAGTCAGCTGGTAGTACAGATGATTGACGGTGGGCAGAATCTCGCCACCGTAATCCTGCCAAAAAGATACTGCGGTGAGAAGCAGCAAAACAGCAACGGAAATGCGGAAGAAGCGTGCAATGCGTTTTCTTCTGCGGATGGCTCGCTTCCGGCGGAGCATCTCCTGTCTGGAAATTCTGTGGCGCTGTCGGTGCACCGGTATCTGATGTGCTGCATTTGTATTCATAAAAATCCCTCCCAAGAGTCCCTTTTTTGACAAAATAACCGTCTTTTTCTATAGAAGAGTATAAAGGAATGTCTGATAAAAAGTCTTTTAAGCAGTTTTAAACTTTTGGACAGATATCTTTAAGATTTCATGAAGATATGCTACAATAATGCATGAACTAAAATCATCCGGAAAGGGGAAGCGACCGATGATCAGGAGAAAATATGTGCCGCTGCGCATTGTGCAGCCGGGAATGATGATCGATCAGGCGATCATAGACCGTGCGGGTCGTGTACTGATCGCCAGAAGAACCCGACTGGAGGACTTCCATATTGATGCGCTGAAAAAAATGGGGGTCACGGGTATTTATACCTGTGAAGGTACGGAAGATGTGAAACC
>OHSA01000718.1_pt1 | contig 12015 bp, 13 predicted proteins | sample 1578571 | NCBI WGS metagenome assembly OHSA01 (sample SAMEA3879586, study PRJEB24766) | human gut metagenome | biome: human-associated habitat; feature: feces | place: USA | collected 1985/1987
TCACCGGGATCGGAGATCGCCGGGGTACCGGCATCAGTGATCAGCGCAATGTTCTGTCCGTTTAACAGCTGTCCTACCAGCTGGTGTGCCTTCTCTACTTTATTGTACTCATGGTAGCTGGTCATGGGCGTGTGGATGTCGAAATGATTCAACAGCTTGATACTGTTACGGGTATCCTCCGCCGCGATCACATCCACCGTCTGCAGGGTCTCCACCACCCGCGGTGTCATATCCCCCAGATTGCCAATGGGCGTTGCACACAAATATAAAGTTCCGGGCATGAGCTCCTGCCTCCTCTCCAAATCATAGTAGTCTATAACTATTCAAAGCCATGATATTCTTAACTATCTAATATCCATATATATCATATATCTCCGGCATATACACTCCCGGCGCCTGATACACAATCAGCGGCTTTTCCACGGTCATGCGGGATCTGCCGCCTCGCACCGCCTCGACGAGCACCATATTGGGCTCCTTGTCGATGTAGGGATATACAAGCTGCATCCGCTTCGGCTCCAGCTTGTATTTTACCAGCATGGTCATGATCTCCGCCAGTCGAAAAGGGCGATGCACCATGTAAAAATGGCCGCCGGGCTTTAACAGTTTTGCTGTCCTGCTGACCACATCCTCCAGCGTGCAGAGCACTTCGTGTCTGGCGATCGCTTTCGGTTCCTCCGGGTTCGTCAATCCATGCTGTCCGATCATGTACGGAGGATTACAGGTAATACAGTCAAAAGAAGCAGCCTGGAATATCCGGTCTGCTTCCTTGATGTCTCCTGTCACGATGTCAATGCGGTCCTGCAGATCGTTCAACGCCACACTGCGTCTCGCCATATCTGCGCTCTCCTCCTGGATCTCCAGGCCGGTGAGATGGGAGCAGTGGTATTTTGCTTCCATCAGAAGCGGGATGATCCCGGTGCCTGTCCCCAGATCCAGTAAAATATCTTTCTCTCTGGCATTGGCAAATCCTGTCAGAAGCACCGCATCCATGCCGAAGCAAAATTTCTCCGGATTCTGTATGATCTGATAACCATTCCGCTGAAGGTCATCAATTCGTTCTTTATCCTTCAGTTCAACCTTCATTCGTGTTCTCCGGTTTTCTTCCGTTACCGTTATTACCGTTGTTGCCGTCTCTTCTGCCACCGTGTCTCGGTCTTCTGCGGAAGGAATTGTCTCTTGGTGCCTGTCCCTGGCTGCCGGACTGCTCTGCACCCTGAGCATCGCTGTTCTCTCTTACCTGCTCCGGACGGTTCTGCGGACGATTCTCACGGCGTCTGTCACCGCGGTTGTTATCCCTGCGGTTGTCACGGTTATTGTCTCTGCGGTTGTCTCCACGATTCTCGTTGTTCCGATTTTCTCCATGGTTATCGTTACGGTTTTGATTCTCACCACGGTTATTATTTCTGCGGTTGTCGTCTCTGCGTCCGTCGCGCCTGCGGTTGTCTCCGCGATTTTCACCTTCCGTTCTCTGCTCTCTGCGGTCCTGACGCTCCGAGCGCTGCTCCGCACGTTTTTCTGCGCGTTCTTCCGCTTCTTCCTTCTCCTCGATCTCCTCTAACTTCTCGAGTTCCTTCTGCTCTTCCTTAGACAATTCCTGACCGCCCTTTTTGCCGCGGCGTCTCTTGAACTGTAACGTGTCTGCCTCGTACTCCTTCAGTTCCTTCTCGTCACCAACTTCTACCAGTACCTTAACCAACTGGCGCAGTACGTTGACGCTCTGTACCTCGCCGTGCAGTCCGTCTGCCGTCTGGACATAGTCACCCACACCGGGAAGCTTGCGGTTCAGTTCTTCGTAAGTGTCTTCCTCATTTTTCAGGCAACACATCAGTCTGCCGCAGACACCGGAGATCTTGGTGGGATTCAGGGACAGATTCTGCTCCTTCGCCATCTTGATGGATACCGGCACAAAATCCGACAGATAGCTGTGGCAGCACAGAGGACGTCCGCAGATACCGATACCGCCGCGTATCTTGGTCTCATCCCTGACACCGATCTGGCGCAGCTCGATACGAGTCTTGAACACACTTGCCAGATCCTTGACCAGTTCACGGAAGTCGATACGTCCGTCTGCTGTAAAATAGAATAATACCTTGTTGTTATCAAACGTATACTCCGCATCGATCAGCTTCATTTCCAGACCATGCTTTAATATCTTCTCTTTACAGATCTTGAAGGCTTCCTTCTCTTTTTCTTTGTTGGCAGCCTCCTGCTCAATATCTCTCTCTCCGGCGATCCGCATCACAGGCTTCAGCGGCTGGATCACCTTGTCATCCTCCACCTCATGCACTCCCGCAACGACCGTGCCGAACTCTATGCCTCTGGCGGTCTCCACGATCACGTGGTCGCCTCTCTTTATCTCAAGCTGCAGCGGATCAAAGAAATATACCTTGCCCGCTGTACGAAATCTCACACCGATTACTTTTGTCATATCTATCTACCTCACTGATGCCCATGGCATCTTCACTTATAATAAATTAAAACAACAGCTACCTGCGCAAAATGCGCCTGCAACTGCTATTTTATCATATCTTTTCTAAAATGACTACTCTAATATTAGCGTCTTATGATACACGTCTTATGATACATAAGTTTCCTTAGGACAGCACAGACCGAAATACCCTTAAAGCATTTAAGGAAAATACCTTTTCGATTTCCGAAGAGGAAAAACCCTGTCGTTCCATCTCTGCGGCAAGCTGCTGCATTTTTTCTGCGCCGGACAACTCACACGGCTCTCCGAAGCCATCGAAGTCACTTCCCAGTGCTATTGCGTCGATTCCTGCCAGGTTTTTAATATATTGCATGTGCTCCACCATTTTTTCAATCCGCCCGATTTTTCCACCATCCTCAAGAAATCCTACGAAATAGTTGATACCGATAACACCTCCCCGCTCTCCGATCATTCTGATATTAGTATCCGAGAGATTTCGCAGATGTGAGCAGAGTGCACGTGCGTTGGAGTGACTTGCGATCACAGGGCCATGCGTAAGCTCAAAAATATCCCGTATGCCTGCGTCATTTAAATGGGAAACATCAATAAGAATGCCGATTCTCTCCATTTCCTCCACAAAGCTTTTCCCGGTATCCGTAAGCCCATTGACCATGTCCGGGATTCGGGGACTTCCCGGTGCGATTGCCGGATTGGGATATCCCAGTTCATTTGCAAAGTTCCATGTCAGGGTAGACATTCTGACGCCTTTGTCATATAGTGCATACAGGTTTTCCAGTTTTCCTTCATACACTCCGCCCTCTTCCACTGTCATCATAGCAGATAGCTTTCCTATCCTGGCGTTCTCTTCCATACTCTCCGCTGTTGTCACCTGTCCTATGATATCCGGATATTCCGCTATCTGTGCTTTCCAGAAATCTACAAGCCCCAATACATGTGTAAATGGTGACTCGCCTCTTTTCTTCAATGCTCCCAAATGGGTAAAAAGGGAAAAGCACTGGCAAATATATCCCCCTTCTCTCATCCGGTTCAAATCGATTCTTCCGGAATTGGAAAGAAGAGAAGTCTCCTTCCCTTCCCTGAAATCCGAGTACATATTAGGTATCGTATCACAGTGTAGATCAATTACCTGGTACATCTAAGCTGCCTCCTCCTATTCAGATAGAGCTCCCTGCGCAAATTCAGTATATGCTTCATCCACAACCGTAATGACATAATCAGGCTCCGGGCTTCACGCCGGTTATGACACTTCTTTACAGTCCGAATTCCTCCAGTGCCGCATAGAATAACCCCTCATACACTTTTGGTACTTAAGCATAAGAAAACAACCACACAGGAGCATTCTTACTCTTGTATGGTCGTTATTTCTTTTGTCACCGCTTGAAAACGTCACTCAAAAACTTTTTTTCTTAAAATTCCTAAGTGAAGGCTTTCTTCGGAGAGTTTTTTTAATATTTTATGGCTCCGAATAGTTATTATGATCTGAGTTCCACACCCAGTTTGTTGTTCAGGTTCTTCAGGATCTTCTTCACATAGCCGTCCACTGCCTCTGTGGTGAATTCTTCCTCCTTCGGAGCAAAGGTTACGGTGAATGCCATGGACTTCTTCTCAGGTCCTACCTGTAATCCCTCGTAGACATCGAAGAGTTCCACGGACTCTACGAAGCTGCTGGCTTCTGCGATTGCCTTCTCTACCTCGCCGCAGGTAACGGACTTGTTCATTACCAGTGCCAGGTCTCTGGTCTCCTTCGCGAACTTGGAGATAGGAGCAAAGGTGGGAACCTTGCCGTATACAGGACGCAGAGCTTTCAGATCGATCTCTGCGATGTATGCGGATTCACGCATATCTTCTTCCTTCTGGATCTCGTAGGTCAGCTGACCTAAGTAACCGATCTCTTCGCCGTTGTACAGGATCTTTGCGGTACGATAAGGATGCAGGAAGGTCTTCTTGTCCTCTACATATTCAAAATCAATGAACAGCGTCTCTGCTACCGTGTCTACCAGACCTTTCAAGGTGAAGAAATTCTCTTCCTTACCCCAGATACCGATGCAGATGGTCTCTCTCTCATCGGGATACTCGGTCAGAGGCAGATCCTTAGGGATGAATTTATTGCCGATCTCGTATACTCTGCCTTCCAGACAGCCGTTCTTCTGGTTGCGGGCGATCGCATGGATCATCTGAGGAGCCAGCGTGGTACGCATCAGGGACAGATCCTCGTTGATCGGGTTGATCAGACGGATCGCATGTCTCTCCGGTGCATCTTCGGGCAGACCTAACAGATTCAGATCGGAAGGAGAGAAGAAGGAGTAATGTACGCCCTCAAATGCGCCCTGTGCACACAGTGCTCTCTTGATCTTAAGCTCGGTCTTCTGCTTCGTATTCATACCACCGCTGGTTACGGCTGCTGCCGCGAGAAAGGTCGGGGTTACATGGTCGTAACCGTACATACGGATGACTTCCTCTGCAATATCGGGATAGGATTCCATATCTTCACGGTATGCAGGTACCTGAATGGTCAGCTCGTCGCCGTTAATGACAGGCTGGAAATTCAGGGACTTTAAGATTCTCTCGATGTCAGCGGTAGGTACTTCAATACCCAGTACGCCGTTTACCTTCTTGATGCTTGCCTTCATCTCGGTAGGCTCGATGGAGTTGCCGGTGTTTGCCTCTACGTGGGTAGAGGATACTTTACCACAACCCAGCTCCTCGATCAGATGCAGTGCTCTCTTGCTTGCCATAACGGTAGCATACTCATCCACGCCCTTGGCATATCTCTGGGAAGAATCGGAAGACTGTCCCAGTGCTCTGGAGCTCTTACGGATATTGTCTCTTGCAAATTTTGCGGACTCGAAGATAACAGCCTCTGTCGTATCGCGGATCTCGGAATTTAAACCGCCCATGATACCTGCTAAAGCTACGGGCTTTACGCCATCGCAGATAACGAGGTTGTTTTCGTTTAATTCAAACTCTTTTTCATCCAGGGTCATGATCTTTTCTTTGTCATGAGCGCGTCTTACATGAATGGCATTGCCTTCAATGTAAGAAGAGTCAAATGCGTGCATGGGCTGACCCAGCTCTTTTAAGATGTAGTTCGTGATATCTACCACGTTGGAGATAGATCCGATGCCTACCAGTGCCAGACGTCTCTTCATCCATGCGGGGGATTCGCCGATTTTTACATCCGTTACATAGTGTGCGATATATCTGGGGCACAGATCAGGAGCATCCACAGTTACGGTGAAACCGTCCTTGGTAACGCCGCTCTCGGTGTAATCCAGTGCCGGAGTCTTCACGGGTTTGTTCAGGATCGCCGCTACTTCTCTGGCAATACCGAAGATACTCTCGCAGTCCGGTCTGTTGGCGGTAATGGCAATGTCAAAGATCCAGTCATCCAACTGTAACAGAGGCTTTACGTCTGCACCGATCTCGGCATCCTCCGGCAGTACCAGCAATCCGTTGTAGCCAGCGCCGGGATACAGATCCTCGTTCAGTCCCAGCTCGGTACCGGAACACAGCATACCACAGGACTCATAGCCGCGCAGCTTGCCTTTTTTGATCTTCATGGTGCCTTCGATGGTCACATGATCTTTTGCGGTAGCGTATACCTGCGCACCTTCCAGTGCTACGGGGTATTTGCCGCCTGCATGTACGTTGTCCGCACCACAGCAGATCTGCAGGAGCTCTGCGCCGCCTACATTTACCTTACATACATGTAAGTGGGTCTCAGGGATGGGCTCACACTCTTCTACCAGTCCGACTACCACGCCGCTGATGTCCTTACCTACTTCGTAGGATTCCTCTACCTCAAAACCGCAGGAGAACAGCTTCTCTTCCAGTTCTTTGGCTTCTACATCTATATCCACATATTCTTTTAACCAACTAAGTGGTACTAACATATCTTTTACCTCCTTCGATGCCGTCTTGTACGACATCCTCTCGTAATGTTCCTTGCATCGTTACTGTTTTAAAATCATATTCCTGTGATCTTAGTCATCATTGATCTGATCCAGTACACGCATATCCGATTGATATAACAGTTTGATATTGTTAATACCGTACTTTAACATTGCCAGACGCTCAATACCGATACCGAATGCCAGTCCGCTGTACTCCTCGGAGTCAATGCCGCAGTTCTCCAGCACCTTCTTATTTACAATACCTGCACCCAGTACTTCGATCCAGCCGGTACCCTTGCACAGACGGCAGCCGCAGCCACCGCAGGCGAAGCAGCTGACATCGACCTCTACGGAAGGCTCGGTGAACGGGAAGTAAGACGGACGCAGTCTCGTGGTGGTACCTTCACCGAAAATCTTCTGTACCAGTACTTCCAGCATACCCTTCAGGTCACACAGAGTGATGGTCTTGTCCACTACGAGACCTTCCATCTGGGTAAACATCGGAGAATGGGTCGCATCATCATCGGAACGGAATACTTTACCGGGGCTTAAGATCTTAATAGGAGGCTTCTGGCTCTCCATCACGTGAACCTGACCTGCAGAGGTCTGGGTTCTAAGCAGGAATTCCGGGGACAGGTAGAAGGTATCCTGCATGTCTCTTGCGGGGTGATCCTGCGGGGTATTCAGTGCGGTAAAGTTGTAATAATCGGTCTCGATCTCGGTTCCTTCATATACGCTGAAGCCCATGGATGCGAAGATATCGATCAACTGGTTACGCACCTGGGTTACAGGATGCAGATTACCGGTCTTGCGGCTCTTTGCCGGCATGGAGATATCTCTCGTAGCGCAGCTCCATCTCTTTTTCTTTTAACTTCGCGTTCAACTCATCGAAATGCTCGCTTGCCCAGTTCTTCAGTTCGTTGACTTTCTTACCGAAGTCAGCCTTCTCTTCCTTGGGCACGGAACCCATCTGCTTCATCAGTCCGCCGATAATACCGTTCTTGTCGAGAATGGTCTTTTTGTACTCGTAGACACCCTTGGTGTTCTCGATCTTCTCCAGCTGTTCCCGGATGTCGGCTTTGATCTGTTCGACTTTTTCATTCAATTCGTTTAAATCTGCCATCTTGCTCCTCATTTCTGTGTGCTGATACACACGTATTTTTACTTGTGCCTGGGGAAATTTATATACAAGAAAACCGCGCATACAAATTCACCCCATTGGGACGAATTTATATCCGCGGTACCACCCAAATTCCTTATGTGAAAAATGAAAATTATTTTTACATTCACGATAAGACTCTTAACTCACGTAACGAGTGAGGAAACGTCATACCCTACCAAATTCATGCTCTCTGCTCTCGAATTCTTCCGGTATGCGGCTCGCGTGGGAATTTCGATTCTACTTGAACCTCAGGAAGCTTTTCAGCCGGTGGGCTTCCCTCTCTGTCAGGAAAATAGAATCTTACTGTGCACGTTCATTGCCTTTACCTTGATATGATAATACCGAAATAGCGGAAATGTCAAGGTCTTTTAGTTTATTGTGCCATCACCATTTCCAATAGATCCGGAATATCATTTTTCAATGTTTCATAAACTACCTTCAAATCTACATTACCATAATCATGTACGATTCGATTTCTCATTCCGTACATTGCATTCCATGGAATCATCCTTCTTTTCTGTTTATATTCCTCCGTCAGTTTTCTGGAATTTTCAGATATTTGTATCATACGAAACAACATAGAATCCAATAAGATTTCATTTGCATTTAGTTCTTCTATATCCACGTTTTTCATATGTTTGACTATAAATTCCAGATCCTGTTGGATCTTCTGGATATAATAGTTGTCAGTTTTAATATTATCCATATATCTTTATCCCATCTTTTAAGATCTCTTTTGTCAGTTCCGGATTATCCATCAATTGTTCCATATTGAGAACATCCACTTTTTTATGCAATGCTGCCCTTATCTCTTCCACTAAGCCGTAAAATTTCAATCCGCTTACCTCCGTTGAAATTAGCAGATCTACATCACTCTCAGGTGTTGCCTTGCCTTTTGCATAGGACCCAAACAGATAGCAGAATTCTATTTCATATCCTTCAAACACACTTTGACATTTCTGTCTGATATAATCTACATCTACTATCCCATGATTTTCGTCGATCGGATTTATTTCCGCCAACTTTTCAAAGATATAATTATATTTCAAGGTTCCTATTTTCTCTTCATCATTTTCGTACGATTTATAAGATCGCAGGGAAATCCCCATCAAATCTGCCACTTGTTGTTGTGTAAGCTTTTTTTCAATTCTCAGACTTTTTAGTTTGCTCATTTTGCACCTCTATATACAGAATAATGCAAGAATTGCACTATGTCAATACAGCAGATGCAATTCTTGCATTATAGTATACTCCTATTGGTTCATTTTCATGCATTAGCCATCCTATTTTCCCCCAGAAAATTTCATCCTCCCGCATCAGAAGAACATAGGCTGCCCCCACTGTGGGGATGCCGTCTGTAAACCCAACCCGCGCCCATCCCGCATATTCCGGTTTCCAGACATAAATATCATATCCACTCCGCCGGATTCCTCTGGAATCTGTTGCATCTCCGGGGATAAGCCAACCCACAAGTTCACAATACCTTCCGTCCTTGTCTTCTTTCATTTTCTATGATATATAACGAATCTGTGGGATATTTTTCGGAAAAAACGTCAAAAAAGGATCTGACATTTCTGTCAGATCCCTTTCAACAGTTAATTTTGCCTGGTATCCCAGTTTCTTCCTTCCATACCATGTACTTCTAATCTGTTCCCCGAACTGTCCGTATGATAATGGTCATGCTTATCCCAGTAACTGTTTTCCGAGGAATAATCCTCAATATGATTGGGGTAAACATCGATCTTTGCATCATACTCACCGGTTTCGGGTTTTCCGTTACACTGTCGTTCCAATAAGCCATAATTCCTTCCTCCTTGTCATTCGGTTATATTGTGAATTGCTTCTGTTATATATAACGAATGGGATAAGGAAATTTCTGTCTTATCCGTTCTCCTTGATCTCCAGCATCAAAAGTTCCATGGTCAGGTCAAAATTGACATTGGCATCTAATCGTCTCTTCGCCTTGTCCAGGGCTTCGATGACTTCCTCGATTCCCTCATAACTGCTGCGCTGTGCCACACGGCGGATGGCACTGATCTCCTCCCGGAATACGAGATGGTTCACATCACTGGTCGCTTTGAACAGGAGCACATCCCGGTACCAGATCGCGATGAGATCCAGGTAATCATTGATCTGCAGCTTATATTCCGTGATCTTCTTGATCGCTGCGGTGATCTCGCTCAGGTCCATATCCTGGATATATTTTAACAATGACAATGCTTCATTCTTAATGTTATCGAAGTCCTCACTGGACGCCAGGGATTTCGCCTTGCCGATATTACCTCTGGCAAATGCCACACAGACCTCCGCTTTATAATCCGGCACCTGCAACTGATGCATGAGATAATTACGCACCAGTTCATCGGCTACCGGCTTCATGTTCAGTACCACACAACGGCTTAAAATCGTTGGCAGCAGAGAATTCACGTTAGAAGTCAACAGCATGATCACTGCATACTCGGGCGGCTCCTCCAGCGTTTTCAGGATTGCATTCTGCGCCTGGGGCGTCATCTTCTCTGCCTCGTTCATAATATAGATCTTATAGGGACTGCTGTATGGCTTGATGGCGATATCATTGTTGATCTGCGCACGAATATCGTCTACGCTAATGGTATTCGGCTTCTCATGGCTGACATAGATAATATCCGGCTGATTGTCCGACAACGCCTGCTTACAGGAATGACATTCCTGACAGGGCTCCGTGCCGCCTTTTTCACACTGTAATGTCATGGCGAATACTCTGGCAATAAATTCCTTGCCGGAAGATTTTTCGCCGTTGATAATATATGCATGGGAAATCTTTTTCGCCGAAATGGCGTTCTGTAAATGCTCTTTGATCTGTTCCTGACCGATGATGTCATGAAATGTTGCCAATAGTATTCCCCCTGTCCGTATCTTATGCTATGTCTGTACACTGCTTATGATCTGCTTCTATCGTACTTCCTTCTAGCCTTTCGTGCAAATAAAATTTTGCATGATCAAGTAAAAATATCCAATAACAATCCCCTGATCTCTCCGATCTTATTCAGGATCGCCAGATTGTCTTTTTCATCCTTCATCAATTCCTGTGCCAGCTGATCCAGGTTCTCATCCACCAGCCGGATAATGCCGTATACCCGGTGCCGTCCTCGCCGGTCCAGGAAATTTTCCCTGGAAAAAGAATGAGATCTCGTCACTACTTCATTGAGAAATTCCTTGACCAGTCCACGGTAATGCCGCATATCCTTCACATCCCGTTTCTTCGCCAGTTTTTCTCCCTCTGTCGTGATCTCCGCCATGAGGTTCGTCAGCCTCTCCTGCAGTTCTGCCTCTTCCACATGGCTTGCCAGCATGAACTTGAAGCTGCCATCCGTGGGCGCAGTGTTCTGTACCTGCTCCACCGGAGCCGGCTGCTGTATCTGATTGACTCTCATTTCCATACGCCCACCTCTTTTCTCCGAAATGCATTCATTACCTGATAGTTTCCAAACATTATTTCGGCGATATACCGGCTTCTTTTAAGTATTTTGTAATAGCTTTCAGACATTTCGTCAGATCTGTATTCTCGAATCTGTCCCGGATGCCTGCTGCCGCCAGCTTTTCTTCCGAAAAATCTGCACTGTCCGCCAGGAATCTCCGGCACATTTCCTCATATTTCGGTTTCTCCTGTCTGAGTTCCCTGTCCAGTGCCCGCTGTAAGCGCACGCCATCATCCAGCTCGATATAAACCGGCAGAATCGCCTCCTCACCAAAATAAGCAATCATTTTAGTATAAGCTTCCAGCGTTCCGATCATGAGATAGTTCTGTTCTGCCAGATCGATCTGTCCGTCATCCACTGTAAAATACCGCCAGATGCCATAGACCGTATCATACGCTCTGTCTTCAATGACTTTCCCCTGATTCTTCAATGCCTGAAAACCGGCTTCATCCGTGAAAAAATATTCCACACCGTTCTCTTCTCCTGCACGGATCGGTCGTGTCGTATAAGGCACGATGGTCCTCAGATCCATCGTGCCCTCTTTCATCAGTTCTTTAAATATGGTGTCTTTTCCGGAGGAACTTTTCCCCATGAGATATACTATTTTTCCCATACTCTCTCATTTCCGTTGTTTTATTCTCATGGCATTTGCATACCTTTTTATGATAGATTGATAACACGATCCTTTATTCCACTTCTACCACATGGATCATATCGGTCTTACCTACCACACCCAGGGGTACACCTGCGGTAATGACAACTGTGTCACCGGTCTTCACCAGACCTGCCTGCTTTGCCTTGAATACCGCTTCCTCGAACAGAGCATCCGTGGTCCGCTCCTTCTGGATCATGACAGGTTTTACACCCCACAGCAGATTTAACTGGCGGTATACCTTCTCATCCAATGTACAGCCGATGATCTGGCATCCGGGCTTATAACGTGCGATCATATTCGCGGTAAATCCGGACATGGTTACGGTGATGATGGCTGCTGCATTCAGATCGGAAGCCACACTGCAGGTCGCATAGGAGATTGCCGTAGTAATATCG
>OHSA01000721.1_pt1 | contig 11973 bp, 9 predicted proteins | sample 1578571 | NCBI WGS metagenome assembly OHSA01 (sample SAMEA3879586, study PRJEB24766) | human gut metagenome | biome: human-associated habitat; feature: feces | place: USA | collected 1985/1987
GGTGAGAACGCGCTGGCTTTTTATAGCCATTATTATCAGCCATTGCCGCTGGTGCTGCGCGGCTATGGCGCCGGGAACGACGTCACGGCGGCCGGCGTATTCGCCGACCTGCTGCGCACCCTGTCCTGGAAGTTAGGAGTTTAAGATGGTCAAAGTATATGCCCCGGCTTCCAGTGCCAATATGAGCGTCGGGTTTGATGTGTTGGGCGCGGCGGTCACGCCGGTCGATGGCACGCTGCTTGGCGACAACGTCACTGTCGAAGCGGCGGAGCAATTTAGCCTGCAGAATCTTGGACGCTTCGCCAGCAAACTGCCGACGGCGCCGCAGGAGAACATTGTTTACCAGTGCTGGGAAAGCTTTTGCCGGGAGATCGGCAAGACGGTGCCGGTGGCGATGACGCTGGAAAAAAACATGCCGATTGGCTCCGGGCTGGGTTCCAGCGCCTGCTCGGTGGTCGCTGCGCTGGTGGCCATGAACGAGTTCTGCGGCAAGCCGCTGAACGAGACGCGCATGCTGGCGCTGATGGGAGAGATGGAAGGGCGTATCTCCGGCAGCATTCACTACGACAACGTGGCGCCGTGCTATCTTGGCGGCATGCAGTTGATGATCGAAGAGAATGGGATTATCAGTCAGCAGGTGCCCGGGTTTGATGAGTGGCTGTGGGTGCTGGCCTATCCGGGGATTAAAGTCTCTACTGCTGAAGCGCGGGCGATTCTGCCGGCGCAGTATCGCCGCCAGGATTGTATCGCCCATGGTCGCCACCTCGCGGGCTTTATTCACGCCTGCTACACCCGCCAGCCGCAGCTGGCGGCAAAATTGATGAAAGATGTGATTGCCGAACCGTACCGAACCAAACTGCTGCCGGGCTTTAGCGAAGCGCGTCAGGCGGCCATGGAAATGGGCGCCCAGGCTTGCGGCATCTCCGGCTCTGGCCCAACGCTGTTCGCGTTGTGTGATAAACCGGATACCGCACAGCGCGTCGCCGACTGGCTTGGCGCGCACTATCTGCAGAATCAGGAAGGCTTTGTTCATATTTGCCGGCTGGACACGGCGGGCGCACGCGTAGTGGGATAACCAATGAAACTGTATAACTTAAAAGATCATAACGAGCAGGTCAGCTTTGCGCAGGCCGTCACCCAGGGACTTGGCAAGCATCAGGGCCTGTTCTTTCCGCACGATCTGCCGGAATTCAGCCTGACTGAAATCGACGACATGCTGGCGCAGGACTTTGTCACCCGTAGCGCCAAAATTTTATCCGCCTTTATCGGCGATGAGATCCCGCAGGATGTCCTGCAGCAGCGGGTGCGCGCGGCGTTTGCGTTTCCGGCGCCGGTAAGCAAGGTTCAGGAAGATGTCGGCTGTCTGGAGCTGTTCCATGGCCCTACGCTGGCGTTCAAGGATTTCGGCGGCCGCTTTATGGCGCAGATGCTGACCCACATCGCAGGCGATAAGCCGGTCACCATCCTCACCGCGACCTCTGGCGACACCGGGGCGGCGGTGGCGCATGCTTTCTACGGCCTGCCGAACGTCAAGGTAGTGATCCTCTATCCGCGCGGCAAGATCAGTCCGCTGCAGGAGAAGCTGTTCTGTACCCTCGGCGGCAATATTGAAACCGTGGCGATTGATGGCGACTTTGATGCCTGCCAGGCGCTGGTGAAGCAGGCGTTTGACGATGAAGAGCTGAAGGCGACGCTGGGTCTCAACTCGGCTAACTCCATCAACATCAGCCGCCTGCTGGCGCAGATCTGTTACTACTTCGAAGCGGCGGCGCAGCTGCCGCAGGAAGCCCGCAATCAGCTGGTGATTTCCGTGCCGAGCGGCAACTTCGGCGATCTGACCGCCGGTCTGCTGGCCAAGTCGCTGGGGCTGCCGATCAAGCGCTTTATCGCCGCCACCAACGCCAACGACACCGTTCCGCGCTATCTGCAGGGCGGCGAGTGGGCGCCAAAAGCCACCCAGGCGACGCTGTCCAACGCCATGGACGTCAGCCAGCCGAACAACTGGCCGCGCGTTGAAGAGCTGTTCCGCCGTAAAATCTGGCGTCTCAGCGAGCTGGGCTATGCCGCGGTCGATGATGAGACCACCAAAGCAGCGATGCGCGAGCTGAAGGCCATCGGCTACATCTCTGAACCGCATGCGGCGATTGCCTGGCGCGCGCTGCGCGATCAGCTGCAGCCGGGAGAGTACGGCCTGTTCCTCGGCACCGCCCATCCGGCGAAGTTCAAAGAGAGCGTGGAGGAGATCCTGCAGGAGACTCTGCCGCTGCCGAAGGAGCTGGCCGACCGCGCCGACCTGCCGCTGCTGTCTCACAACCTGCCGGCGGATTTCGCCGCGCTGCGTAAGCTAATGATGGGCTAAGCCAGGCAATAATATCGGCAACATGATCGACCAAACCGGGCAGCTATTGCCCGGTTTTTATATTTAACGCACTTTTCCATATCAGTAAAATTTCTCTCCATAAAATTCCCCACACTATTTTATTGTCAGCGCACTGCTTTTATTGCAAACTCTTTTACGGATTGTCCTCTTTGCCGGATAATTCCACTGGATTATCTTTTTTATTTATTATTTCATGCTGCTTATATTTATGCTGCTGATTTTATTATGAAGCAGCTATAGATATCATTTGTTATAGATGCATTGTTAATGCACAAGGTTTTCAAGGAGGAAACATGCGTATTTTATCTCTTTTTTTGGTGGTGTTCGCTTTAACAGGCTGCTCCGGGACAACGATTGGCGGTAATGAAGATAAATTAACGCCAGCCTATCTGAAACAACATCTCATTGTCGGAAAAACCACCAAGGCCGAGGTTCGTCAGTATTTTGGTGCCCCGGATTCTGGTCATACGACGGTGACGGCGTCGGGTAAAGAGAGCTGGTATTATTCAGTAGATAAAGGGATCAACCTGGTCAGCCTCGCGGGTTCCATGATCCCGGTAACCGGGGCATCGCAAGCTGCCGATGCGGTCGATAAGTCCAGCCAAAAAGATTCGAACTCGCTGATGATTTTCTTCGATGAAAAAGGCGTGGTGGAAAACTGGGTGCGTTAAAATAAGCAATAATCTGCTTAATTATATTGAAAAGGGGAATGACTCCCCTTTTTTATTACCGTAACGTGTTACTGCTCGTGGCGTTTAAACACCAGTTCGCCTTTCTCTGAGGCATCCGCATCAAAGAAATAGCCTTCGCTATTAAAAGCTTTGAGCTGCTCCGGCTGGGTTAAGCGGTTTTCAATAATGTAGCGACTCATCAGGCCGCGGGCTTTCTTCGCATAAAAACTGATCACTTTGAATTTGCCGTTCTTCTCATCGAGGAATACCGGCTTGATCAGCTGACCCTGCAATTTTGGCGTTTTCACCGATTTAAAATATTCATCGGAAGCCAGGTTGATGACGATATCGTCGCCCTGGTCGCGCAGCGCCTGATTCAGCTTCTCGGTAATGGTATCCCCCCAGAACTGGTACAGATCTTTGCCGCGCGGATTTTCCAGACGGATCCCCATCTCCAGGCGGTAGGGCTGCATCAGGTCTAACGGGCGCAGCACGCCATACAGCCCGGAGAGCATGCGCAGATGCTGCTGGGCGAAGTCAAAGTCGTCCTCGGTGAGTGTCTCTGCCTGCAGGCCAGTGTAGACATCGCCTTTAAAGGCGAGGATCGCCTGGCGGGCATTTTGCGGCGTAAAGTCAGGGTGCCAGTCGTGGAAGCGGGTGGCGTTTAGATCCGCCAGCTTGTCGCTAATGCTCATCAGCTTGCCGATTTGCGGCGCGGTCAGCTTACGGGCGATGCCGATAAGCTGCTGAGAATACTCGAGGAGTTCGGGCTGGGTATAGCGAGTCGTTGCCAGCGGGCTTTGATAATCGAGCGTTTTAGCAGGTGAAATCAGAATCAGCATATCCAGTCCTTGCAGGTAATTTCGACGAATTTTAACAAAAAAAGTGCATGGTGGGATCGATAGCTGCAATTGCCGCGCTATTCGCGCGGCAATTCATTCCAGGCGCCCGGGGCCAGCTGTTGGTCAATATCCGGGTAACGAGTGGCATCGAAAGTCGGCTGGATACCCAGCCGCCGCTGACGCAGATAATCGCTGGCGATAATCCGCACCGTCGGGGAGAGCAACAGAATGGCCGTCAGGTTGGTCATCGCCATCAGCGCCATGATGATATCCGCGCTCTGCCAGACGACAGGCAGGCTAACCATGGTCCCCAACAGCACCATCAGGACGGTGAGTATTCGCAGCCCCCAGATATAGCGCGGCTTATCCAGGCGCAGGAAGACCAGATTATTTTCCGCGTACACGTAATTGGCTACGATAGAGCTAAAGGCGAACAGCAGCACGATGAGGGCGATAAAACCCGCTCCCCAGCCGCCGACCAGCACGCTCATCGCGTGTTGCAAGTCCTGAATACCGTTGAGCGTATATTCATTGTCGGGCCGCGGCGCCAGCATGACGATAATCGCGCTGGCGGTACAGATCACGATAGTATCGATAAACACGCCAATCATCTGCACGATCCCCTGCGCCGCCGGGTGCGGCGGCCAGGAGGCGGCGGCCGCGGCGGCGTTAGGCGAAGAGCCCATCCCTGCTTCATTGGAGAACATGCCGCGCTGGAAGCCGCTGGTCAGCGCCTGGCTGATGGTGTAGCCCACCGCGCCGGCGGCGGCCTCCTGCCAGCCGAAGGCGCAGCGAAAGATGGTAGCGAAAATCGTCGGCAGGGCGGTGATGTGCCACAGGCCGATGAGCAGGCTGGTGGCGATCCACAACAGCGCCATAAAGGGAACGATCCATTGCATCAGACGCGCCACGCCGCGTAAACCACGGAGGATCGCCAGCAAAACGACAACGGCCAGCACGCCGCCGCTGACCGCCGCCGGCAGATCGAACGCATAGCGCAAGGCATGGGCCACGGAGTTAGCCTGCACGGTATTGAAGATAAAACCATAGGCCAGCAGGAGGAGGATCGAAAACAGGACGCCCATCCAACGCATGCCGAGCCCGCGCGCCATGTACCAGGCAGGGCCGCCGCGAAACTGTCCGCGGCTATCGCGTTCTTTATACAGCTGAGCAAGGGAACATTCAGCAAAGCTGCTGGCCATGCCGAGCAGGGCGGAAACCCACATCCAGAATACCGCACCGGGACCGCCAATGGCGATAGCACCTGCCACACCTGCCACATTACCGGTACCAACGGTAGCTGCGAGAGCGGTACATACCGCCTGGAAAGGTGTCAGGGCTCCATCGGAGGCTTCTTTTTTCTTCATCATACGTCCCAGTGTCACCTTCATGGAGTAGGGGAATTTGCGGATCTGAAGAAAACGCGTCCGGATACTTAAATACAGACCGACGCCGATGATACAGATCATGGCGGGGACACCCCAGATGAAATTGTTGACAACACTGTTGACTGCTTCAATTGTGGATAACATAGACGAAATCTCCTATCATTTGTGGATATAAGACAAATACTTTTATAGATTAACATATTTTCACATATGCTGCCACTAAAATCTTGATTTCCGGGCAGTGTATCATGGAATCTGTTTTTTCCCAGAAGAGATAAATACTTGTTGCATGGAAGAAAATTCACAATTATTATAATAGAAAAGGGATAAATAAGGAGGAGCAAAATGGAAGCAGATATCAGATGGCTGGACGATCCACAGGTGTTCCGGGTCGGTCAACTGCCAGCCCACAGTGATCATCCGATCTATCAGGATACGGAAGAAGCGGCAGAGGGCAGGAGTTCCCTGGTACAGTCTCTGGACGGGACCTGGGAGTTCGCCTATTCGGTGAACGCGAAAAGCCGGCCGGTGGATTTTTATCAGGAGAATACTGCAAATGTAGAATTCGATACGATCTGTGTGCCGGGACATATTGAACTGGCAGGTTATGACCAAATTCATTATATCAATAATATGTATCCCTGGGAGGGGAAAATCTACCGCCGTCCGGCGTATACGTTGGGGAAAGGTCTGGCAGAAGGGGCTTTCAGCGAAGCAGAGTATAATCCTGTAGGAAGCTATCGCAAGCGTTTTCACCTGGCGGAAGGTCTGCGGGGGAAAAGGGTGATCATCTGTTTTGAAGGCGTGGAACAGGCGATGTATGTCTGGCTGAACGGGCATTTCGTGGGATATGCAGAGGACAGCTTTACCCCCTCCGAATTCGATCTGACACCCTATATTAAGGAAAAGGACAATCTGCTGGCAGTGGAAGTACATAAGCGCAGTACGGCTGCTTTTCTGGAGGATCAGGATTTCTTCCGCTTTTTCGGAATCTTCCGGAGTGTGGAATTATATGCCAAGCCGCAGTGGCACGTGGAAGACCTTTGGGCGAAGCCTTATTTTTCCGTAGAGGATGGAAAAGGCATGTTAGATGCAGCAATCAAAATATCTGCTGAGGATGAAGGACAGCGTCCGGGCAAAATGCGTGTATGCCTGTCGGATGCCAACGGGAAATGCCTGTTGGAGCAGACACAGATTTTGCAGTCACAGGTGGAACAGACGCTGCACCTTCGGGAAACATTGGCAGAAAAAGTAATCCCCTGGAGCCATGAGAATCCGTACTTATATCAGCTGGAGATCACTCTGACAGATAGTGAGGGGGAAATGACGGAAGTGGTGCCGTACAAAATAGGCTTCCGTGATTTCTCGCTGGATCCGCAGGATAAGGTAATGAAGCTGAATGGTAAGCGGTTGGTGATCTGTGGTGTGAACCGTCATGAGTGGAATGCGGCATCCGGCAGATGTATTTCAATGGAAGACATGAAATGGGATATTGCCTGCTTCAAACGCAACAACATCAATGCGGTCAGAACCTGTCATTATCCGGACCGCAAGGAATGGTACGGACTGTGCGATGAAGCCGGAATCTATGTGATGGCGGAGACGAATCTGGAGAGCCACGGCTCCTGGCAGAAGATGGGTGACACAGAGCCCTCCTGGAATGTACCGGGTTCTGTGCCGGAGTGGAAGGAAGCGGTAGTGGACCGCGCCAGAACGAATTTTGAATGTTATAAGAACCATCCGTCAATCCTGTTCTGGTCCCTGGGAAATGAATCCTATGCTGAGGATGATATCGCTGCGATGCAGCAGTTTTTCAAGGAAAACGATGACTTGCGTCTGGTGCACTATGAGGGTGTTTTCCATAACAAGGCATATGAGGATGTGATTTCCGACATGGAGAGCCGGATGTATGCATATCCGCAGGAGATTATAGATTATCTGGAAAACGATCCGAAAAAGCCGTATCTGTTGTGCGAATATATGCATGATATGGGCAATTCCCTGGGTGGAATGAATTCCTATATGGACCTGTTGGACCGTTTTGAGATGTACCAGGGTGGCTTTATCTGGGACTATATCGACCAGGCACTGTGGGTAAAGGACGAAGTGACGGGACGCAGAGTACTGCGCTACGGAGGAGATTTTGATGACAGACCCAGTGATTATGAATTCTCAGGGAATGGAATCTTATTCGCAGACCGTAGTGAAAAACCGGCAATGCAGGAGGTGAGATATTATTATGGCACTCAGAATCGTAATCGGTGATGTGACGATAGGTATACAGGGACAGGATTTTTCCTATATTTTCTCTGTGGGATGCGGAGGCATGGAGTCTTTATATAAGGATGGCAAAGAGTGGCTGTACAGGACTCCCCGACCGGCGTTCTGGCGCGCGGTCACGGATAATGACAGAGGGTGTGGATTCGCATTCCGCAGTGCGGTATGGTCCGCGGCGGATCGTTTTGTACGCTGCAGCCGGGTAGAGGCCCGGATGGATGGAGAGGAGATTGCCATCCCGCTGGCACCGGCGAATAATAAATACACCGGAAAAGAGACCTGTGACAGATTCGAGATGATCTATACGTATGAGACGCCGACAGTTCCGGCCACGGAGGTGACAGTGACTTATACGGTGGAAACGGATGGCAGAATTCATGTGCAGGCAGAGTATCGCGGACAACAGGGTCTGCCGGAGCTTCCGGTATTCGGAATGAGGTTCCTGATGCCCACCGCAGCGGAGAGGTATACCTATGAAGGACTGTCCGGAGAGACCTATCCGGACCGTATGGCAGGAGGAATCCCCGGTGTGTATGAAGTACAGGGCCTGCCGGTGACACCTTATATGGTGCCTCAGGACTGTGGGATGCATATGCAGACCAAATGGCTGGAGATCGTCAGGAAGACTTCCCTGGATAATACAGACCGTGGAGGAAGAAGCAGCCGTTTGAAAATAACTGCGGAAGAGGGAAAAGACTTCGCATTTTCTTGTCTGCCCTATACGGCGCAGGAACTGGAAAATGCAATGCACCACGAGGAACTCCCTCCTGCCCGCAGGACGGTGGTATCCATCTTGGGAGCAGTGAGAGGCGTGGGAGGTATCAACAGCTGGGGTGCTGATGTGGAAGACATTTATCATATCAGCGGAGAGCAGGATATCTCTTACGGATTCTGGATCGAGTGAAATACTTCCCCGATCGGTCCCTGAATCAGGAGATCCGCATTTTTGTCTCTGGGGGTCGCACTTTTGTTGATGACCACCAGCTTATCACCCTGAAAATAATCAATTAACCCGGCTGCGGGATAGACAGCCAGAGAAGTGCCGCCGATGATCAGGACATCTGCTTCGTGGATGTATCTGACGGCGGCATTTATCGTCTTTTCATCCAGTCCTTCCTCGTACAGGACCACATCCGGTTTAATGGTGCCACCGCATTTCTCACAGTGCGGTATGCCGGTGCTGTTTAAGATAGCATTCAGACCGTAGAACTGATGACATTTTTCACAGTAATTGCGAAGTACCGAGCCGTGAAGCTCCAGGACAGTCTTACTTCCGGCGGCCTGATGCAGTCCATCGATATTCTGTGTTATTACAGCACGTACTTTTCCGGCACGTTCCAGCTCTGCCAGCTTTTTATGGGCGGCGTTTGGCTGAGCTTTTGGGAAGAGCATCTTATTCCGGTAAAAACGGAAAAATTCTTCCGGATGGGAACGGTAAAAGCTGTGACTCAATATGGTCTCCGGAGGATAGTCGTATTGCTGATGGTACAGACCGTCCACGCTGCGGAAGTCCGGAATCCCACTTTCGGTGGAGACACCGGCACCGCCGAAAAATACAATGTTATCGTAGGTATCAATGATCTTTTGCAATTCCTGAATCTGTTCCTTCAAATTTTCCATAAGTTATTCCTCCTTCGTAAATTGTACCGATCGCCAGATATTTAAACAGCTGCAGCAGAATATAGACACCGCAGGAATAAAAGCTGTTGATGAATTTATGCATATCGTTGGTAAACCATCCGGTAAACAGACCGCAGCCAAAACGCAGTAAAACAGCACTAAGCAAGATCCCGCAGCTTAGGATCCACAGTTCCAGATCGGTTCGGTCTCCATGAAAGAGTCCGTGGATCACGCGGACAGTCAGCACAAGGAGAGCAAGAAGAGCCAGAAAAAATACGGGCTTTCCAAACAGCTGATAGATGGCATTCATTTTGTTCAGAAGAGACACCATACCGGAACTATAGACTTCATTGAAATCATATAAGGTCTCGTCGGCAATGGAATCATAATCTGCCGCCTGGAACTGTGACAGTGTAGGATACACTGCCAGGCAGGAGGTAAATGCCTCCATCCGGCGGATATCCGACAGACGCCCGGTGCTTTTGGCAGAGCTGCTTAGAGCACAGTCCGTATAACCGGCGATCTTCCATATATTTTGCAGAGTATCAGACAGGATACGCGGAATTTCCGAAGGTAATATTCCTCTGGATTGGGAGGAAAAATAGAGCGCACCGTCCTGCCTTTTTGTTAAATCACCCCGCTCTACTGCCGCATGGAGCTCAGAGAGAACGCTGCCGTAAAAGGTCTGCGCACTGACGGCATCCGGGGAATAGCCGGAGTCCTGTACCGCATCCCGTAACACCCAGCTGAAGTGGTCACCGGGGATCTCTCCGTTACTCGTAGACCAGTCTTCCACATAGGAATCTAATAGCGGCTGGAGCTGTTGCAGGGTCGGACTGACGGCCTCCGCTTTGGCAATCGTCTCCCTGGAGATCCAGATGTCGGAGCCTGCTTCCGTATTGCCCTGCAGATGATAGAACAGGGACATCAGTTCGGCAAAATTTCCCTCCGTGCGGTCGTTGGTCAGGAATACACCGTAGTGGACCTGATTGATGGCGGAAATCGTTATATTGCCGCCAAACAGAAGCAATATCGGCAGCAGAAGTATGAAACATTGGAGCAAAAGTTGCCGTCCTGTCCGCTTTTTATGCAGTGCCAGTATCACATAGCCTACATTCCATACTGTCATGACAGCGATAAACGGCAGGATCCAGACGGAATCCTCTCGGATCTGCCAGAAAAAGGCAAGAGCCATGCCGGTCAGAACTGCCCAGGGAAGCTGCTTTTTCAAGGGAAGCTCCTTGCGCAGGGTAAGACCGATCATGCCGGAAAATACAACCAGCACCATTCCGGGAACAATAGCCATACGGTACAGGCGCTGTGTCACCAACTGCGTCAGACTGATGGGAGAAAATAACAGAAGCAGATACAGGAGCGTCTGTCCATAGGGATTCTTCCAGCTGACGGATAATGCGCGGACGAACAGCCAGGCACCCACAGCCTGCAGTAGAGCCAGCAGCACGGAATATGGCAGACATAATTTTTTCGCAAGAACCAGAAACATCGGATATCCGATCCCTTTGGCGAGAGCATAGGCGTCGTAGCTACCCAGCCATACGCCACTTAACAGATCGTAGGCATTCTCGAACAGCATCCGGTCGTCATAGCGCTGGTCGGCGAGGATCATATAAGGGATCCGCAATCCGGCAAGTATCCGGAGGGCAGTAAAAAACAAAATTATGATAGGAAGACATTTTGTAAAATTTGTTTTTGGTGTCGGTCTGCACATAAGAATCCTTCTTCTCTAAAGTATTATACTAATCAATTACATCACATTTTTCCGCAAGGTACAAGTCAGCCGATGCCGGTAAAAGAAAAATTTTTAAAAAATTAAGAAAACCCTAAACTATGTGGTATTGAGCCAGGTGCTGCAGATATGCTACAATAAGCCATAGGGAAAGATTGGAGGATGTATGAAGAGGGACCGCTTGATTCCGGTGGAAAAAAGTAAAAAAGTGATCTATCTGGATCCCAGAGGCAGAGGCGTGGATCAGAAGCACTACGGAGCAATGGCACTGTATGTTCTGGCGGTGCTGTGTGCACTGTATTGTGTGGGAATCGGGCTGTTTGTCGGCTTTGGCAGTTATTTTTTCCTGATCTGGGGTGTGATCGCCGCGTTTTGTGCTGCGTGGGGCTGGATACTGACTCATAAATCCGTGCAGGAGAGAATCCCGCGCTGGATCCGGATGACGTTCTGCGGGCTGGTGGCAGCGGGAATACTGCTGCTCCTTATATTAGAAGGAATGATCTTCGGGCAGTTCGGCGCGAAAGCAGAGGCGGGAGCGGACTACGTCATCATACTGGGAGCTCAGTGGAAGACTACCGGCCCCAGCTATGTACTGCAGAAACGTCTGGATAAAGCCATAGAATACCTGAATGCCAATCCGGAGACGAAAGTCATCGTGTCCGGTGGACAGGGTTATAACGAGCCTGTCAGCGAAGCGGAGGGTATGAAAGGATATCTTGCGGATGCAGGAATCGATCCGGAGAGGATACTTGCGGAGGATGCTTCCACGAATACGACACAGAATCTGATCTACAGCGGAGAACTGTTGAATAAATCGGAGGACAGTGTGGTCGTTGTCACCAATAATTTTCATATGTTCCGAGCTCTTGCCATTGCGAAGAAGCAGGGATATCTGCATGTGGAGGGACTGTCAGCCGGAACTTTTCCTCTTACAGTACCGAATAATCTGCTGAGAGAAGCTTTTGGAATCGTGAAGGATTTTATGGCGAACAACTTATAGGATACCAGGGTCAAAAGGTCTAAGCCCACATGAGCTTGCTCATAAGTG
>OHSA01000724.1_pt1 | contig 11927 bp, 8 predicted proteins | sample 1578571 | NCBI WGS metagenome assembly OHSA01 (sample SAMEA3879586, study PRJEB24766) | human gut metagenome | biome: human-associated habitat; feature: feces | place: USA | collected 1985/1987
CGCCAAGCAGGCCGACGCCGAAGCCAAGATCGCCGCGCTTCGGGAACAACTGGCGGCCTTGAAATAACTCATCACGAAACATTCAACTCCTCTCTCCGGCTTACAACAGCAGAGAGAGGAGTTTATACCCGACTATGCCGGAAATCACCATCTATACCGACGGCTCGGCCCTGGGCAATCCCGGTCCGGGTGGTTACGGAGCGGTCCTGATATCGGGACGGTTCCGCAAGGAGGTGTCGCAGGGTTACCGCCTGACGACCAACAACCGCATGGAGCTGCTGGCCGTCTGCGTAGCCCTCGAAATGCTGAAGTTCGAGGGCAGCGACGTGACGATCTACTCCGATTCGAAATACGTGGTCGATGCCGTGGAGAAACGCTGGGTATTCGGCTGGGAGAAGAAAGGGTTCGCCGGCAAGAAGAACCCCGATCTCTGGACTCGCTTCCTGCGCTCCTACCGCCGTCACAACGTCCGTTTCGTCTGGGTCAAGGGTCATGCCGATACGGTCGAAAACAACCGCTGCGACCAACTGGCCGTAGCCGCAGCCAACGACAGGGCGCACCTGCTGGAAGATACCGGATATGTTCCGGGCAATGGAGAGTAAGCCATATAATAGCATAAAAAACCCCGAAACACGACGAAATATCCCGGGACTTTCTTAAAAACTATCCGGTCACACGGCCGTCCGAACTCGGAACGGCATTCCTCCACTCACCTCCTGCCCCTATCTCTTTAACTTACTTCCGCACATAAGCTCGCTCGATCTCCGCGATATAGACCTCGTGATAATCGTGCTGGGGATACCATTTCGTATCGCACCTGCGATCGACGAACTCTTCGGGCCGGATCTTTCCGACATAGAGCTTGCGGCATTGCAGGATCAGGCGTGCTTCGGCCGGCGCAGGCACTCCGTCGTCCGTACAGGCGACCGTCAGTCCGGCATTGCGGATCTTATCCTCCGTACGGCCGGTACGACTGCCGCAATATTCGAGAGCCGCATGGTACTCAGGTGAGAAAAACGAGAGGGTCACCCGCTCCTCGCGATCGACGAATTCCCGCGTATAACGCTGCGGACGTATCACGAACTGTGCCACAGGACGTCCCCAGATGAAGCCGATCATACCCCAACTGGCGGTCATCGCATTGCAACTTTCTCCGTTCCCGGCCGTGATGAGCATCCACTCCCGGCCGATGGCCCGGATAAAATTATCGGTAATTTCAGCGGGATCGATCTGTTTGAAATTTTCCATAATCTATTTGTTCCTTTTTTGTGATTCCAACCTGTTACAAAAATAACATTCTTTTCCTAAAATCGGATCGCCGGATTGCACATCCTGATTAATTTGCTATATTTGCCCCTACTTTACCCCGAAACAATAACCGATCCGGAATCTATGTTCAAAACATACATGCGCCTGCTGGGATTCGTCAGCCCGATCTCGAAATACGCCGTTCCCTACTTCTTTTACGCGCTGCTGTACGCCCTGTTCAACACGCTCACCTACGCCATGATCCTCCCGATCATGGACACGTTGTTCGACGACAAGAACTCCTATGTCTTCCAACCCGTTTACGACTTTCCCGTGCACGGGCTCTCGTTCTCGGATATCGACGCCTCGCAGATGTTGAGCTACGTCTATACGCAACTGTTCGGGACGGATTTCACGATGTCGAAAATGCTTCTCCTGCTCGCCTGCGGTACGATCGTAATGAACCTGTTGAGCAATTTCTTCCGCTACATGAGCGCCTGGACGGTCGAAAACATGCGCGTCAGATCGCTGCAACGCATGCGCAACGATCTGTTCAACAAAATAATGGGGATGAACGCCGGATATTTCAGCGATCAGCGCAAGGGCGATCTCATGTCGCGCATCACGCAGGATGTCATGGTGGTTCAATACTGCATCACCAACACGCTGCAAGTCGCCTTCCGCGATCCGCTGCTTATTATCGGTTACGTGATCTACATGCTCCTCGTATCGTGGCAGTTGTCCCTGTTCGCCATCCTGTTCCTGCCCGTAGTGGCGCTCATTATCGGACGGATCGTCAAAAAACTGCGCCACCCGGCCCTCAAAGGGCAGGAACGCATGGGCGACATGGTAAGCGTGCTCGACGAATCGCTTTCAGGCATCAAGGTCATCAAAAGTTACAACGCCACCGACTATATCCGCCGCAAATTCTCCGAGTTCAACGCCGAATTTTCGCGCCTGATGCTCTCGATGGCCCGCCGTCAGCAACTGGCTTCGCCGATGAGCGAATTTCTCGGCCTGACGGCCGTCGCGGTACTGATCGTTTTCGGCGGTTCGCTCGTCATGAACGGATCGCTTTCGGCCGGCGGATTCGTCGGCTTCATCGCCGTATTCTCGCAAATCACCCGCCCCGTGCGCTCGTTCATCGACCAGTTCGCCAATATCAACCAGGGTATCGCTGCGGGTGAACGCATCTTCGACGTGCTCGATTCCGAACCGGAAATCCAGGACAAACCCGACGCCAAGACGTTGGACGGCCTGCACGAGAAGATCGAATTCCGCAATGTACACTTCTCCTACGACGGCAGCCGGGAGGTGATCGACGGCATCTCGTTCGACATCCGTCGGGGAGAAACCGTGGCTCTGGTCGGTCCTTCGGGCGGCGGCAAATCCACCCTCAGCGAACTGATCCCCCGCTTCTACGACACTACGGGCGGCGACATCCTGATCGACGGGGTTTCGATCCGTGACTACACGCAGGAGAGCCTGCGTGCCCACATGAGCATCGTTGCGCAAGATACCGTGCTGTTCAACGACACCATCGAAAACAACATCGCCATGGGACGCCGGGGAGCGACGCACGAAGAGATCGTCGCTGCGGCCAAAATCGCCAACGCCCACGACTTCATCATGGAGTGTCCGTCGGGCTACGACACCAACATCGGCGACCGGGGCGCCAAACTATCGGGCGGTCAGCGCCAGCGCCTGAGCATCGCCCGAGCCGTACTCAAGAACCCCGAAATCCTGATTCTGGACGAAGCGACTTCGGCCCTCGACACCGAAAGCGAAAAGCTCGTCCAGGACGCACTTAACTCCCTGTTGCAAGGCCGCACTTCGATCGTAATCGCCCACCGCCTTTCGACCATCCACAACGCCGACAAAATCATCGTCATCGAACGGGGTCGGATCGCCGAGCAAGGCACTCACCCGGAGTTGATGGCTAAAAACGGCATCTACGCCAAGCTGATCGAGATGCAGAGCTTCGATTAAAAGCCGATTCCCATGACCGAAAAGGAGAAAATGCTGGCCGGAGAGTGGTTTCATCCCAACGACGCGGAACTCGAACAGGACCGCACCAGGGCCCGCCACCTCACCCATCGGCTCAACGTCACACTCAAAGACAAGGACGCGACCTATCTGGCGACGCTCCGGGAACTCTGTCCGGGGGTCGAAGCCATGATCCGCGCCCCTTTCTACTGCGATTACGGTTACAACATCTCCATCGGCAAAGGGTCCTACGTCAATTTCAACTGCGTCTTTCTCGACCTCGGGCCGATTCGCCTGGGACAACGCTGTCTGATAGGTCCCGGCGTACAGCTTCTGACGGCCGTGCATCCGATGGACGCCACGGAACGGGCTACGGGCAAAGAAAAAGGAGCAGGCATCGAGATCGGCGACGACTGCTGGCTGGGCGGCGGCGTGATCGTCTGTCCCGGCGTCAAGATAGGCTGCCGCTGCGTCATCGGCGCCGGCAGCGTGGTCACGCACGACATTCCCGACAATTCGGTCGCTGCAGGCAATCCGGCCCGCGTTATCCGCACCGCAACCGACGAATAAATCCGCCGCTTCGGAAAATCGCTCTCGGAATCCTGCAACAGCTTCCGCCACAACCCGTTGTCTGCATACAAAAAACTGCTATCCGAGATCTATTTATTCGCATTTTTTCATAACTTTGCATGTTGGTAAAATCCGCCGCCGGCTTCCCGCACGAAACAGGCGGCACACAGCGAATTCCGGCGCTGCCGAATACGACAAAGACAGGTAACAGCTCCGCATTCGGGGCTGTCCGGCGGAATCGGGCCGGATCGGATTCTGCCAGCCCATGAAAACGACGATTGAAAACAACAGGATATGAAGTTCAAAGAATATAAAGGCCTCGATCTGCCGGGGTTGGCCGCCGACGTACTGAAAGAGTGGGACGCACAGGACACGTTCCACAAAAGCATCTCCACCCGCGAGGGTCATCCCACCTTCGTCTTTTACGAAGGACCTCCCTCAGCCAACGGCACGCCGGGCATCCATCACGTCATGGCCCGCACGATCAAGGATATCTTCTGCCGTTACAAGACGCAGCAAGGTTACCTCGTTCACCGCAAGGCCGGATGGGACACGCACGGACTGCCTGTAGAGTTAGGCGTCGAAAAGAAACTCGGCATCACCAAGGAGGACATCGGGCGCACAATCTCCATAGAGGAGTACAACCGCGCCTGCCGCGAGGCGGTGATGGAGTACACGGGCCTGTGGGAAGAACTCACGCGCAAAATGGGTTATTGGGTCAATATGGACGACCCCTACATCACTTACGACAACAAATACATCGAAACCCTCTGGTGGCTTCTGAAACAGCTCTTCGACAAGGGGCTACTCTACAAAGGTTACACCATCCAGCCCTACTCGCCGGCCGCCGGCACGGGACTTTCGACCCACGAGCTGAACCAGCCGGGCTGCTACCGCGACGTGAAGGATACCACCTGCACGGCGCAGTTCAAAATCATCCGCGACGAGCGGAGCGAAAAACTCTTCGACGGAGCCGAAGGCGATCTCTACTTCCTGGCTTGGACCACCACGCCCTGGACACTGCCGTCGAATACCGCGCTGGCCGTAGGCCCCGAAATCGAATACGTGCGCGTCAAATGCCGCAATCCCTATACGGATGCCCCCCAGACTGTCATCCTGGCCAAAGAACTGCTGGGGTCGTATTTTACCCCCAAGATGGAGGGCAAGTTCGAAATCTCTCCGGTCACCTACAAGGGTCCGGACTTCGAAGGCATCCGCTACGAACAGCTCATCCCCTGGGTGAAGCCTGCGGGCGATGCGTTCCGCGTCATCCTGGGCGACTACGTGACCACCTCCGACGGTACGGGTATCGTGCATATCGCCCCGACGTTCGGTGCGGACGACGACCGCGTGGCCCGCGCCGCAGGCATCGCCCCGCTGTTTATGGTCGATAAGGCGGGCAAGAATCAGCCGATGGTCGATCGCAAGGGACGGTTCTTCCTGCTCGAAGAGCTCGACCCGACCTTCATACGCGACAACGTCGATACAGCGGCCTATTCCCAATGGGCGGGCCGTTACGTGAAAAACGCCTACGACGATTCGCTCGCCGCCGACGCGCCGACGCTCGACGTCGATCTCTCAGTGATGCTCAAGGCCGAGAACAAGGTTTTCAAGATCGAAAAGCACACCGACTCCTGGTTCATCCGAACTACGGCGCTGCGCGACCGGATGATCGAACTCAACAAGACGATCCGCTGGAAGCCGGAATCGACCGGAACGGGACGCTTCGGCAAGTGGCTCGAAGGTCTGGTGGACTGGAACCTCTCGCGCTCGCGCTTCTGGGGCACGCCGCTGCCGATCTGGGCTACGGAGGATTACTCGGAAATGAAGTGCATCGGCTCGGTCGAAGAGCTCGTCGCCGAAATCGAAAAATCCGTCGCGGCAAGTCTGATGAAGGAGAATCCCTACAAGAACTTCAAGCCGGGCGACCTCTCCAAAGAGAACTACTCGACCGACCGGATCGACCTGCACCGTCCTTACGTGGACAATATCGTGCTGGTTTCGTCCAAAGGCGAACCGATGCGGCGCGAACCGGATCTGATCGACGTGTGGTTCGACTCGGGCGCCATGCCCTATGCGCAGGTGCACTACCCGTTCGAGAACAAGGAGGGCTTCAGCGAGGTCTACCCCGCGGATTTCATCGCCGAGGGCGTCGACCAGACGCGCGGCTGGTTCTTCACGCTGCATGCCATCGCCTCGATGCTCTTCGACTCGGTAGCCTTTAAAAACATTATTTCGAACGGGCTGGTGCTGGACAAAAACGGCAACAAGATGTCGAAGCGCCTGGGCAACGGCGTCGACCCGTTCGAGGTTCTCGCAACCTACGGGGCCGACGCCACGCGCTGGTATATGATCTCCAACTCGCAGCCGTGGGACAACCTCAAATTCGACCGGGACGGCGTGGACGAAGTACGCCGCAAGTTCTTCGGGACGCTCTATAACACCTACTCGTTCTTCGCGCTCTACGCCAATGTGGACGGATTTACGGGCAAGGAGCCGGAAGTTCCCGTCGAAAAGCGCCCGGAGATCGACCGCTGGATCATTTCGTTGCTCAATACGCTCGTCAAGGAAGTAACCCGCTCGCTCGAGGATTACGACCCGACCCCGGCGGCACGCGCCATCCAGGAGTTCGTGGGAGAAAACCTCTCGAACTGGTACGTGCGCCTGAACCGCAAGCGTTTCTGGGGCGGCGGTATGAACGACGACAAACTGGCGGCCTACCAGACGCTCTACACCTGCCTGGAGACCGTTTCGATGCTCGCGGCACCGTTCGCACCTTTCATCACCGACCGTATCTTCCGCGACCTGAATGCCGTCAGCGGCCGCCACGCGGACGAGTCGGTACACCTCTCGACTTTTCCGAAGGCCGACGAAAAGCTGATCGACACCGACCTGGAAGAGATGATGTCCCTGGCACAGCGCGTATCGTCAATGGTGCTCGCCCTGCGCCGCAAAGTGTCGATCAAGGTGCGCCAGCCGCTCACCAAAATCCTCATCCCGGTGCTCGACCCGGCCATGGCACAGCATATCTCGGCCGTAAAGAACCTCATCATGAACGAGGTGAACGTCAAAGAGGTCGAACTGATCGAAGACACTACGGGCATCATCACCAAGCGCATCAAGCCCAACTTCAAGACGCTGGGCCCGCGCTACGGCAAATACATGAAGCAGATCGCCGCCATGACCGCGGAGTTCTCGCAGGAGCGTATCGCCCAGATCGAAGCCGCAGCCCAGACCGTACTCGACCTGGGGGCTGAAAAAATCACCGTAACCCCGGCCGATTTCGAGATCACCTCGGAGGACATGCCGGGATGGCTGGTGGCATCGGAAGGCAAACTTACCGTAGCGCTGGACATTACGCTGACGGAAGAGCTCCGGGCGGAAGGCGTGGCACGCGAGTTGATAAACCGCATCCAAAATATCCGTAAGGACTCGGGATTCGAGGTGACGGACAAGATCCGCGTCGAGATCGAACAGAAGGAGTTCGTGGCCGGCGCGATCGCCAAATATGCCGGATATATCGCATCGCAGACGCTCGCCGTCGAGGTGAAGGCGGCCGCACAGCCCGAGGGAGGCGTGGTCGTGGATTCGGATGTCGACGACGAGCCGATCCGGATCGCCGTAACACGCATCTGACGGGCGGACGAAGGCGGCAAAACCGCTTCGGGAACGGCAAATGCGTCTTGCTGAGAACGATATAAAGGGTGCGTCCGGACGATATCGTATATAACGATATAAAATTTGGTGTTTACGGAAAAATTGTTTAATTTTACATAAAACCAACAAGGAGAAGACGACTATGGCAGACGAAAGAACCAGATACAGCGACGCCGAACTCGAGGAGTTCAAGCAGCTCATCCTGAAAAAGCTTGAGAATGCGCGCGCGGACTATGAGCTGCTGCGCGCCACTATCACCCACACGGCCGATAACGACACGGAGGATACCTCCCCGACGTTCAAAGTCCTCGAAGAGGGCGCAGCGACCCTCTCGAAAGAGGAGAGCGGACGTCTGGCGGCACACCAGATGAAATTCATACGGAACCTGGAGATGGCCCTCGTGCGCATCGAAAATAAGACCTACGGCATCTGCAAGACGACCGGCAAGCTCATCCCCAAGGAGCGGCTGATGAAAGTGCCGCATGCTACCGAGTGCATCGAAGCCAAAGAGGGGCGCAGGTAAACCTGCAATCCGGATATGACAGAAAAAAGACGACTTTCGGGGTCGTCTTTTTTATTCGGGCCCGGCCGTCTGTCCCGGCACATGCCCGCCGACAGGCAGCCGCTATGTCAGCCGCAACGGCTGCTGGATCGACAGTCTTCACAACAGCCGCAATGACAGCTGCCTTAACAGGTGCATTGTCAGTCTCAACGGCAGGGCAGACCGGCACCCGGCACCTCCCGTTTTTTGCCAAGGGTAACTCCTGCGGGCCAGAAACTGTATTTTAGCAGGTTCAGGCGCACTTTTTCATCAAAAAATACGTTATCTTTGACGATATGTATCGCCGGATTTGCATACTCGTGCTGACCCTCCTCGCTGCGCAAAGCGTCTGTTTCGCCCGCACGGTCAATCCCGGCATGCGGGCGCCGGACAGGGTTTCCCCCGGCGGATTCTCCCCCGACAGCCTGAACACGCCGACCTCGGAGCGCAACCAGCGCCTTTACGACAGCATACAATCCAAAACCAACCGCCGCGCAGTTCCGCGCATGCTTTACAGGATGCTCTTCGTCAAACCCGTACTCGATACGACGATGAACGGGCGCGTATTGGACGAAAGCAGGCTGCTGGAACCTTACGCCGGGAAAACCGTAGGCGACATCACCATCGAGCGCATGATGCCGTTCGACTCATGCGGCAACTGGTTCGAGCGCGCAGGCAACAAAACCCACATGCTGACCCGCGAACGGGTTATCCGGCGCGACCTGCTGTTCAAGCCGGGCGACAAGTTCGATCCCCAGCTGGTCGTGCGCAACAAGCAGCTGCTGCGTTCGCGCCCCTACATCTCCGATACCGAGGTGATCGTCGTACCCGACTCGCTCGATTCGACGCGCGTGAACATGGTCATCCGCACGCGCGACAGCTGGACGATCAGCGTCGACGCTGGCATACACGGCGAGGGGCGCACCATGGTCGGGCTTTCGGACGCCAACATTTTCGGCACGGGCAACACCCTGAAATTCAAGACCAATTTCAGCCGCAGGGATTTCTCCTACGGCGGCAACATCGTGGAATACAAAATCCCCAACGTGCTGGGGACATTCTACACGGCCGACTTCTCGGCCGGCCGCGACTTCTACAACTCGGAACTGAACCTCGGGCTGCGCAAGGAGTTCATCCGGCCGACGGACTACGAGATCGGCCTCACGTACAGCGACATAAAATCGAAACGCTACATGGTCGACCTCGACACCTCGCTGCTCGTGAAAGTCCGCAACCTCGACGTATGGGGCGGCAAGTCGCACTACATCCGCTCCATCAAATCGAGCGTCTTCCTGACGGGCCGTTACAGCTATGCCCGGTTCAGCCGCCGCCCGCCCGTCACGGCCGACTACAACCCCGCGCTGCACGACCACGACGCCATGCTCTTCGGCGGGGGGCTCTACCGGGAAAAATTCTACACGGCGAACATGGTCTACGGATTCGGTACCCGCGAGTATCTGGCGACGGGTTACAAAGCCGAGCTGGTGAGCGGCTATTCGTGGGGCGAGTTCAACGACGAGATGTACCTCGGCATGTCCTACCAGACCGGCGGCTTCCGGGGGATGGGCTATATCATGGGCGGCTTCACGCTGGGAAGCTACATCGACCTCAAAAGCGGCATGTGGCGCCACAGTGCCGTCGACGTAGACCTGAAGTGGTTCTCGAACCTGTTTCTGTTCCGGCGCAGCCGCATCCGCCAGTTCCTGGCGTTCAACTACACGCAAGGCTGGAACCGGGGCGAAGGCAGCGACGAAATGATCCGCTTCACCCACGACAACGGGTTGCAGGCGCTCAAAGAGTACGTCACCGGAACCAACCGCATGATCCTCAACACGGAAACGGTGGTCTTCACCCCCTACCAGCCCCTCGGGTTCCGCATCGCGGTATTCGGGTTCGCAGACTTCGGACTGATCGGCTATTCGCCTAACATTTTCAAAAACGATTTTTTCACCTCGTTCGGAGTGGGTGTACGGCTCCGCAACGAGCGGCTCGTATTCAACACGGTGCAGATCCGCCTGGGAATCGCCTTCGGCAAACGCGGGTTGGTCGAGAGCGAATATTTCCGCCTGTCGAACGCCACGCGCGTCGAACAGTACCGCTACCGCCCCACCCGCCCTGAGATCGTAGGGTTCAAGTAAGCGCAACGCGCCGCAACAGGCCCGCAAGCGAAAGCCGCAGGCATGAAAAAACGGAGGCCACGGCCCCCGTTTTCGCCATTCCCCGCCCGGGGAGCGTCATTGCTCGACGATCTGTCCCGTCTCGTCGATCGTCAGCACCCGGTCGTATTGTTTGACCTTTGCTCTGAAATCGTGGAAATCTTCGGCCTCCTGATACTTGCAGGGAACGACTTCGTTCCCCTGCCGGTCGATATACCCGTACCCGAGCCCCTTGATGAAGACACGCGCCAGTCCGCAGCTGAACGGATAGGCCTCGTGGTACTTGAGCGGCACGACCAGCTGACCGTTCGTGGCGATATAGCCCCAGCGGGCATCGTAGAAATCTTCGGCATTGGTACCGAAGCGCATCACGGCGGCACGCATCTCGCTGAACTCGGCGGCATCGTCCCACTTGGCCGGTATCACTTCGCGTCCCTCGGTGTCGATATAGCCGCAACGGGGCTCCATACCCTGGAAATTCATGCCGTAGAGGTCGGTATTGAAAGGCGCCAGCCCGTCGTTGAACCTGCCGATGCGTTTATAGCGGAACGAGCTGACTTCACCGCCGTTGCGGTCGACAAGCCCGAAATTGACATTGTTGTAGCTCACCACGGCCACCCCGCCCGAGAAGGGCCGCGCCACGGAGAAACGGGGCGAAATAGCCACATTCCCCTTGACATCGACATACCCGTAATTGCCGAACTGCTCCAGCCTGAACGCCGCGAGCCCCTCGCCCGGGGTATCGAGGTAGTAATAGCGGCACGGGATCGTCTCGTGCCCCAGCGTGTCGATAAGTCCCCACTGGCCGCCGTAGGGTTCGTCGCGCAGCACCATGCTGCCGCCGTAGTTCGTCCGGGCATAACCGTCCTTGAAATCGGAAATATAGGAGAAGAAACAAGGCAGCACTTCGCGCCCGTCGGCGCCGAGGAAGCCATGTTTGCCGTCGCTCGTCATGGGGATCAGCCCGTAGGCGTTCGGCTCGCCGATCAGGTTATAGGCACAGGGGACTACCACCTCGCCGTCTTGGCGCAGGACGCCCCATTTACCGTCGCGCAGAACACGCATCCAGCCACGTTCATCGGGTTCGCCGATCTCGGAATAAAGGCAGGGAATGACGGTTTTCCCCGTTTTGTCGATACGGCCCCAGAGCTCGCCGGCCTGCACCCAGGCCATGCCGTCGTCGAACGCCCCGGCCACCGTAAATTGCGGAGCCACGACCGCCCGGCCTGCGGTATCTATATAGCCCCACAGCCCTTCGGGCTCCTGCACGGCGGCCAGTCCGTCGTCGAAACTCCGGGCATCGGCATAACGGCATTCGATGACCAGCCGTCCCGTCCCGTCGACATACCCCCAACGGCCGACCCCTTCGTTGATATCGAGCACCGCAGCACGGTTATCGTTCACGGATCCGACCTCGGCATATTTGGCCGTGCGCTGCTCGAATGTCCGGCCGCATGAAACGAGCGTTGCGACCGTAAGAAAAAATAGCAGGCGTTTCATAGCTTCTGTTTTGTATTTTACATGCAAAGATAACTTTTTCCATCCTAATTCTGCAAGTTTCACGCCCGTATCGCATGGCCGACGAAAAAACCCGGGGCAGCAGAACCGTCCCGGGCACGAACTTTTTATACTTATGGCCTGCTTATTTTTTCCTGGTCGTAATCTCGATGACGCCGTTGCGGGCTTTCCTGCCGTATTTCTCGACCGCCGAGGCATCCTTGAGTACGGATATGTTCTCAATCCGGCCGGGATCAAGCCCCTCCAGTTTC
>OHSA01000732.1_pt1 | contig 11864 bp, 10 predicted proteins | sample 1578571 | NCBI WGS metagenome assembly OHSA01 (sample SAMEA3879586, study PRJEB24766) | human gut metagenome | biome: human-associated habitat; feature: feces | place: USA | collected 1985/1987
CGCGCCGCTCGCCTGCAGCGAGCCGGATATCTGCGAGCTGCAGAAAATGTATTTTATGACCAGCGCCCGCGGCCAGGGGCTGGCGAAGAAGCTGGCGCTGCTGGCGCTGGACTACGCCCGCGAACAAGGGTTTAAGCGCTGCTATCTGGAAACCACCGCCTTCCTGACGGAGGCGATCGGCTTATATGAACATCTCGGCTTCGAGCACATTGACGGGCCGCTGGGCTGCACCGGCCACGTGGACTGCGAAGTACGGATGCTGAAAACGCTGTAGCGCCTCGATATCGCAGGCGTCCCCGGTAGCGCTGCGCTTACCGGGGCTACAGGGCCCGAATACGGCGGGTTACGCCGCTACCGGCACACCGCTGTGAAAGCGGAACTCGGCCTCCGGACGGAGGATCAGCGCCGCTTCCGCCTCGCCGAGCTGGCGCACCCGCTCGCTGATATCTTCTCCGGCAATCTTCTGCGCCAGATCCAGATAGTCCTGATAGTGACGCGCCTCGGAGCGCAGCAGCGACAGGTAGAACTTCTGCAGATCGTCGTCCAGCCACGGCGCCAGGGCGGCAAAGCGTTCGCAAGAGCGGGCCTCGATATAGGCGCCGCAGATCAGCTTATCGATCAGCATCACCGGCTCATGCGAGCGCACTTCGCGCCGCAGGCCGCGGGCATAGTTGCTGGCGGTGATTTTGACGTAGGGGATATCGCGCGCCAGCATCATCTCCCGCACCTGCGTGAAGTGATGCAGTTCCTCTTTAATCAATAAAATCATGCTGTCCAGCAGCTGGCGGCCCCACGGGTCGTCGGTCTGCGGCATGGCGCTTTTGTTGATCCGTTTATGCAGGGCGACAAAATCCGGCTCCGGCCCCCGGCGGTAGGTGAAGTCTTCGTACGGCTTCAGGCAGGCCAACAGTTCGTCGGCGTCAGCTTTATCCGCGACGTAGCGACGCACCAGCAGCATGGCGTTCTGCGCCGCTTTCAGCTCGCACACCATGTGGTCGGTCAGCAGCAGCGGCAGGTTTTCCGGCTTGCGGGCTTCGTCAATCCACGCCTGCGGCGTCGGGCAGTGCAGGAAGTTGATAATCGGGGAAAGAATCTGCGGGTAATCCATGAAAGTTCCTTGCTATACGGCGGCAGGCGCCGCCGTATCCATCTACGACATTTGCGACTTAGTGGCGAACACCATCGTCGTCTTCATCGACATACTCTTCGTCATCGTCGTCGCCGTCTTCACCGTTCGGGTCCTCATAATAAGTGCCCCAACCGTCATACTCGACGTCATATTTTTCTGCCAGCGTCATCAGCTGTTCCACCTGGGCATCGATCAGGTCTGCGTTCAGCGCACATTCGCTCAGAATATCGCAGCAGATGACCATGTCACCCTCTTCCACTTCCAGCTCTTCGGGCTCGGTCACTTCGTAGCCCAGCTTAAACGCTTCAACCGCCACTTTCTCCAGGGTTTCGAAATCGTCTGCAGAGAGGTGATGCTCAATCGTGTACAGTGCGTCCGGATCGCTGCCATCTTCCAGCAGCTCTTCGATAATCAGACGCGTCTCTTCACGCTGTTCTTCCAGGTGTTCCGGGTTTGCCATGGCTCGTTCCTCATAATGTGCGGCAGTTATCCCTATTGTCACATACCGCCGTCATTGCCTCCACTTCTCAGTGAAAGATTTCGATCACAGACTTGCAAATGAATATTCATACATATAAATTGAATTTTAATTCAATTAGTGGCCTATACCAGGTGAGGGAACCATGTCTGCGTTTTACCAGAAGCATTTTTTAAAGTTACTCGATTTTACGCCTGCAGAAATCACCGCCCTGCTCGAGCTGGCGGCAAAGCTGAAAGCCGATAAGAAAAACGGTATCGAAGTCCAGAAACTGGCAGGAAAAAACATCGCGCTCATCTTCGAAAAAGACTCAACCCGTACACGATGCTCTTTCGAAGTTGCCGCATACGATCAGGGCGCCCGCGTGACCTACCTGGGGCCCAGCGGCAGCCAGATTGGCCATAAAGAGTCGATCAAGGACACCGCCCGCGTGCTCGGACGGATGTACGACGGCATTCAGTACCGCGGCCACGGCCAGGAAGTGGTAGAGACCCTGGCGCAATACGCCGGCGTGCCGGTGTGGAACGGCCTCACCAACGAGTTCCACCCCACCCAGCTGCTGGCGGACCTGCTGACCATGAAAGAGCATCTGCCGGGCAAAGCCTTTAACCAGATGACGCTGGTCTACGCCGGCGACGCGCGCAACAACATGGGCAATTCGATGCTGGAAGCCGCCGCGTTGACCGGTCTGGATCTGCGCCTGGTGGCGCCATCGGCCTGCTGGCCGGAGGCCGCGCTGGTGGAGACCTGCACCGCGCTGGCCAAACAGCAGGGCGGCAACATCACCCTGACGGAAGATATCGCCGCAGGGGTGAAAGGCGCCGATTTTATCTATACCGACGTCTGGGTCTCAATGGGCGAGGCGAAGGAAAAATGGGCCGAACGTATCGCCCTGCTGCGCGACTATCAGGTTAACAGCGCGATGCTGGCGCTCACCGGCAACCCGCAGGTCAAGTTCCTCCACTGCCTGCCGGCGTTCCACGACGACCAGACCACGCTGGGCAAACAGATGGCTGCCGATTACGGCCTGCACGGCGGCATGGAGGTGACTGACGAGGTGTTTGAGTCGGCGGCGAGCGTGGTCTTCGACCAGGCGGAAAACCGGATGCACACCATCAAAGCGGTGATGGTGGCGACGCTGAGCAAATAGCCCTCGCTCGCGGCTGTGTCCCGGATGGCACGGCGTTCATCCGGGATTCGGTTCGCCATTTTACGCCATCAGCATCTTCACCACCGCTTTGCGCACCTTCGCCGGGGCGCCTACGGCGCACAGCGGTTTATGCACTTCGCCGGGATAAAACACCACAAAGTCCCCTTCGTTGAGGATCACCGTTTTCTCCTGCTGGCCTTCGGCAAGAAAAGCGATGTCTTTCTCCGCCAGCCAGTCGGTCTGCGGCTCTCCTGGCGGCAAGGTGCTGAAGGTCATCCCCTCGCTGCCGCGGAGGACAATCTGGATATCGAGATAGCGAGCATGGTATTCCGCGCGGCGCGCGGCCTGCGGCTCGGTGGTGTCTTCAGAAATCAGATAAAACAGGTTGTGGCCGTCGATATCGTGTTTACCCAGCGGCGTCGCCTCGCTGACCTGAGCGATAACGTGTTCGATAGCCTCGCGCAGCGCGGCAGGCAGCCATGGCTGCAGATGGTGGATATTGCCAATAATCATTGCTTACCTCAAATATAAAACAGCATTTCATTTTATCGTGTTATACCCCCATCGCGGCTGCCATACCAGTACAGTTTCACGCTTCTTTGCGCTGGCGCACTTTTCGACAGGCAAACGATTACCTGTTTGTGAATGAATCGCTTGATCGTCATAACGGTCTGCGTATAATGCCAGTCGTTTTGCCGGGAGGAAGCATGGCCAATTGCGTACGACATTCTGTCTTAGCGCGTCTCAATGCAGACGCTGGCCTGCCGTTTTTCTTTCCGTTGCTCATTGGATTCCCGAAGCCCCTTATTTAAGGGGCTTTTTTTTTGCCCAGGCGTCAGGAGATAAGCATGGCTAACCCGCTATATCAAAAACATATCATTTCCATAAACGATCTCAGCCGCGAAGACCTCGAACTGGTGCTGGCGACGGCGGCAAAGCTGAAAGCCAATCCACAACCCGAGCTGCTGAAGCATAAGGTTATCGCCAGCTGTTTCTTTGAAGCCTCGACCCGCACCCGCCTCTCTTTTGAAACCTCGATGCACCGCCTGGGCGCCAGCGTGGTCGGCTTTTCCGACAGCGCCAACACCTCACTGGGCAAAAAAGGGGAAACGCTGGCGGATACCATCTCCGTCATCAGCACCTACGTCGACGCCATCGTGATGCGTCATCCGCAGGAGGGCGCCGCGCGCCTGGCGACCGAATTCTCCGGCGGCGTGCCGGTACTGAACGCCGGCGACGGCGCTAACCAGCACCCGACCCAAACCCTGCTCGACCTGTTCACCATTCAGGAGACCCAGGGCCGCCTCGAAAACCTCAACGTGGCGATGGTCGGCGATCTGAAGTATGGCCGTACCGTCCACTCCCTGACCCAGGCGCTGGCCAAATTCAACGGCAACCGCTTCTACTTCATCGCCCCGGACGCGCTGGCCATGCCGCAGTACATCCTCGATATGCTCGATGAAAAAGGCATCGCCTGGAGCCTGCATAGCGCCATCGACGACGTGATGGCGGAAGTGGATATTCTGTACATGACCCGCGTGCAGAAAGAGCGTCTGGATCCGTCGGAATACGCCAACGTCAAAGCGCAGTTCGTCCTGCGCGCCGCCGACCTCGAAGGGGCGCGCGCCAATATGAAGGTGCTGCACCCGCTGCCGCGCATTGATGAAATCACCACCGATGTCGATAAAACACCGCACGCCTGGTACTTCCAGCAGGCCGGTAACGGCATCTTCGCCCGCCAGGCGTTACTGGCACTGGTACTGAATAGCGAGCTGGCACTGTAAGGGGGAATGAGAGATGACACACGACAATAAACTACAGGTAGAAGCGATCAAACGCGGCACCGTGATTGACCATATCCCGGCGCAGGTCGGCTTTAAGCTGCTCACCCTGTTCAAACTGACCGAAACCGACCAGCGCATCACCATCGGCCTGAACCTGCCCTCCGGCGAGATGGGCCGCAAGGATTTGATTAAAATCGAGAACACCTTCCTGACCGACGAGCAGGTTAACCAGCTGTCGCTGTACGCCCCGCAGGCGACGGTAAACCGCATTGATGATTACGAAGTGGTGGGCAAATCCCGCCCGAGCCTGCCGGATCGTATCGACAGCGTGCTGGTCTGCCCGAACAGCAACTGTATCAGCCACGCCGAACCGGTTTCTTCCAGTTTTGCAGTGAAAAAACGCGCTGATGACATCGCACTCAAATGCAAATACTGCGAAAAAGAGTTTTCTCATTATGTGGTGCTGGCCAACTAAATGCGGTTGGTATTGGTGGTAGGCCTCCCTATAATGGCTACCACCCTACGCTTCGTCCTTCAGGCGGCGTCTGCGCCGGCGATACAGCGCTTACCGCCTGGCGGCAACCTGAATGATTTTGCGTAACATTACTCAGTTCATCTGGAGATAACATGAGCAAAACTATTGCGACGGAAAATGCACCAGCGGCGATTGGCCCCTACGTTCAGGGCGTTGACCTCGGCAGCATGATCATCACCTCTGGCCAGATCCCGGTCGACCCGAAAACCGGCAGCGTCCCGGAAGACGTGTCCGCGCAGGCGCGCCAGTCGCTGAACAACGTGAAAGCGATCGTTGAAGCCGCAGGCCTCACCGTCGGCGATATCGTCAAGACCACCGTATTCGTCAAAGATCTCAACGATTTCGCTACCGTTAACGCCACCTACGAAGCGTTCTTCACCGAGCATAACGCCACCTTCCCGGCGCGCTCCTGCGTTGAAGTCGCACGTCTGCCGAAAGACGTGAAGATCGAGATCGAAGCCATCGCCGTGCGTCGCTGATCGCTAACCTCGGCATGAAAAAAGGCAGCCCGCAGGCTGCCTTTTTTACGTGGGTCATCCGAAAACGCGTCCCTCACTGCCAGCCGTAGCGGCGGCTGTAGAAGCCCTTCACGGCCTGGGTCAGCACCATATAGCCCGCCAGGATCGCCACCAGCCACGGGAAGTAGCTCAGCGGCAGGGCCTGCAGCTGCAGGTAGCTAGCCAGCGGCGAGAACGGCAGCGCGATACCCACCGCCATCACCACCAGGGTCATGGCGAACAGCGGCCAGGCGGCCCGGCTCTGAACGAACGGAATGCGCCGGGTGCGGATCATGTGCACAATCAGCGTTTGCGACAGCAGCCCTTCGATAAACCAGCCGGACTGGAACAGGGTCTGCATCTCCACGGTATTGGCGTGGAACACCCACCACATCAGGCCGAAGGTGAGGATATCGAAAATCGAGCTGATCGGTCCAAAGAAGACCATAAAGCGCCCGAGATCGGCCGGGTTCCAGCGCTGCGGCTTGCGGATCTGCTCATCATCGACGTTATCAAACGGGATCGCCACCTGGGAAACATCGTACAGCAGGTTCTGAATCAACAGGTGCAGCGGCAGCATCGGCAGAAACGGCAGGAAGGCGCTGGCCACCAGCACGCTGAAGACGTTGCCGAAGTTGGAGCTGGCGGTCATTTTGATGTACTTGAGCATGTTGGCGAAGGTGCGGCGGCCTTCGATTACCCCCTCCTCCAGTACCATCAGGCTCTTCTCCAGCAGAATGATATCCGCCGCCTCGCGGGCGATATCCACCGCGCCGTCGACCGAGATGCCGATATCCGCCGCGCGCAGCGCCGGGGCGTCGTTGATGCCGTCGCCCATAAAGCCCACCACGTGACCTTCACGCTTGAGCAGCGTCACGATACGCTCTTTATGCAGTGGCGCCAGGCGGGCGAACAGCGTGGTGCGTTTGGCAAGCGCCGCCAGTTCGTCGTCGCTCATGGCTTCGATCTGGCTGCCAATCACCACTTCGCCAGCATCCAGTCCCACTTCATGGCACACCTTCGCCGCCACCAGCTCGCTGTCGCCGGTGAGGATCTTCACCGTGATGCCGCTGGCCTTCAGCGCCTTCAGCGCCGGGGCGGTGGTCTCTTTCGGCGGATCGAGGAAGGCGATGTAACCTTCAAGGATCAGGTCCGACTCATCGGCGCGCTGGTAGTCGCCTTCGCGGGCCGGCAGGTATTTGGTCGCCACCGCCACCACCCGTAGCCCCTGACGGTTGAGGGTATCGGTCACCCGGCGAATGCGGCGCAGCATGGTGTCGTCCAGCGGTACGATATCGCCGTTGTAGCGCACCTGGGTCGAGACGTTGAGGATCTCCTGCAGCGCCCCTTTGCAGATCAGCTGATGCGCGGCGTCATCCTCCTTCACCACCACCGACATGCGGCGGCGTTCGAAGTCGAAGGGTATCTCATCCACCTTCTGCCAGCGTTCCGCCAGCCCGCGGGCGGCATCCAGCTCAACCCCGTCCAGCACCGCGGTGTCGAGCAGGTTTTTCAGGCCGGTCTGGTAGTGGCTGTTGAGCCAGGCGGCATGCAGTACCCGCTCGCAGACCTTGCCGGAGACGTCGGTATGGTTCTCCAGCACAATCTTATCCTGGGTCAGGGTGCCGGTTTTATCAGTGCAGAGGATGTCCATCGCGCCGAAATTCTGAATGGCGTCGAGGTGCTTCACGATGACCTTTTGCTTCGACAGCTTCACCGCCCCGCGCGCCAGCGTCGAAGTGACAATCATCGGCAGCATCTCCGGCGTCAAGCCGACCGCCACCGACAGCGCGAATAGCGCCGCCTCCCACCAGTCGCCTTTGGTGTAGCCATTGATCAGCAGCACCACCGGGGCCATCACCAGCATAAAGCGGATCAGCAGCATGCTGACCCGGCTGATGCCTTTCTGAAAGGCGTTCGGCTCGCTCTCCTGTTCACTGACGCGGCCGGCCAGCTGGTGCGGCCGCCGGTGGCGAAGACGATGGCCTGCGCCGAGCCGCTCACCACGTTGGTGCCCATAAAGCACAGGGTGTCGCACTCCAGCGGGTTTTGCTGCAGCGGATCGCGGCTGCGGGCCACTTTCTCCACCGGCAGCGATTCGCCGGTCAGCGAGGCCTGGGCGACGAACAGATCCCGCGCCTGCAGGATACGCAGGTCCGCCGGGATCATATCCCCCGCCGACAACCGGATAATGTCGCCCGGCACCAGCTGGTCGATAGGCAGCTCCAGCCAGCGGCTCTCCCCCTGCTCGTTCACCACCCGCAGCACGGTGGCGGTGTTGCTCACCATCGCCTTCAGCGCATCCGCCGCTTTGGTCGAGCGCGCCTCCTGGATGAAATTGAGCAATGTCGAGATCCCCACCATCAGGGCGATAACCCCGGCGGCGAACAGATCCTCGGTGGAATAGGAGACGATGCCGAGCACGGTCAGCAGCAGGTTGAACGGGTTGCGATAGCAGGTCCACAGATGCACCCACCACGGGGAGGGCTTCTGCGCCGGGATCTGGTTGTCACCATGTTTGAGGATTTTCGCCGCCACTTCGCCTTCATTGAGCCCTTCAGGGTGGCTGTCAAAGGCGCGCCAGATCTCCTGGTCGTCCATCGCCGCCACGTTCAGGCAATGCTGACCAAGCGATTCAGGAATGGGGCCACTCGCCAGATGGCGGGCGTCCGGCAGCGGATCGCGCTGGACTAAACGACGTGGCAGATGGCGGCTAAGCTGCGCGAACAGCTGCCGGGTATAATTTTTCAGCATAAACAGTCCCTCCGCGCTCGCCAAAGCGAACGCAGCGTTGCCGACGGGCGTAGCAAAACCTACCTGTCAGGCATGTTATTTTTATGGCAGGGACATCAAGGACGTCACTGCTTTACGCTTTCCGGTAAAGCAGTGTTAAACAGGCTTACCGGAAAGAAAGGTTGCTCCATCGAGGATGAGGAGTGGGATCGGGGTCCATAACTATCTCCGGTAAGTGAATATAAACGGCGCGAATTATAGCGCCCTCGCTGAGGATTGTGTGGCAATAATGGCGATGATAAACCCGCGCAACTAAACCGAACGTAAACCAGACTTTGCTCATTGCGGTTTGGTTGAGTAGCATTAGGCTCACTTCTACCATCCCTGACGAGAATTCCGCATGCAGAACCGGCTGACCATCAAAGATATCGCGCGCTTAAGCGGCGTAGGGAAATCGACGGTATCCCGCGTCCTTAACAACGAGAGCGGGGTCAGCGAACGGACCCGCGAGCGCGTCGAAGCGGTGATGCAGCAGCACGGTTTCTCGCCCTCCCGTTCCGCCCGCGCCATGCGCGGCCAGAGCGATAAAGTGGTGGCGATTATCGTCACCCGTCTCGATTCGCTGTCGGAAAACCTTGCCGTGCAGACCATGCTGCCCGCCTTTTATGAGCAGGGTTACGATCCGATTATGATGGAGAGCCAGTTCTCCCCGGCGTTGGTGGAGGAGCATCTCGGCATGCTCGCCCGGCGCAATATTGACGGCGTGGTGCTGTTCGGTTTTACCGGCATCGACGAAGCGATGCTCGCCCCCTGGCGCGACACCCTGGTGCTGATGGCCCGCGACGCTCCCGGCTTCGCCTCGGTGTGCTATGACGACGAGGGGGCCATCACGCTGCTGATGCAGCGGCTCTACGATCGCGGACACCGCCACATCAGTTTTCTTGGCGTACCGCACAGCGACGTCACCACCGGCGAACGCCGCCATCTGGCCTACCTCGCCTTCTGTGGAAAGCATCGTCTGACGCCCACCGCCGCCCTGCCGGGGCTGGGCATGAAGCAGGGATATGACACCGTCGCCAGCGTGCTGATGGCTGAAACCAGCGCCCTGGTCTGCGCGACGGATACCCTCGCCCTCGGCGCCAGCAAGTACCTCCAGCAGCAGGGTCGCGATGCGCTGCAGCTCGCCAGCGTCGGCAGCACGCCGCTGATGAAGTTTCTCCACCCGGAAATCTTGACCGTCGATCCGGGCTATGCCGAGTCCGGACGCCGGGCCGCCCGGCAGTTGATCGAGCAGATCGCCGGCAGCGTCGATCCCCGCCAGATCGTGATTCCCGCCGCCCTCAATTAATCTCGCTCGGGCGATTTATGTGATCGTCGCCGGGTTTCGGGAACGTTCCCATTTTGCAAATTAAGCGGAACGGTTAGGATGCCCTCAAGGTAAAAACGGCATCTCTCCCCTCTGTTTTTGAGGCTTCATCATGAGCAAAGTAAACCAGCAGGACATCGATAAACTGATCGAACTGGTGGGCGGGCGCGGTAACATCGCCACCGTCAGCCATTGTATTACCCGTTTGCGCTTTGTGCTGAACGACCCGGCCATCGCCAGACCAAAAGAAATTGAGCAGCTGCGCATGGTGAAGGGATGCTTCACTAACGCCGGCCAGTTCCAGGTGGTCATCGGCACCGAGGTGGGCGATTACTACAAGGCCCTGCTGGCGACCACCGGCCAGACCTCCGCCGACAAAGAGCAGGTCAAGCAGGCCGCGCGGCAAAATATGAAGTGGCATGAACAGTTAATCTCGCACTTCGCCGAGATCTTCTTTCCCCTGCTGCCGGCCCTGATCAGCGGCGGTCTGATCCTCGGTTTCCGCAACGTTATCGGCGACCTGCCCATGAGCAATGGCCAGACGCTGGCCCAGATGTATCCGTCGCTGAAAACCATCTATGACTTCCTGTGGCTGATTGGCGAGGCGATCTTCTTCTATCTGCCGGTGGGGATCTGCTGGTCAGCGGTGAAGAAGATGGGCGGCACGCCGATCCTCGGGATCGTCCTTGGCGTCACCCTCGTCTCCCCGCAGCTGATGAACGCCTATCTCCTCGGCCAGCAGGTGCCGGAGGTGTGGAACTTCGGCCTGTTTACCATTGCCAAAGTCGGCTACCAGGCGCAGGTGATCCCGGCCCTGCTGGCTGGCCTGGCCTTAGGCTTTATCGAGACGCGCCTCAAGCGCATTGTGCCTGACTACCTCTACCTGGTGATTGTCCCGGTCTGCTCGCTGATCCTCGCGGTGTTCCTCGCGCACGCCATTATCGGTCCGTTCGGCCGCCTGATCGGCGACGGCGTGGCCTTCGCGGTACGCCATCTGTTAACCGGCAGCTTCGCGCCGATCGGCGCCGCGCTGTTCGGCTTCCTCTACGCGCCGCTGGTGATTACCGGTGTCCACCAGACCACCCTCGCTATCGATATGCAGATGATCCAGAGCATGGGCGGCACCCCGGTGTGGCCGCTGATTGCGCTGTCGAATATTGCCCAGGCGTCGGCGGTGGTCGGCATCATCATCGCCAGCCGCAAGCAGAATGAACGTGAAATCTCGGTACCGGCGGCGATCTCCGCCTATCTCGGGGTCACCGAGCCAGCGATGTACGGTATCAACCTGAAATACCGCTTCCCGATGCTGTGCGCAATGATTGGCTCTGGCCTCGCCGGCCTGCTGTGCGGCCTGAACGGCGTGCTGGCGAACGGCATCGGCGTCGGCGGCCTGCCGGGGATCCTCTCCATCCAGCCTACCTACTGGCAGGTGTACGCCATGGCGATGGCTATCGCGGTGGTGGTGCCGATTATCCTCACCAGCGTGGTGTATCAGCGCAAGTACCGTCAGGGCACCTTGCAGATTGTCTAACTTCTTCTTTCGGGGCGCCTTTGGCGCCCCTCGTTGCAGCAGGAAAGTACTATGAATCATCTCCCCCACTGGTGGCAAAACGGCGTTATTTATCAAATCTATCCGAAGAGTTTTCAGGATACCACCGGCAGCGGTACCGGCGACCTGCGCGGCGTCACCTCCCGCCTCGACTATCTGCAAAAGCTTGGGGTCGACGCCATCTGGCTAACGCCGTTCTACGTCTCACCGCAGGTGGATAACGGCTACGACGTGGCGAACTACACCGCCATCGATCCCTCCTACGGCACAATGGCCGACTTTGACGCCCTGGTGACGGAGGCGAAGGCCCGCGGCATCCGCATCGTGCTGGATATGGTGCTGAACCACACGTCGACCGAACATGAATGGTTCCGTCAGTCGCTGAATAAGGAGAGCCCCTACCGCCAGTTCTATATCTGGCGCGATGGCGAACCGGACGCCCTGCCGAACAACTGGCGCTCTAAATTTGGCGGTAACGCCTGGCAGTGGCACGCCGACAGCGGGCAGTATTATCTGCACCTGTTCGCCATTGAGCAGGCGGATCTCAACTGGGAGAATCCGGCGGTGCGCGCCGAGCTGAAAAAGGTCTGCGAATTCTGGGCTGACCGCGGCGTCGACGGTCTGCGCCTCGACGTGGTCAACC